>CETC01044043.1_pt1 | contig 23307 bp, 33 predicted proteins | sample 326911 | NCBI WGS metagenome assembly CETC01 (sample SAMEA2622694, study PRJEB7988) | marine metagenome | isolation source: saline water (ENVO:00002010), including | reverse complement strand
TTCGGCTTAACTTCAAATAATATTTCACAACCAATGCTTGATAATGGCATTACTCTAAACTCTAGTGTCCAAGTACAAAATGGAGAGTGTGGTGTAGCTCAATGTTGGGGAGGTAGCGGACCAGCAGATACCTTTACGATTAGGCTACAGATCAAAGATTCAGATAGCAATGTGTTAGCTACAACAACACAGGAGAGAACAGATGTTACGGGAATTAATGGAGAAGATTTTACAGATAGCGTTTCGTTTACTGGGACAGGGTCTAATCAAGGAAATATATTTATTAGTGGGTCTGACGGTAATAGTCCTAATACTCTTGGTGGTCCTAATGTGGATAATATTTCTGTAACAATGACTTACGATCCAGTCGTACTATCAGCAACAGAGACAGCTATTATAGCCACAGCCTTTGAAGAGATTGAAGAAGTCTTAACCACAGTAAGTCCAGAAGAATTATTTATATACGAAGAGTTTATAGTAGAAGAGTTTATTCCCTTTGAAGAACCACAGATTTTAACAGAAATAATAGAAGAGATAACTTTCGAAGAGATAGCTATTGAAGAAATCAACACAGGTATTGTTGAGATATTTGCAGTAGCTATTGAAGAAGAGATTGTACCTATGGAGGTAACTTATGAAGAACCGGAGACGATCGAAGCGTTCACAACAGAAGTCGAAAGCTTTGAAGAAACGTCTGAAATTACAGAAACAATTGAACCAACAGGAGAAATCCCAGGAGGAAACTCAAATGAGCAAAATAAAACTATCGAAGGAAACACTAACGCTGAAGAAGAAATCACAGTCGCAAGTGGAGAGCAAGAGGAATCCAGAGGAGCTGAAAGACTATCTGAATCAGAAGTCAACAGTACTCAAGGCGAAGAATCCAACAGCGATGCAACAGCCAGCACCGAAAGTGGAGCCGAAAGTAGAAGTGAAGCCAGCACCCAAACCGATCCAAACTCTGGAAGTGGAACTGAATCCGATACAGAAGTTTCGGAAGTGGCTACTCAGTCTGTTCAAGTAGCAGATATAGAGAAGCAAGTATCGCAGACTATCAAAGAGTTAGACCAACAATTAGTGGCTACATCTAACATCGTAGCTAGCCTAATGGTTACGACAAACCTTGATTCGTACACCAATATGAATGAAGATATACTAAGACAACCAACAATTGATGGAGGTAATGTAGATGAATACTATTCGAGAAACTATAGCGATGGTAGGAATATATATGCTGAGACTCAAGCTAGCTATAATGACCCAGTCATTCTTTATCAAAGGAAGATTGAAAAAGCTTCTGATGAAGTGATTAGAGCAGAAGAACATTTAAGGAGGATACGTGGATATTAAAACAATTGCTACAGGCGTAGGTCTTGTGATTACAATAGCTAGTCTATTTGTATTTCAAGGTCAATTAATACAGAGAGTGGATGTGCTTGAAGCTAGGTCTGCCCCAGATATTAAACCTCTGGAGCAAGACATAGCTGTCAACAAGGCTGAAATTGCTGTACTTAAAGCTAAAGTAGAAGAGATTAAAGCTCGATCTGATAACCCTCTTCAGTAGTATCATTATAATACTCAAGAAGTTCTAGCTCAGTACCGTATTTCTTCTGCCATGATTTAGTACCACCATGTATTCCATGTTTAGGATGCTGATGATGGTTCCAACAGAGTGGAATATAGAGTTTGTTTCGTTGAGACATACCCATCCCTGTCCTTAGATGATGGATATTTGCCTCAACAAAACCGTGACCCTCTCTTTTACAAACTACACAACCGTAAACCTGTGCCATGTAGTTCATAATCTTTTTGTCACGTTTGGTCATTGCATTATATGTATCTTTCTTACATATTCTGATTTTGATAGTGCTAGTTTTTTATCTCTAACTAAAGCCATAACAATCTTGTGAGCATGAGATACTGCTGATAATTCACAGTATTCTTTAATCTCTCTGTATGTTGGGCTTATCCCCTCTACTCTATTGTATTCGTGGATAAAATCTAACACTATCTTTTGTTGCTTTGTCATTACCAAGGCACTCCACCGTCTTGTTCTTGTTTCTCATCTTTAATAGCTTCAGTATTATCAGTAGATTCATTCATAGGAGAATCTCCTTTAGCGCCAAGCAATTGAATATGATGTCCGTAATTAACTTCAACAAAAGGTATAATGCTACCATCTTCTTTCTTCCAAGAAGTAGCTACACCCTCAAGATATATTTGTTTACCTTTAGTGAGATAGGGATGTAAAGCTTCAACCAATTTCTCATTCCATACAGTAATGTTATGCCATTCAGTTTTCTCTTCTTTACCTACATTCCTGTTGGTAGCCATAGTAAACTTCATGTATTGTTTGCCACTTCTGCTAGTAGATAGCTCAGCATCCTTGCCAAGCCTCCCTATTAAACAGATTTTGTTTAAGTCATTAGCCATTGTCAGCCTCCTTATCTTTATTTGCATCTATGATAGCTTGTTGTTTATTAATCTCTACATTAATTTCTTTGATTACTTCTAATAAAGAGACTTCAACCTTTCTTAATGCTAAGATCATACCAGCAGGTTCATACAAAGTTTTTCCAATACTAGTAATAGCAGACACTGTGTCTTTCCATGTACTAGTATATGCTTTATTTGGATCTAAGTTAGAACCTTTTGCAGCTTCTTCTTTTGCATCTATGTTTGTTACTTTATCTTTATTCATCTTCTATATCTCCTTTGATATTATCAATTTGGTTATTAGCTACTGCTTTAACTTTGTTACTTATTGGTTCTTTAAACTCATCAGCTTCTGTTTCTGAGTATATGTAGGCGTGAGCGTTAAGTAGTTTTAAGATACATCTATCTATTGCTCTCTTCTCTGCCATTGCATATGGATGATTGATTATAGTATTCTTAGGAGATGCTTCACCTAATGATTCTATAACTCTGTCTCCACTAGTAGCAATACATTTCACAACAATATCTGGACTAAAGTTAAGTACTTCTAGTTTCCAAGTTATTTTTTCTTGAACTGCTACTTTCTCAAGAGCATTGTGTTTGATGATCCAATTATTGCTTTGCTTATGCAACCAAAAATCAAAAGCATCTAGTTTATAGTCTTCTTTAAATTTCTTAATCAGACTTTTTGTATAGTTACTTTCCATTGTTTTCCTCCTTAATGGTTAGTATGTTTCTTTTATTACGTGTCACCACGACACCGTCCCCACTTGCTCGATAGCAATCATCTGGTACTAAACCTTTGATTGCTTTCTTACAATTCTCGTACTCATCAACATATGGTTTAACTTCTTTGTATTGTTTTACAAAGTCTTTCCATTTGATGTGGTCTTTCATATCGTATTGTTTCATACCGTCTAGTTTGATTTCTTTCTTATCAATTTTAGGTAAGCCTTTGAATCCTTTAGGTTCTTTATTCTCATTAAGGTGTTCAATAAACCATTGTTCTACTGCCAATAATTTTTTTTGGTATGTAAGGTCCGCATCTATTCTTGTGTATTCAAACCTCCTATTGCCAAAGATAACTGATACGTACATATCATCTACATTAGCGTGCATCATATAATGTTGCAATTGAGGGTAGTAGTTTTCAGCTACTAACTCCATTCGATTGTCTTGATATGTATGCTTAGCTTCACATGGTATTTTAGATTCTGTAATACCATCTAATGTGGATCTTAAGAATGGAAATTCCTTATTTCTTTCAACATTAAAATCTCGGATAGTTATCTTTTCTTCTAAATCATATTCTAAAAAATCAAGATTAACTTTCTCAGTAGCAATACCTATTTGTACTTGCAATACTTTTGATAAATCATCTCTTGGTTTCTCACCTTTGATTTCTTTATACAGGTCTAACCATTCCCCTCGCATCAGCCTATTAGCATCTGATCCACCGAGAGTATAGTTACCGGTATCGTCTATGTTTCTGTTCATATTTATCTCCTTGTTTACTATTATTATACTACTTTTCTTCTACATCTGGTATGTATTTATTCTTTACTTTACCTCCCATTTGCTTCCAAATCTCTAGCTGATAAAACCGTCTGGCAGTTTTAGTCAACCATTCTTTATGTTCGATATACATTGGTTCACATATATCAATAAAGTCTTTAGGTAAGGGCAATCTAGGATAGGTATACTTGGTCAACAAATCGTGTGTTGCTTGTTCTATACAAAACCTAGGGTATTGCTCTAAGAGATTGAAGTATTGTGTCAAGCCAAAGTCATCTGGAACTTTGCATTGAAAGGTAGAAGCAATAGTCTCAAGTGCTATTGCTATATCATCTCTCTTGCATGGCTCCATTTGGACCACAAACTTTTGACACATATCAACAGCTACGCCATCAATCCCTTTCTCCAGAGGGAAGTCGTTTGACACGCCCATCCACTGTTGAATCTCCTGACTTCGCAACTCTAAGTATACGCTTCCGTCTATTCGAAACATTGGAGGAATTTGTTTCAGAATGTCCTGGTTCTCTAACTCCTCTTGCTCTTTCATATTCATCTGCACGTCTGATCCAGTTTCTGAAAGCTGCTTCCCAATTTGCTGAAACACCTCCATTGCTGAGGTAGTAGTCAACGAATTTTTCTTGTTCATATTGTATATCTACTCCTGGAAAGAGTTTAGTCATGCGCTCTAATGTCGCATGACTTGCTACCCAATCCTCACTTATTTGTTTCTTGCTCATTAAATTACTCCTCGTTGTCTCGAGCTTCTGCTCTTTCTGCATCTTCACAACATTCTTTATCTAATAACCAGTCCACGTAATAGTCTATGTCTGGAACGAAATCATATTCGTCAGCTAGGCTACCTCTGACTTGGAAGAAACCTGGACAGTCACGATATTGCATATACATTCTAGCGTAGTAAGCTTTATAGTTATTGTTTATCTTGAATGGATCTCCCTTTCCATCCAAGTCCGTGTGATACCTAACAACATTCATAATGATTTCTATACTGTAGTGATCACGTCTTTCTCTTTGATGATCAGCTAACTCTACAATCTTATGAAATATTTTAGGATTGTTCTCGTTGAATCTAACAAAGTTAACTGCAAAAGACATTTGTTTATCTAATGCATCTTGTCTTTCATTAAACTCAGCCCTTGCTTCCATAATATCAGACGTTTCTTCAAAGCTTTCTCGCTCTTTTTCTGTCATATTATCGAAGTACATCTCTTTTACTCTACCCATTATATCAACTCCTCTTGTTTAATTTCAGGTGGTACTATCTCTGCACTATTGGTATATCTATGAATATGTATGGGTACTCTATAAGTCAACCCACTATATTTATCTAGATAATACTCGTATTCGACACCGTCACCACCGATATACTCACAATTTTTTAATGCTATTTTATGATATTTTTGTTTACCCATCATATTACCTCCTTAGTTATATTATTTAACATATTATTTCCTATCCATTTTATAGCATCTGAATGATTGTCTACATCTACAATACCGCCATCATGATGGTCATCATTAATGAATATATCAAAGTGATACATACCATCAGCTGTCGATTCATCTACATATATTTCTATTCTCATTTAGTCCTCCTGTCCTATGACTGGTATGACTGGTAAGGTTTCACTTGATGTTGCTAATGCTCCACCATCATTACCCTCATCATCTTGCATTGGATTAATCCATGAGCCATCATCAAAAAATATCATGATAGAATTTTTGTACCATCCTGTTTCTTTCATTTCTGACTTAGACATATAACGAACATGAGTTATCTTCTTACCAATTAAGAATTCTTTTATGTCTATTGTCCATTTATCTCTTATGTCTGACATTACGCTACCTCCTGGATCTCAAGACCCATGATGTTTAACATATAGTTTGTTGCTTTTTGTGCCTGACCTACTGCCATATTAAATGCTCTCTTATCATCAGAGAGTAGCTTAATCCAGCTGTTTAAATATTGAGCGTGGTCTTTTCTAGGTGCTGATATAACACCCATTTCTACACACATAAAGCACGATGTAAGCTCAGCTATGAGTTCTTCCATAGCGTACTTCTTATCGCCAAACTTTCCTTTAAGATTGCGATCTAATCTAGATCCATGACCGGTACGATGACCTTGTTCATGCATCATAGTACTGTAGTAGTGTGCAGCTGAATCAAACTGCTCAAAAGATGGCATCCTGATTACATCCTGACTAGGTATATAACAAGCTCCAACTCCAGGCTTAACAATTGCACCTAACTTATCAATTAGATTATCAGCTTTAGCTGACCTCTCATCTTTATTGATATCAATCTTATCGAAGCCACTAAACTTACTGATATCTCCATCAACTTGCTCGATATTGAATGCAATATACTTACCAAACTTGAGACGACCGTCCTCATCTTTGCCTTTGTATACTGTAAGCTTAACTGCTTTAGCTCCTTTCTTTACCTGACATCCATGCCAACTCCATTGATCGTATGTTCCCCATACTGTTCTATCAAAGTCAGATAGACTAGCTAGAGTTACAAGGTTACCACCAGATAGGTAGTGTCCTTGACAAGTAATGAATCTCTTATTACGCCATGGCTTTTGCCAATCAGTATCTTCAGATTTCATTAGTTTGAGAATCGCCTCGCTTAAAAGGGTAGGCGTACCTTTACTCTCTCTCTTCATATTATTTTCCTTGTTTTAGTAGGATGTAATACAGGGAATTAATTTATATGTACTACATCCATACTATTATTATACTATCTAACAGATTTCAAATCCACCAGATTCTCTACAGAATTTAACAAAACTCTCTAGATGTTTTACTGTGAATGGATAAGCATGATCCCAATTTTTTTGGTCACGTATCTTTTCCCATTCTTCTTTTTGTTTATCTTTAAGCTCCATAAAATTGCTAGCTTTATGTTTAGCTAATAGATCCATTAATTGTTTATCAATAAATTTATTATGTTCCTTAGCTTTTTTTACTTTATTCATAACATGAGCCTCAGTTTCTTTAGCATCGCCAGAGTCTATGTGTATCTGCATACGGTCAGCTATCTTACAAGCTAACGGATGAGATACTTCATGTCCTCCGTTCTCATGCCATCCTTGATGGTCATCTTGTGGAATAAAATCATGGCAACATTCTAAAACATAGTTAGCTAGTCTACGCCACCACCATACATTACTCCTAAAATATGTACCATCTTGTTGCAACCAATCTTCATATTGTTTATGCCAGGCATCTTTGTCTGTCTCATACAATTCAAAGTTTGGTCTATCATGTTCTTGTTCAGCTGGGTCTAACCCATATAAATCAAATCCCATAATATTTTCCTCTCTCTGTTAAGGATAGATACCCAGATTCTTTTCACCTGACTATTTCATCAGGACTGTTCTGGTATATCTATCCCGTTGGTTATTTATTTATTGCCATCCCAAGCTAGACCTTGACTAATGTCAGGTATAACTGGGCTGTCAATTCCTACATCTTTGAATACTTTATCAATAAATCTTCTAGCATCTGTAATATCGTATCCACTATGAAGTACTTGATAACAAGCATTCTCTGCATCATTAAGATTCTTTAATGCTGCGCCTTTAGCTGATTTCTCATAAGCAATCTCAGCTTCTTCCTTGCATCTTTCAATAACAAATTTATTAAATGCATAAATGTCTGGGTCTGCATCGTAATCATTTGTTCTCATTGAAAATCTACAAACGTTATGTGTTTCTTGGCTATCAACATAAGTATTTACTTTATCTTCTAATTCTAAAGCAATCTCTTTTTCTTTAGCCTTTAATATTTCAAGCTTAGTTTCCATAGTTAGTTGAAACTCTTTACGTGCATCGCTAGCTTTATTGAAATCATCTACGAGTTTTTTACAACCCATTACTTTGATGTATTCAGGTTTAGCTAAGTCAACATTTGCATTAACGATTGAGTTTCTCTCTGTTTCATAAGCTCGTCTGTGTTTACTAAACTTATTTTGTATATCATCTTCCATCCATACCATATCTGGTACACGGATGGGAGTCATACGTCTTGTATTGTCTGGCATAATTGCCTCCTTGTTTTATTACATCCTTACGCCCGTAAGGAATTCGTTACTCCTCTTCTGGTTCTCCAAACTTTTCTTCATAATCTGTTGTATCTTCTCCGTCAAATTTATGTTGTGCTATACCCATTGTCCATTGACCATGCCTCCTCCTCCTGTAATGCTTATGTCTTAATCCAGATATACGACCAGATAACCAACCTTTACTTTGTCTAATCCAGCCAAACTCTATTCGACCAAAAATTCTACCTAATTCTTTGTATAAATTATTGGCTTCATCAATACCAAACTTACCAATCATTGTATAAAAAGCTTTCTCAGTAGGAATAGCCATTAACATTTTAGTTTGTACGTTGTACCAGTAAGTATAAGTAAACATATGTTTTCTTTTTTTAAGCTTTGGTTGAACAGAAATCCAATCTGTTCCATAAGTTTTGATCTTTCTTTCATAAACTTTAAGACTTTTTATTGCTCTTACTCGTTCACATTCAACGTTACCAAAGATATCCACTTGTTCCATTTACATCTCCTATTAATTCATTAAGGATAGATAGACTTCGCTTTCAACGTATGGAAGTTTTAGCCGTAACTATCTATCCCACAGATACTCCAGACAATCAGCCTGGGAGTTTATTTAGGATACTTCCACAATCCCTTATCTTTAAGATATTTGATACAATCTTCCTTACTCATATTATTTGCATCAAGACATCTTTTTCTCAAATGGTCTAAGTACATGTTATCTTCTTCATCTTGCAAGCGATCACGGTCGGTGGTATAACACACTCGTACCCAGGAAAGCGATCTCTCAACGCCATCTCGATAACCTTGATGATAAGAAAGAGAACATCTTGCATTTGAATCAAGAGTTGTAGTCTTGTGTTTATATGGTAATTGTTCTAAACATTCTTCTTTAAGTTTTGTGATTTTTTCTTTTAAGTAACCTAATATCTCTACTCTTTCATATAACATTTTCTAATCCTCCAATTAATTGTATGAAATATCCCTCAACCCAGCATAAAAGTTTAGGAGTGGGGATAATAAAAAAAATGTAGATAGTAGACCACATCCTGTAGTCTACTACCTTTTACAATTAGCTCGTTGCTTATATGTGCTTGAGCTACTGTTTACTTACGTTTTCTTTTCTTAATCGCATGAACGCTATTCTTATGTGTCATACTATTTTCATATGAGTTCCATCTATCTAATTTACTAGTTAAATGGATACCTGGTAGACACATATCTTTACCCAATTTAGCGAATAGAGTACCAAGATAATTAACTTGGTCTATATTCTCTTTAAGAGTTTCAATAGCACGTTCATGGTCACGGATTTTATTAACTGTGATTTCATCGCTATCACTAACTTGAGTAGTAAATCCACCCTCATCACTTGATAACCTTGCAATCTGTTCATTACGCCAATCTATATTAGTTGATAATTGACATACAGTTTCCGCACATACGTCCATCTGTTTCTCAATAAAGTACACCATTGCTGGTTTCTTACCCTCAAATGTCATACTTAATTGAGCTGGAATATTATCCCACATAAAACAATATTCAGATGCTATTTCCTCTGATATCTTTTTACCGTCATTGGCTTTAATCGTATCAGCATCTTCTACCATCTTTGTGAATATTGGTTTAGCCATGATACTCTTTTCTTTAGGATTACCATTAAACATAGTAACACTTGAATTAGCAGTATCTGGTTTAGTGTTTTGTTGTTTAGTCATGATTAACCTCCATAACTTTAATTAACAGTAAATATTCTATTTACTATATCTTTGACTATTCCACGATGTCTAATGGCAATGCGAAATGCAAAAGAATAATCATGTCCTTTTCGTTCACAGACTGAATTGGGGGTGGTACATTCCTCGTGAATGAAAGAGGTACTAATCGAGGTTACAAATGTACGTGACACACACACACTTAGGATACGAATAGAGTGAGAGGAATGTGGGGGAACCAATGAAGACGTGAACTAAAAGGTTGCATTGTCATTAGACTCGTGGAATATATATCTCCCTTTCCTCTCATCGTACCCTGATTTGTCGTATCATCATCTGGGCTCGTCCCAGATTAATATGACACGAGCTTGCCTCGTGACTTTTTCTGATTGTTTTTGCCACTACCCAGGGGGTAGGGGTTCAAAAACTGAAGCCACTACGATAGTAGGGGTCCTCCCCTCGCATTATTTTCTTTCAAGGTCTTTGACTTTTCCCACACAATTGTGATACAACAAGAGAGAGACGAATAAAAACGGCTTTAAAAAAAATTTTTAAGGAGAAGAGAGTATGCCAAGCGGACCAGGAACATATGGTAAGAAAAGAGGTAGACCTACTAAGAAGAGAGGTAAATAATTATGCCAAAAGGAACAGGATATGGAGCATGGGATGAATCAGCTAAAAAGAGTTTGATAAAGACTTCAACTCAAGCTGGTATAAAGAAAGGAATTCTAGAGTTAGGAGCAAGCTTAAGGACAGCTGATACCGTTAGATCCAATAAGAAAAAATTTACTCAACCAAACCCATCACAAGCGATGTTTAATAAAATGGGTATGAAACTCTATGGATCTCATATCAAATCGCTCTATGAAAAATCTGGTTTTAAAAAGCCTACAGGACAACAATTGGTAGCTGGATTTAATAAAGCTAAGAACACGGCTGAAAAAATGGCGAAAAACGCTAAAGCCTTTCAAGGACCAACAGGTCAATCTTTAATTTCCTCATACTCTGATATGATGACCAATACTCAAAGATTAACCAATACCACTCCTAAGATAAAAGGTGCTTATACTACTAAAAACAAACAGCCCTGGGATACATCAAAGTATAATTTGCCAAAATTTGATAAAAAAAATAAACAATGGAAATTAGATGGAGAATGGCAAGGATCTGGACCTAAATCATCTACTGGTAAGGTAACCACTCATACTACCAAAGCTGGAGATTTAGAGGGATATTACGCTAAAATGAGACAATTGCACAAAAAACATGGCATTAAGGTTAAAGATAAAAGCAAATACAGAGCATATCAAGGCTATTAATGGCAAATGAGTATAGAAAAAAACCTAAAAAGAGCCAAAAAAATTATTCAAAACGAGGATAAATTACAAAGGCAAGAGAGAAACGTTAAGGTTAAAGACTATATTGAGATGAAAATGCTCAAAGGTTATACCAGAGAAGAGGCTACATTCATGGCTAAGGAGCTAATTGACAACCAATGAAGCAATTATCCAAACCATTACCAGAGAAAGCAAAGCAACTAGTCAAAATTTTAATTGAAAAAAATTGTACGATCACGGATGCCGCTAAAGAAATTGGTTATAAAGGCAATTCAGCTCGTGTCAATGCCTCTAAACTACTGCATAAGCCAGAAGTACAGGAATATTATCTACAACAAGTGCGCAATAAGATTGGTTATTCTAGCCATAAAGCCCTAAATAGCGTACTTAGACTCTCTAATTCTGCTCAAAGTGAGTATGTTCAGCTAGAGGCGAGCAAAGATTTGTTAGATCGTGCTGGATTTAAACCAGCTGAGAAGAACCAACACATTGTATCTGGCGATTTTTCCATCAATATTGACCTCAAGTAATGGCACACTCCATAGAGAAACTTAATAAATACTCATTTGACGGTCTTAAGAAGCTCAGACAAGCCGTTAAACTTCGGTACATGAAAGACTACCCAAAAGAATTTGTAAGCGATTATGAGGCTGATAAGGTCCTTGAGACGCTTACTCCAGAGACATTAGAACAATTGTATCAAATGGTAACCAATAAAAGGGTAGTTACAGACGATGGTATCATTAAGCTATAAGCCAGATGGCGAGATAATCAAACAATTCATGAAAGACAATTCCTTTTTCAGGGGATTGAGGGGACCTGTTGGATCAGGTAAATCAGTTTCATGTTGTATTGAAATACTAAGAAGAGCCATTGAGCAGAAGCCTGGGGAGGATGGAAAGAGACGATCTAGGTGGGCGGTTATTAGAAATACCAATCCACAACTTAAAACAACTACCATTAAAACATGGTTAGATTGGATGCCTGAGCAAAATTGGGGCAACTTCAAATGGTCGGTTCCCTATACTCATGAGATAAAAAAAGGCGATATTGAGCTTGAAGTTATCTTTTTAGCCTTAGATAGACCAGAAGATGTAAAGAAATTATTGTCATTAGAATTGACAGGAGTGTGGATCAATGAAGCAAGAGAGATACCTAAGTCAATCGTTGATGCTTGTACTATGCGGGTTGGACGTTATCCTAGTATGCGAGATGGTGGTCCTAGCTGGTATGGTGTTATAGCTGATACTAACCCTCCAGATACGGATCATTGGTGGGCTATATTAGCTGGAGAGACTGTAATTCCTGATTATATTACCAAACAAGAAGCTAAGATGTTAGTCAAACCAGACAATTGGATCTTCTTTAATCAGCCTCCAGCAATGACAGAAGTGTTTAACAAAGACAAAGAATTTGAAAAATATGATGAGAATCCAGATAAAGAAAATGGTAAAAACCTTACCCCTGAATACTATAAAAATATTATACGAGGTAAAACTAAATCATGGATTGATGTCTATGTACTCAATAAACTAGGACAAATTGAGGATGGTAAACCAGTCTATGAGATGTTTAGAAAGGATGTCCATGTAGCTAGATCGGATGTTGCAATCATGAAAGAAGCTCCTATTTACGTAGGGATTGACTTTGGATTGACCCCAGCTTGTGTATTTGGGCAGAGAGTTAGGGGCAGATGGCTCATTATTGATGAGCTTGTAGCTGAAGATATGGGTATATTACGCTTTTCAGACCTTATGAAACAGAAAATGGCAGAGTATTTACCTAAAAACTTTGTGATATTTGGCGATCCAGCTGGCGATCATAGAGCGCAAACAGACGAATCTACCCCATTTCAGATACTTAGAGGGCGTGGAATCACGGCAAGACCAGCTCCAAGTAACGATGTTATGTTGAGATTAGAAGCAGTTAATGTTACGTTGCAAAGAATGATAGATGGGGATTCTGGAATATTGATAGATCCTAAATGTACTAACATTATACGAGGTTTTGATGGAGGATATCATTACAGAAGACTACAAGTATCAGGGGAACGCTATGAAGAAAAACCTTGCAAGAACAGGTTTTCACATATACATGACGCTCTACAGTATATGTTATTGGGCGCTGGGGAGGGAAGACAATTGACCGTAGGGACAAAAAATGCTAAACCTAGAATAGCTAAAAAAGAATTTAATGTCTTTGATTTAAAACCAAAGAGAGTATATGAGAGAAGAAAATAATGTGTATTGGAGGAAGTAGCCCAAGCATTAACATACCACCTCCTCCACCTGTAACGGAAGATGTGCAAGGTAAAGCTATTCGTAAAAGAGAAAGAGAGATAGCTAACAGAGAAGCTACTCAGTTAAAAAATGAATTATTTGAAAAGAGAGTAGCTCAATACGCTACTAAATTTGGCGGCAGAAACTTACTTATGGGTGCTAAAGGAGGCGCTGGGTTTGCTTTAGATCAACAAATGCTCTCTAGAAAAACATTAGGCGCATAATGGTAGTAGAAGTTAAAACAGAAGCACAAATAGATTACAGCAGTAACCCTGTTAGACAGCTACTTAAACGCTATGAATACGCTAGAATGCTTAAAGATCAATGGAATGGTGTATTTGAAGAGTGTTATGAGTACGCTTTACCACAAAGAGAAAGCTTTTATACCGAAACTCCAGGCAGAAGACGTACGGATCGCATCTTTGATGAGACAGCAGTAGTCGGAGTACAAGAATTTGCCTCTAGATTACAGGCTGGAATCGTACCAAACTATGCCAGATGGGCTGATTTTGTAGCTGGAAGCGAGATTCCTAAAGAACAAGAGAAAGAAGTCAATCAAATGCTTGACGATGTAACGGATTATGTCTTTGAAATACTACAGAATTCTAACTTTTCACAAGAAATACACGAATCATTCCTAGATATCGCTCTAGGCACAGGGGTATTGCTAGTAGAAGAGGGAGATGCTACCAACCCTGTTAAGTTTAAAGCTGTACCCCTACCACATATTTACATGACTTCAGGACATGACGACAAAGTTGACCATATTTTTAGAAAAAGAATGATTAAAATGAGCGAATTAGCTGTTGCTTACCCAGGAGCTACTTTTGGGGATAAACTGTTAATGGCTATGGAGAAACAGCCAGATAAAGAATGTGAAATTATTGAAGTAGTGTATAGAAATTACTTTAACACTAAGGAAGAAGAGTATCATTTCTGTGCTATTGCTAAAGAATTTGAAGATAAACTCTATACAGAAATGTATAAAGGTCTAGGATCTAACCCATATGTTGTATATCGCTGGAGCAAATGTGCTGGCGAAGTATATGGTAGAGGACCATTACAATTAGCCTTACCAGCTATCAAAGTAGCTAACTTAACCGTAGAATTAATCTTAGAAAACGCTCAAATGGCAATCTCAGGTATGTATCAGGTAGAAGATGATGGCGTTATCAATGTTGATAATATCCAATTAATCCCTGGAACCGTTATACCAAAGGCTGCTGGGTCACAAGGATTAACACCAATACCACCAGCTGGTAATTTCCAAGTATCTGATTTGGTTATCAGAGATATGAGGAACAATATTAAAAAAGCCTTATATAACGATATGTTAGGTACTCCAAACGAGAAAACACCTATGTCTGCTACTGAGGTAGCTGAAAGACAAGCAGATTTATCAAGACAAATTGGCGCTGCATTTGGCAGATTACAGTCAGAAATGGTAACACCAGTGCTACAGAGAGTTGTGCATATACTTAAAAAGCAAGGAAGAATACAAATTCCTATTATCAATGGCAGAGAAGTTAAAGTTAGATCCTCATCTCCATTGGCACAGGCACAAAATCAACAAGATGTAGCAAATTTAGACAGATTTTTAGCTTTAATACAAGGCAGAGTGGGTCCTGAATTGATGAATATACTCATTAAACAAGACCAAGTTGCTAAACATTTGGCTAAAAAACTAGGCATTCCAGAGGAATTAATACGATCTCCAGAGGAAATGCAAGCAGCAGCTCAGCAAATGCAAGAGATGATGCAACAACAACAAATGCAACAACAAGAGGAGGCACCTCCTCAATAGGAGTAACTATGACAGAGAAAAAGCCCAATATGCTAATTGGTTTAGATGGAGTTAAACGAGAACCAAAAGCTGAGGAGAACTTAAATACTTTGTTTTACGCTTTGTTCAATACCCCAGGAGGGGCTGAAGTCTTAAAACACCTTAAAGCATTGACTCTCGAAGCAGTAGCTGGACCAGAGATATCTGATTCACAGCTAAGGCATTTAGAGGGACAACGTTATTTGGTGGGTTTGATCCAAAGAAGAGTAAACAAAGGTCTATCACAAAACACAGTAAAGGAGAAACAAGATGGCTGAAGAACAAGCACCAGCTTCTACTGAAGAAGCACCACAACAAACTGAAGATGTTTCACGTGAAACAATTGCAGAAAGACCAGAGCATATACCAGAAAAATTTTGGAATGCAGAGACTGGAGAGTTAAGACAAGACGACATGATTAAGTCTTATAACAATCTAGAAAAGTTTGCTACTGGTAAAAAAGATGAAATGAAAGAGGCAGTATTAGCTGAACTGAAAGGGGAAGCTGATGAATTAGTACCTGAAAAATATGAATTACCTAAATTAGTAGAGGGAATTACCGAAGAAATGGTAAAAGAAAACCCAATGACTGAATGGTGGGAAGAAAAATGTAAAGAATTTGGATTGTCCCAAGATCAATACGAAGAGGGTATTAATAAATGGATTGATATCATCATGAATTCTGGACCAAATTTAGATGGAGAAATGGAAAAATTAGGAGAAAATGCTAATGACAGAATAAATGCTGTAACTAATTATGCTAAATCTCAATTTCCACCAGAAGAATTTGAGCTAATAGCAAATACGTTAGGCACTAGTGCTACTGGAATATCAGCATTAGAAAGAATCATGGACATGGGCAAATCACAAATGACAAGATCAGAACAAGTAGCACAGCCAGAGAGAGAATTAACTGTTGCTGATGTGAAACAAATGATGAACGATAAACGTTATTTTGACTCAAGATTTAGAGATCGTGACTATGTTAAAAAAGTAGATGATGCTTGGGCTAGGTTAAATAATGCTGGCAAAGTCTAGTGTTATATGTAGAAAAATCTATACCAAACCATGCTTTTGATTTAGCTTTTAAGTTAAGACCTTTAGATAGATTTGAAGTGGCAGCAATGGGTAACACCCCTTTAGAAGCACTCATTGCTCCCTTTCGCTATACCAGAGAGAATGTTAATACCTATACAGTACTAGATGACGGGAATGTAGTAGCTATGTTTGGCGTTATATCAACAGCTCATGATCCAAAAAAAGGTACAGTATGGATGTTATCTTCAAAAGATTTAGATAAAAATTGGTTTTATTTCACAAAACGAACAAAAAAATGGGCAGATTATTTCCTTGCTGATTATAATTTTGTACACAATTACATCTCAATTGAGCATAAAAGGAACATAAAATGGTTAAAATGGCTAGGATTTAACTTTAAAAAGGAAGAAATACTTGTCAAATCAACTAAAGTTTTGTATTTTTATAAGAAGATACATAGGGTATCTAAAGATATACAGCCCATTTTAGGGGATATCGGTCCTATATGGACAACCGAGATAAGCTAGAAAAGGACAACTGTTAGTTTAATATTAACAATTTGGAGGCTTAATATGGCTACGCAAATTTCTAATGCGTTTATTAAGCAGTTTGAAGCAGAAGTCCACATGGCTTACCAGAGGATGGGTTCCAAACTGAAGAATACCGTTAGACAAACTAATAATGTCGTAGGTAACCAAGCACGATTCCAAAAGGTTGGCAAAGGATCAGCGTCTACTAAATCTAGACACGGTCAAGTCAATACTATGGAAGTCACACACTCTACTGTTGATGTTACATTGAGCGATTACTATGCTGCCGACTATGTCGATAGTTTAGATGAACTCAAAACTAACATAGACGAGAGACAGGTGTTGGCGCAATCTGCTGCGGCTGCTCTAGGACGTAAAATGGACCAATTAATTATTGATGTCATGGACGCTGGATCTAACTCAGCGAATATCGCACACGGCTCTGCTGGTTTAACACTAGCTAAAGCTTTAACTGTGTACGAAACATTCGGTGGAGCAGATGTTCCAGATGACGGACAAAGATATTTTGTTGTTTCGCCTGCTGGCTGGGCTGACCTATTACAAATAGATCAATTCAGTAGAGCAGAGTATGTGGGAGAAGCAGACCTACCTTATGCTGGTGGCATGACCGCTAAGCGTTGGTTAGGATTCTTGTGGTTCACACATTCGGGATTAACTGTTGCATCTAGCAACCGTGATTGTCACGCTTGGCACAGTAGTGCTATTGGCTTGGCAACTGGTTCAGATGTTAGGACAGAAATGAACTATGTACCTGAAAAGGTCAGTAACTTGATTACATCGTACTTTAGTGCTGGAGCTGTCGAAATAGACGGAAACGGTATGATACAATGTATAATCGCAGAATAAGGAGGATATCATGGCTTTAGATGCAACTAACTTGAAAAAGATAGCTGGTGCTGGTGATCAAAACTTATTCGTTTATCACAGTACTGACGCTGTAAGTACAATTGCTGGTTCTGGTTATTTTAATAACTCGACAGATGACCTTAAACAATTTGATATTATCTTAGCTGTAGGTGCCACTGGTGGTACTGCAACTGTAGATGTATTGATTGTTTCATCTGCAACAGGAGCTGCAACTGTAACTTGCACTAACGGAACATAATGTTTCAGAGGGAGAGTTTCCTTGTTTATCCTCTCCCTCACTTAAATTATGAGTGATAGTAAGTACGATATATGTAGCAAAGCATTGGTTCTAGTAGGAGCTAACACTATCTCTGACTTCACTTCTAATACAACAGAATCCTTAGTAGCTGGTCAATTATACGAATCTACCTTAGAAAATCTATTGACAAGATGTCGTTGGAGATTTGCTACAAAACAATCACAATTGTCTAGAAATGCCTCGGCACCAACAGCTAGATGGTCTGCAAAATATGCTGTACCTACTGGCACAATGTTGATCCATACTGTAACCGTAAACGACAATGTCATTGAATATGACAGATATGAACAAGATATACTGTGTGATGCTTCTTCTACTGATACAGTAGTAGCTGATTACACCTTTCAACCATCAGAAGCTAACTTTCCCCCTTATTTTAAACAGGCTTTAGTCTTTGAACTTGCTTCCTTATTTGCTGGAGCAATTGCTAGAAATGATAATTTATCTGTGCTGTATCAAAATAGAGCAATCGCACAACTTGCTTATGCAAAAGCTCAAGATTCACAAGCACAAACAACTAGAAAAGTAGACTTAACCAGATTTAGAAATAGGAGGAATACAGGGTCTTTAGGAACAATTAAAGCCACTGTTAGCTCATAGATGGGTAGTACCAGACGACATTTATCATCATTTCATTCAGGCGAATTAGACCCCAAACTAATAGCACGTAACGATCAAGCTGCTTATGGGGATGGATTACAGAAAGCTCGGAACATTATTTGCAGAAACCAAGGACCAGTAGAAAGAAGACCTGGAACTTATTTTAGAGCAGATTTAGGAGCAGAGAGTAGATTAGAATCTTTTATATTTTCAGGAGATCAAGAGTATATCTTTGCCTTTCAAAATACTGTTCTAAAGATATATTCTACTGCTGGAGTATTGCTTCAGACTTTAACTTCACAGCCTTGGGATACAGCAGATTTATTTGAATTAAATGTAGCACAAAAAAAAGATGTAATGATTGTGGCACATGAAGATTTCATGCCAAGAGTTATTACCAGAACAGGAGCTACGACTTTTACATCGTCAGCATTAAGCTTTGATAGTAGCGTAAATGCAGAAAAAACTTATCAACCTTATTTCAAATTTGCCGCTGATACAATTACATTAGATATTAACTCTATTACTAAAGGAGATACTAATGTTACTTGTACTTCTTCAGCTGATTATTTTACTTCAGCATATGTAGGCACAACCATACGATATATGGGAGCTGAGCTTGATATTACAGCATATACTAACGCCACAACCGTTACAGCAACACTTAAAGAAGTACCAATTATGGAATTAGATGAAGACCCATTTGCTACATCAGCTGGCTCAGGTGTTGTAGTAGTTACCCATGTAGGTCATGGATTTTCTACAGGGGCTTCTGTAACTATAGCTGGAACAGAGGATATATTTGATACAGATGGAAATGGGTTAGCTTTCTCAAACCTAAATGGAGCTAAAACTATTACCGTAGTAGACGACAATCATTACCAATTTACTGCCGCTTCAGGCGATACAGCTACTGAATCTGTAGACGGAGGAGGTGTGAGAGTTACTATATCTGGACATCCAGCTACTAGAGATTGGGATGAACAAGTAATGAGTCCTGTAAATGGTTATCCAAAAGCTGTTTGTTTCCATGAACAAAGGTTATTTTTTGGAGGAGTTACCAATCTTCCAGATGGTATTCAGGCAAGTAAAGTTAGCCAATTCTTTAATTTTGATGTAGGAGATGGAGAAGATGCAGATTCTGTACAGATCCAAATAGCTTCTAATCAAATCAATGAAATAAGACATCTTATTTCTAATCAAAATATAGAAATATTAACTAGTAGAGGAGAGTTTTATTTAAAACCACCTATAGGAAAAGCGATTACACCATCAGATATTCAGATAAAAAAACAATCCAATTACGGTGTTCAACAAAAAGGAATGCCTAGATCGTATAATGGAACTACGAATTTTATACAAAATAATGGAATTAATATAAGAGAATACCTATATGACCCATCTGGAGAAGCTTATCAATCAGCATTGATTAATGTTTTAGCTCCTCATTTATTTTCCACACCTACTGATACTGCAAGCATTGACTCTCTTCCAGATAGAACAGAACAATTTTATTTTGTGGTTAATAGCGGAGATGGAACTTTAGCTGTATTTTCAGCACAAAGGGCGCAAAAAATATTTGGCTGGATGCTTTGGTCAACAGATGGAACATTTGAATCCGTTACTTGTACCACTAATAACATCTATGTTTCTGTAAAAAGAACTATTAACTCAGCTACAGTTTATTATCTGGAACAATTAGCAAGCACATCTTTTGATATACCAACGGATATGACGGTCACAAAGACCTTGTCAGCGAGCTACCAACCCCACGGTTCCCCCCTCACAAAAGGAACGACTAGTAGTTCGACTGGCTTAATTGCTGATGGATTTACCAATGCTCCTCAAGTAGGAGAGAAATTCAAGTTTGCCGGTACAGGCACAGAATACACTATAAATGCTGTTGCTACTACTTCGACATCTGGAGAATATAGCATTACGCTTAACGCTGCTGTTAGTACATCTGACAATGTTGAGCTTAGGTTTACTTTTTCAAAAACTTGGTCTGGCTTGAATTCTGCTCCTGATATGCGAGGATTAACAGTATATGGAACATCTGGATCTACAGAGGGAGCAACAGACATTAATTATTATGGAGATGGAACTGTTACTAGCGGTGGTGTTGTCGTATTGGATAGTGTCGCAACTGCAATAGATATAGGGCTAAATTATACAGTACAAGCTGATACTATGCCTACAGACGTACAAGTTAAGTCTTCAGGATCTGTAGCAACGCTAACTGGCGCTCCTCGTAAAATTGCTAAAGCAATATTTGAATTAGAAAATACATACAATTTGAAAGTAAACACTAAAGATGTTTATGTAAATAGTGTATCTGATCTTGATACATCAACAGGTTTAACAGCATTCACAGGACAAAAGGAAGTGCATTTTTTAGGATATAGCACAAAACCATTTATATCTATAACTCAATCTGCACCTTTGCCTATGAGAGTATTAACGATAACTGAGGAGATTTATTACTAATGTGTGATCCAGTAACTATGACAGCAATATCAACCGGAATGAGTTCAGCTGGAGGATGGTTAGCTGGTTCTTCAACAGGATGGGTTTCATCTATGGGAGTAGGTATGATTAATACTGCTTCTTTATTTAATGCTAGTTCGGCATGGGGGGCTGGTTCAGCTGGCGGATTTTTTAGTGCTGGCAATGCAATGGGAGCAGTAAGAAATATAGGGAAAATAGGAGGTATATTAAACGATAACCTTGGAACTATAGGAATGGGTTTAAGTATATTTTCTAATGTCAATGAAACATCAGCTAGTTTAAGGGCTGCTGAATATGAAAAGCAACGATTTGAATTACAGGAAAAAAGACTTAGAGACAAAGCAGAAGATGAAAGACTAGCTTATCAGAAAAAACAAAACGACAGGACCAGGGCATATATATCATCATTAAGCAGTATGAATACTGCAATGGGAGCGAGTGGCATGGAAATAAGCTCAGCATCTTATGAGGCTTTAGCGGCAGCTTCTACAAGAGCATATAAAGAAGATCAAGCTAGACTAAGAGCGCAAGGTTTAAATGCTGTGTTGAACAATATATGGGAAGCACAAGATAAAGTAATTGGAAGAAAAGCAGTAGATTCTACGAAAAAATCTACACTTACTAAAGGATTACTTAAAGGCTTTAGAGAAACTGCAAGTGTATTTGGTGAAAGTAAAGTATTTTCTACAGCTGATGTAGGAATTGATAACTTATTTAAGAGGAATAAATAATGGCAAAAATTAAAACATATCAGCCAGCAGTAGATTATACATCTCAAATAAGTGTATCTGCACATTCTGGTATTTCAAAAGCTGCACAATCTGAACGACAAATAGCAGAAAATTGGTCAGCATTAGGTACTGATTTAACCACCATGATTACGGATGAATTAAAATTAAGAAACGTAGAAAATGCTACTGAGTTAGCAAGTCAGATTAGTTATGATAAAAAGCCAGTAGATGTTGAAATAAATGGTCAAACAGAAACTGTAGAAATGACTCATGTTATCCAGCCAGAGGGCAAGATAGTAGGGGAGAGTGGAATGTTGGCTTATAAAAAAATCTTAGCTAGCAATTGGATTAATCAATTAGACAACGATTTAACTCAAATAACCGAAACTCAGGCTAATGAATCAGAAGATATGTTTGAAACTATGGAGATGTTTTCAGCTAAAACTCTACAAAAACATGAAGCTATATACGAACAATTACCAAATACTGTTAGTAATTTATTAAGAGCAGATGCTGAAAAACATATAATTACTCGAGGAGCTAGAGTACAAAACATTTTTTTAGCTGAAAAAAATAGAAGAGATAACGAGCTTTGGGACAATGGACATAGCAATCTTACTGAAAAAATATGGAATACAGCAGAATCAGGAGGAGATGCAACAAAACTTATAGATGAATTGAATGAGCATTATAAAAACGGAATAGAATTAAAAAATATAAAAGAAGCAACTAGTACTAATCATGCTCAAAGAATGAAAGATGTAGCTGGTATAGTATCATTTTTTAAATTAACAAATACTTTAACTACAAAAGATTACAAAGATCCAACCATTGTTTCTATGGATTTAAAAAATACACAGGCAATAATAAATTTACTTAATCCTATTCCAGGCGTAGATTCATATAATGTTTACGACATGGTTAATAAATCAGGAACAACTTTAACTAAACAACAAGTACACGATACATTACAAAATCCAGAAATGAGAACTAAAATGCTTGCTCATTTTAATAGGCGTTCAGCGTATTTAAAATCATTACTTACTGGTCAAGATGATCTTATTGAGGGAATTAATTTAACCAATGCTTCCATTGCAACTAGAGATGCTGGATTTCAAGATAGAGATTATACAAAACAAGAATTAGGCAAAATGAATGTCCTTGCTAACAAACGATATATTGATAAATACAATCAAACAACAGGAAAAAATCTTGGTGTAGGTAATGCCGCAACAGACCCACAATATCAAATATGGTTAGCTACTTATATGCAAAAGATGGACCCTAAAATGCAATCACTTATAAAAAATAATTTTGTTAATTTTGACCCAGCTCAAATAAGACAATTTTATGACAATGGGTTTTTCTCAGCTTTAAAAAACTACACTCATAAAGGAACAGCAGAAAACGCTTTAGTAGTCCATTTTGGAGATGAAGTAGGACATGACATGACTGTATTTACAGAAATGATAGAAAGCGGAGTAGTAAGCATAGAAGATTTAGGCAGAATGTATACTGACATTAG
>CETC01052549.1_pt1 | contig 23332 bp, 21 predicted proteins | sample 326911 | NCBI WGS metagenome assembly CETC01 (sample SAMEA2622694, study PRJEB7988) | marine metagenome | isolation source: saline water (ENVO:00002010), including | reverse complement strand
AAATCTTTTGGGTTCTTTCCTAATATTGCATCTCTAACTGCTCCACCTACAACAAAAAGTTTTTTATTATTTTTCTTAAAAAGTCCGTGTATTTTTTTTATATCAGATGGGATATTTAGTTTAAATTTAGAGTACTCATTCAATAATATATCTTGTAGTTTAAGCATCGTCAAGGGTTATTTCACCTTCTCGATCTTGATACCATTTACGGAATTGTGCAGGTGTGCCAATTGTTATTTTATTTTCAGGTACAAGCTTTAACAATTCTTTTTTATGTGCTTCTACAGGTCTATCGAATCCAGAATCGTGTTGGAAATAATAATCGTCCCAAACTCTACTCAACACAAACACATCTTTGATTTTTACATTATAAATAATTATTTCATTCCACCACGCAGAGGTTTTTCTAGATGGTTGTGTGATATTTTTTATTACTATATCTTTCTTTTTTTTCAATAATTTATTTGTAGTATCTACATATTTTTTTATATGTTTAGCAACAATAGGTCCTAATTCTTTTTTAACAATTTTACTTATTTCATTGTATCGTATATCAGCATTTTTAGGATCATCTTCAACTTTTCTCACTATTTTATTTTCTATTTCTCTCCATCCATCATAATCAGGCAATCCAGCTTTCTGAATAGCATCCCTTACAACCATATTATCTCCACCAAATATATGATGTCCCATTACCCATCTACGACCAGTTCTATCTGGCACAGTATCAAAATCCATATATTTTCTTGCTAACAATAAACCCTCAACATGGAATATCACACCACCACTACCAGTTTGTACTCCACGACCTTTTGCCAATTGAGATGATTTGTTAGCTTTGGTAAATGTTGATATTGATTTTTTCTTACCCAATACATCTTTTATACTTTTTATATGATGTGGGCTTGTAACATGAAATGAATTTATTGGTATCTTACCGATAATATTTTCTATTGTCTTTGGGTATAGTGGAACATAGTTTCGAGTAAGTGTCCACGATAAAGCATCTCTCGTATGTGCGGGATACCACTCTCTATTACCCTGCAATCCCACATACATACTTTCAATTAATAAGTCTTTTAGTTTAATCATGCATCAAACCTCACTACTATTGCTAGTGCCAAATCCTTATCGTTCTTTATGGGTGCTGATAGTTGTCCTATCGCTATCAATTGATTGAAGTCGTTATATAACCCCACCTTAGTTACATATGGTCTGAAATCAGAGTGTGTAACGAAATTTTCATAGTCCGTAGCTGCTGTGTATGTTGAATTAAAAGATCCCGATTTAGCTGCTGCGTGTCCAGGTGGAAACAACTTCCAAGCTTCAGTACCATCGACACTTATACTTCCACTATTTGCTTTAGTAGCAGATATGTTCATAGTACCATTGAATTCATTTTCACTAACAACACAAGTATATTCATACTCTCTAATAGTTGTCTGTCCTTTATACTTCAAAGAAAATCCATCTGTACCCTCTTTTTGTGCGCAATCAATATACCTACTACCAGTATCCGTAATTACTATAACTCCGTGTTCATAAAAAACATTACCAATTACAGAACCTGAACTTTCAGTTATCTGTGTATAATCAAATTTACCATTAGCCATACTACCACTTTTGAATTTAGCATATGATGCGGAATATTGAAAGTCATATAGATTGCCATCACCATCATCAACAATCGTTACTGTTTCTGATGTTGAGTCGTCATTTAGCTCTATTGATTTAGGTTTTATTCTTTCACCATATAGGTTTTGTGGTATGGATATAACAGATGCTGATTGATGTAGTAATCTGTATTGATTATCATTATTTGAAGCAAAATTCTCATATGGATTCAAGTCTGTATAAGATTTTCTAAGACCAGCACCATCTTGTTTGTAATACATTTGATTCAACATAAAATACGATGGTCTGGCATAAAAAGACATCGATGGATAAGTTTTGGTTACATCTGAAGCTGTTGCGTAATTATATGAACTTCCACTAATTGCTCTAAAACTATAGAAAAAACTTCCACTATCAGCATTTGTTAAAGTAAATGTCTTACCTACTTTGAAAGGTGTGATATTTATATCGCCTGGGTCTAGTGTCTTAAACATGACCTATTATCTCCCAGTTTAGAAATCTAATTTTACTTTTATAAGCGCTTCTCTTGAAAATGATTTCATTAGTGGTTTACTTAGTTTAGCAACTGCTAATAGTTCATTAGAATCATTGTACAATCCTACTTGCGTTATATAAGATTTTGGATTTTTATAAAACGAACCTATCGTAAATGAACCATCCGAAGAAGTTGCAAAAGTTGGATTTGAACTAAAATTGAATTCTTGATTTGGTATTCTAACAAAGAAATGTTGTGAAGTAATTACCTCTTCTCTTCTTGCCTGAAATTTACCAGCAACTCTGATTCTTTCAAAGAATTTAAAAGAATTATCACCATTTACATTCGAACCCGATATAGTTGCTAAAGAAGCACTTGTATTCAGTACAGGTCCATTGAAAACTAAGATACCTAAATCAGGATAAAATAATCCATACCCACCACCATCTTGTGAAGCAGCAGCTGTTTTTGTTACGGCAGTTCCAGTGGCAATAGAACCACTAACAATATTGAATACTCTACCACCTTGATTTACAGTTGGATTTGTAGTAGCACCACTGTCATCGATAAATTTGAGTTTAGTTGCTCCACTACCACTTATATGTAATTCCCAATTACCTGGATCCATTTTTTCTCTAAGAAATTCTCTGGCAACTGAAATAGCATATACAAATTTCGGTGTTATGTTTCCACCTGTACCAGCAAATGTAAATTGAGTTTCAGTTGGTCCTAATAATGTTTGTGATAACTGTCTATAAACCGATGCAGCTGCTCTATTACCATCAACACCAATTCTTCCTAATGAACCACTTCCATTGAAGTGTCCATAAGCAACAGAAAATTGTGGTTTTCTTGTAGTTGTAGTAGCAGCTGAACCATATACATCTAAGTAATGTTCTCCGCTACTGCCAGATTGTGTGGATGATGTATAAAAAGCAGTTAATGTACCAGATCCATTTTCCCACATTCCTGATGAGACTGTATCTTTTACATTACTAATTACATCGTTCCCATCATCAAATATTTTATAGATAGCCATTTCTTACTCCTTATCCAAGAATCGTAGCATCACCAGCTGATGTGATTTTAACTTTATTAGTTACTGTTATTGATTGTGTAGCACCTGTATCGTTACCTATTACAGTCAATTGAGTTGCTTTACCACCAGCAGGTGTTGTGGATGGTAATGGTAACAATGCAATTCTTACAGAATTAGCAACCACTGTTTTACTATTTGGTGCGTCATCCTCTCCTAAGAAGAAAGGTGTAGAAGCGCCAGGTGAACCAGCACCAGCACCCGAAGCAACACTCATCGTAACAACAGATTGATCATGTAAAATAAAAGTATAACTATTATCAGATACATTAGCAGTTGTAGCTTGTATTACAACGGATGGTTGATTTAGTCCACCAGCTGCATTGAATGTTACGGAACCTGGACTTACAGTAAGAACAGGCATCCTAGCAGTATTTTTGGGTAAAGTAATGAGTTTATATCTCATTACATGATTCTCATCAGGTAATGCTTCAAGTAAAGGCATATTTTCTATTACCTTTCCATAAAAATCACTTCCATTTGGATGAGTCACATCAAATAATTTATAATCTACTTCATCGTCTGCTAAAGCAAATTTTGTTATATTGAAAGCAGATGTTCCTTGTGCCAATAACTCTCGACCCTTTTTAGTAAGGATAGCATCTACGGTTATGGTAGCGTTATTTAAAAATCCCATAGTTTACTCCTAAAATGTATCTGTATATGGTTAGATTGATATCATATATAAATATAGTCATATCAAAATTTTATGTTATTTTTTTCCTCCGAAATCGAATTTGAAAGAACTCTTCTTTTTCTTAAACTTCTTTCCACCTTTCTTTTTCTTCTTTAATTTTTTTGATTTTGTAGCATCTGGATCTCCATCACTCTTTCCAGCAAATTTATTTATCAATGTTTGTTCAGTTCTCAATAAATTTTTGAAATCTAAATCAAATGATATTGGTGCTGGTCTTCCATCTGCTCCTATTCCAAATTTACTTATTCCTTTTTTTCTTTTCTTTTTCTTACCTTTAAATTTGAACTTAGATTGTTTACCATCTCCAGTTTTCAATGTAGACTCCCCATCTTTATCAGTTACAAGTTTAGTTGGTGATGTAATTGTAATCTCTACTGGACGACCACCATCAATAGTAGTTCGTGGTGTATTTTTTACGCCAGAATAAAAAGACCTAAATTTAGCTAAGTCATGATCTACTAAGTTGTCCAAATCAACATTATAAAATGATGATGAGTTCGGTAAACCCAAAGAGTGACTAAGTACAGTTGTATAAAATTTCATTTGTTTTTGGTTTCTACCATAAATACGAGACCCAGTTACCATTGGTTGTTGAAGTTCTTTGTACTTTATATCACCTTGTGTTACCGAAGCAGATACATAAAGACCAGGTTGTGTGAGTACTTGCCACAAAGACTTATCAAAGTTTCTATCTTTCTGTTCTGATATAGTTCCATCATATGTATCATATGAACCTGTAACAACTATATTTGAACCTGATTCGTGTGTATTAGATATTCTAATTGTATCACTATAATGATCTGTAGTAGTAACAGCAACTCCCGCATTATATGATCCTGTTATTTCAATGTAATCTGTACTGACATCAATAGTTGTTCTATAATTATCCTGTGATACCTCAGGTTCTCTACCTACAATAACTTTTGGTCTTTCAAATATATTTGGTTCTACCAATAAGCCAATATCAGCTTTTGCTCTAGCAGGTACCAATTTTCTTAATTGTGGATATAATGATTGATCATAATATCTCAATAATCTAATATAATCCCAAAAATTATTCGGTTCGGTATACTTTTGCCAGTATGTATTAGATGTAGCCCTCAATCCTCTATAACTCAACTTTTCTCTGTCTCTAGGGTCTCCTAAATAATTTTCAAAATTCAAATCACCAACGGATTGTATTATATCATTATTAATTACATCTGTAGGAGCAAAATAAATTCCCACTTTATTGGAATCATTAGCTGCTGTATCATATTGACTTACAGTTGCTCTTTTTGTTCTTTGTAATATTTCACCAGGTTTTATTGAGTTATCTTCAATCCTTATCTTTTTCGTAGTTCTTCTCAAAGCACCAATACTTGGAATATGAGATTTTAACTCATCAACTACATTACTAAAAAAGTTTCCTGTAAATCCATTATGAGATCCAGATACTGTTGTCGTCTGATTTGAACTGACATCACGAATACCATCTGTATCTGAACTTAAATCTTTATTGTCATTGAAAGAATATCTTAATACTAAATTATCATAAGATGAAGATAAATTATTTCCATTGTATGCTTGTGGATTAGCGATATGATTTTTGAATGGTTTTACACCTAATGTTTCTGTCCATTGTCTATATTCCATCATTGAACCAGTAAGTCGAGAACCAACTAATGCATTATTAGCACTACCACCAATAAAAATATCACCATCGTTTGCGTATGATAAATTATATGATGATGAAGCAGCTATATCAGTAGACATTGTTACAGCAGAAAATAAATGTATCTTACTTCTACTAGCATCATACTTACCTACAGATAATTGGAATGATTGTGACACAACACCTGTATCTGAACCAGATGTTCTTCTCAACATAACAGAATAAAAATCTCCGTCATAAACTGGAAATGCGGAAGAGCTGATTTCTTTTAGACCATTTGAACCACTCAATTGAAAAGCAACAGTACCATAATCATCAGCTGATCCATTATCTTTTAGTCTGATATAAAAACTAGAAGATACATTAGGTGATTTTGCCTTTTTCTCAACCAATATCTGATTGGAACTACTTACTGCTCTAAATCTAAACTCAATAGTATCTGGCTTTCTCCCACTACCAGTATCATCTACCCAAGGCATCGTCACATACTGAGAACCTTTGAAATCTAAAGCCTTTGTAAATTTTCTTGTTATCTCAAACTGTGGTGCTTCATCATCTTTTATTTTAGGACCACCATATTCTTTGACTCTCAAAATTGTAGATGGAATACCATAAACATTTATCAAACCTTTTAGAGCTTTTATTGTACCTTTATTCTTTAGAAAGAATGGCATATTGTTTATGATACGACTCCAAATTTCTCTTGTTAAATCTTTTTGTGATGTTGCTGAAAATGTAGACACCGAAGAACCTGTAACTTCATTTCCTGAATGGTATCTTGGTAAACTTACTAAATCAGAACTATCATTTAGCCTCCAACCCAAAGATTGACCTACAGCATACAATACATCTTTCGACATTCCCTCTGATAAACTTTCTCTTCTATCATAAACATCACCTAAAGCCTTTACATAAACCCAAATATTATCAAAGTGGTGTCCTATCATATCCGTAAATGCTAGATAAGTATCATTTGAAGTATCATCTATTAGATGTTGTGGCAGTAAACTACTTAGTTTATTTAAATTTTCATCATCAAATAACGAAGCAGATATAATGTTATTTTCATACCAAGTAGTGGCTACCGATGAAGTAGTATGTGCTAACACATAAGGATTTGTTACAGTCCCACCACCGCTTGTTTTAGGCCATGCATTACTATAGAATTGTCCCAAAGAACTTGATTCTGCTGAAGAGCTTTCGAAGTACATATATTTTTCAAAATGATCAAATTGATTTTTAACTTCATTGATTCTCAAATCCCAAACATTTTTGTCACCTGTAGAACCAGATACATTTGATAAAGAAGAACTTGAAGCAGTATAACTTTCTATCAACTCCAATTTATATTTAAAATTTTCTATTCTTTTTTCTACCGAACTAAAGTTTGCAACATTTTCCCAATTACGATAATTTATATTTAATTCAGCACTAGCTTCACTAGCAGATATTATTTTATTTTTTAATTCTTTTGATACTATAGCATCCGATGTAACAATAGAATTTTCAGTTTTGAAATCAGTAGTTCGTCTTTGTACAGGACTTTCCACATTACTCATATCAGGACTTTTTAGTACTCTGTCCCCCATTTCATTATCTACAAAATCAACTATTCTTACTCTTTCTGTTATAGGCGTAACCATTTCCTTTACTACTGTAAGTTCATCGAATCTTTGTATATTTCCAGGTAATGGTTCGTATAATTTATAAACTATTGAGTGAGGCCATTTAGTAACAGCAGCTCTATCTTGTCTAAAATTAGTTGTTAGAAAGAATTGATTTCCAAATTTTAAGTATGTCCTTAGTTCTCTAGGATTGAAAATTGTATATGAAACATCAAATCCAGTATAAGAACCAGCAGCAGTTCCTTCTTGATAAAAAGCAGTTGCTGGATTATCATCATCTCCAACTTCTATAGCACCATCTGCAAAAGTCTTATTTAGTGTTACTTGTGTACCATCATCACTAACAGATTGTATTTGTGCAACAAAGGGTTTTTTTATTTCTTGTTGTGTTGTTTCATTTACTAATTCAAATCTTACATCTACAGCATCTACCCAACTAACTCCAAATGTATTCGTATCAGTAAAATCATGACCTTCAAAAACGACCTGCCAACCAGGTGCTTCCAATCTCCAATCATCTCTAACTGGAATTATTACTTCAGCACTCTCCCACTCATTTGCCACACTTGTTCTATATATTGGAGCATTAGTTCCACCTGGTCTGACATATGTATATCTTGGTGGAACAGGTCCTGTGAATTTCCAATAATAAACTGAAGATTGATCATCTGGTTCTGACCAAACCCAAAATTCTTCTGGACTTAAAGTACCTACTTTATCAGGAGTATCTCCTACTATTTCTATTCCCGAACCATCGTCATAATCTGGAACTCTAGGTAATGGATTACCATCAGCATCCTGCATCCAATTTTCTGTTCCAGGATTTCTAGTACCAAATATAAAATCTTCACCACCAGTATCAAACTCACCAGCACCAAAAAAGTGTTCGGTAATTGTATCCCACGGTTTATGTTCATCATCGCCAGGATATCTTTTTCTTAATCTTTTGCCAATAAGTTGAACATAACCACTATAATCTCCTGTCTTATGACTTGGGTCTTCTTCAATAACCACATCACAAGGCATTTCAAATTGTTTAAACCCATCATCATTAATTATTCTTGGATAATCACTTTCAATCCATTGGTTGTCATCATCTAATTCATATAAATCACCATTCCCATCATCAACTCTATAATATTCATTTCCTGTAAATGCGTAGTACCTTACTTCTTGAGTATCATTTTTTCTTCTACCAGCCCATTTTACCATACCACCATTATCATTGATTTTTTCATTGAAAGGTGCATCTAAGTCAGCTATTTTGAAAACTCCTTCGATGGGTGGAAATGCAGTAGAATCTCCTGGATTATATGTATCTACTCTGAATGATTTATTACTGTCTGTATTCCCCATACCATCATTATAAAATACATGGTATGATCCAAACTGAAATCTTCTTAGTCCAGTATCACGAAATCTAGCACAAGTTATATCTTGTATATAACCATATTGAAATATGTCTTCATATAAACTTATAGTTGTGATATTACCATCACCATCTACTCTTTCAATTTCTGTAGCTCTTAGTTGTGGAAAAAGTTTATCCCAATCGTAACAATAATATGTCCCATGTGATATAGTTGCTTCATTATATTTGACAAGCCATACTTGGTCTTGTTTACCCAATAAAATCCACTTTCGAAAATCTAAAGTATTATCGACACTACCAAATCCATTTCCTGCAAGCCAATTTACCCATCCTGAAGAAGCTGCAGCACCATATTCAAAATTAGTATCACTTGGTGCATTTCTTGGAAAAAGTGGTCTTCTTGTTTGTATGTTCTGATTCTGTATAGCATAATTATGAGCATTTACAGCATTAGGAAAATCATTCGGATGAACAGTTGTATACTCTACACCATTTACTGTTTGAACTATAGGTGTAGGTGTACTTGGTTCAGGATAAGTAACCCATTGTTGTCCATTCCACTGCCAGTTACCACCCTCACTCAATTCGCCAGCAGAATCTTGAAAATTAGAATTGCCTGTATTTACAGCCCATTCAAATATTGGATTTGAACCACCACTAGAACTAACAGCAACCCACACACCAGTACCACCAAGTGCTGCAGTATTGTCCCCTACTCCAAAATCAAAAACAGGTTCTTCAAGATTGAAAAAATTTATTATAGTAGACCACTTTTGTGGCGGCTGTGCTTCTATCAACTGTGCATTAGCAACTGTTGGCGGATAATAATCATCAGGTGGATTTATCGGTGACTCTTCGTCACCAAATGCTCCTGTTATTGGATTAAAAAATCCATCAGGAGATTCAGTAGGTTGTGGTTCTTGATCTAAAAAATTAGCGTATTTTAAACTTACTTTTATTGGTTTATTTGGAACACTTGATTTTACTTGAAACGAAACAACAACATTGTCTTGATGACCAACACCCAATGAATTTAATGCATGAGGTATGTGTTGTGCTATCAATAATGATCTATGTGGATTCTCCAATGGCCATTGAGTATACTCTTCAGCAAATGACTGATTTATATCAGGAAATTTCATACAATTTCCACCATCTATACCCTCACCTTGTACAATATGCGCCCAATAACCTAAGTGTGTAGAGTTTTTCCAAGTATCGTTATTTTCAAACCAATGTAAATATCCAGTACTCCAACCTGTTGCCCTTACTGCATTTGCGTGTAAATTTTCATCCCACGGAAATTTATCTCCTAGTTTTATAACTTCGCTGTATGTATCTTTTTCTAAATCCGCTAATTCAGAATTTACAATAATATTAGCTTCTGTTCTTGGTATGGTAGTAATAGTATCAACCAAATAAACATTATTGACATAAACAGTTCCACCAACCATTCGTGGTGTAAATAAAAAGTTAAATATTTGCTGTGTACCACTTGGTGGAGGACCTGATGATCCAGCACTATATCCTGGAGGAGGACCAGAACTTTCTTGTATTTCAGGAATAATTGTCATAACATTTGTATCTGTCTCAAAATTATCTATATCATTTAGAGTCCCAAAAGTTATTCCTATATTCGGATGCGCTGTTCTCCTTACACTTTCGCCAAGTCTAGCAAAGTTTTCAAGATACTTATTACCAGTTATACTTTTTGTTTTTAGTCTAACCTCACTTCTACTGGGCGAAATAGCATCTACTTGTAATGTCAAATTATCAAGTTGTAATGCCTGTCCTCTCTCACCATTAGGACCAGAAGCATAAATTTCACCATTATCTAATATTTCAATGGCATTTGTATCTTCCCATATAGTAAAATATCCTTGGTCATTTTGTTGAGTTGTTGTTAGTAAGGTAGTTTCATCACCAGCTAACTGTCTGTAAAATTGGTAATTGACTTGATAAGCACCAGTTTGAATATCTTCAGCAACCAATTCCTTTACTGGTTTTAATAATAACTTACCCTCATCATCAATCTCAATTTCAGAAAAAGGTATCTTTTTGAAATTTAGTGTACCACCAGTAAGACTTTTCAGTTCAAAGTATATATAATCTCTTTCTGGTCTAGTACCAAATAAACCATTTTCGTATGGCTTATTACCAATATTAATCTTAGTGCCAGATGTTAGTAAATTTTTATCTGTTGTGTTTAGTTTACTTGCCATTATAATTCTGTTATTGTTCTATCTAATACCTCATCCAATATGTCTTCATTTATTCTATACTGAACAACTTCTAAAGTGTGTGGTATAATAGTGGTTTCATCATCGTATAATTCCCCATCATAAGGACTCTCAAATAAAAGCATTGTTCCCGACTCGTCTCTTGATATCATACTACCATCTGCTGGTATGCCTCCTGAACCAGGATGGATAGCAGCAGCAGTTTTATATAACTCTCTTTGCTGTAGATATTTCTGTTCTTCTTCATCCTTGAGATTTTGATAATATTCGTTACTCTCAAGTTCTTCTATTGTATATGGCATTTTTTTACCTCACAACTTTGAAAACAAAGTCATTATTATAATAATTTACTTGTTCTTCTACTGTACCACTTCCACTCACTACCTTAATGTCAATTCTATAATATCTTTCTGATTGTAATCCATTCATCCATATATTGAAATAGTTTCCATCACTATCACAACTTATTAGTGAACCTGTACCATATGGTACTATTACATCTTCTGTATCATTATCAACAATAGAATAGTAAGCACCATCTTTTACTAATTTACTACCACTTGGAAAATATTTTGCTGTTAAATATTCCGAAGCAGTATTTGAATAAGATTTTGTTGGATACCTACTTCTACCGACTAATCTAAATTTAGTTTTAGATTTTTCTTTATATTCGGGCCTTAAATTTTTCATATAAATTTGTAAATCTTCTATATCTGCTTTAGATAATGCTGATAACGAACCTGTACTCCACGCAGTATCATACCACTCAACTTCCAACTTTGGTGGGTATATAGTATTAGTTTGTCTTGAAAAGAACGATAGATTACCTAATCTAGTATCATTTCCTTCAGGGGCATTGCTGTCTGAGTTTCCTATACTACCACTTCTTTTCAAAATAAATCCACTATTTGGGTGTGTACCATTGAACCAAGCAGTAACTATCGGTGTCACATCCATTCTCACATCTCTTGTCTCATACTCCAATGATTGTGAACCATAAACATCCGTATGCCAAGTACCACCAGATCCTGTAATCGAACCAGTCCAATATGTTTTTGTGTCAGCATTATCTCTATAATACCAACTAGCACCATCTGTTGTTATTGGGTCGTCAGCTTTGAAACCCTCTCCCTCATGAACCCAACTACCACTTATAGGGTAAGCATATAAAGATTGACTAGTACTAAGTTCTGCTGGATTAGCATCATATAAATTCAAATAATATTTTGCATCACTGGCAATTAATCCACTGGAAACAGATTGGGATATATAAGTCAAATCAAATTTCAATAATGCTCTTGAAACCTTTGGATTAGATCCAGCATCATTTAAATCTTTTCTTACTTCTAAGATTTCATCTAATCCTGTATTCTGACTACCACTTTGCTCATATAAAGTTGTATCTATATCTGGAAAAATAAAATAATGCATTAGTTACCTCCTGATGAAGAACCAACAACTCTGCCCTCAATATCTGTTGCTGGAAATTTTAATTCAAAACAACTTGGGTCTAATGATGGATACACAACACCATCTTTAGTTGCTGAAATCATATCATACATATTTCCAGAATACCCTTGTGATGCTAAAAATTTATTAGTTATTAATACAGGTAAACCATTAGGATTATTTTCTTCAGGCGGCGATACAGCAGAGACTCCATCAACTAATGATATTTGATAAGCTAAATCTGATAACACAATTGGTTGTCCTATTTGCCAATTATCAACATTAAAAAACTCTCTAACTCTTTGTATTGCTCTTAGAGTAACTTCTTCTCCATTATATCCAGTTTTAGCTATAATATTGAATTTGACTCCAATGTTTATTATAAAAGCATCCTTTATATTTACAGCATCAGTAACCATTCTGAATTGTGTTAGATAAGTTTGTATGTTTTCTTTTACTGCTTCATTTATTTGAGTAAGACTTTTAGAAGCATCGTATCCGAGAACATATAAATTCAATGCCAGTGGATTCATAATTCTACTATCTGAATTAGCACCTGTATCGGTGGTGTCTAATTGAGAGTCTTGTACAATATAAGCTTTTGCAATATTACCATATTTTGGTGGTAATGCATAAACTCTTGTTATATAATCTTCCTTTGTTACAGCTCTTGATTGTGCCTGAAAATATGCTAAAGCATTATTTTTGACTTCAACTACACTTTCTTCTGACTTACCGCCTGTTGCTGGTATAGGATTACTTACAGCAACTGAATTTCTAGTAGTTTGTACTAATGCTGTATTTAAACCAGAGGTATCTAATGATATGTCTACTTTTTGTACATTTCTCAGAGTTCCAGCACCAACATTATGACTTATACCACCACCGTGTCTGTAAGTAATAACCAATTGAGTATTTGATGGTGCTTGACCATAAGCCTTTGTTTGTAAAAAGTTAGATGGATCAAAAGCCTTTCCTAAGTGTGATGGTGAACCTGGAAGAGAAGAACCAACAGAATCAGGATTAGGAACTATTTCCTCATCAGGAGAATCTGAGATTCCAGCACCAAATCTTAATTCAGTTTTATCATCCTCTCTCACATAAGATATAAATCTTCTTGAAGTTTTCAATAGTTTCAATAAGTATGGTGCTTGGTCTGCTTGACTAGCTAAATCAGGATCTGTATTTGAATTAAGTTGAACATCTGTAAATACAGTATCTTGTGCTAAAAAGGGAACTTCGTACCAACTATTCCCATCACTATCCGTACAAGAAATAATTTCAGTTACTCTAGGATTAGCAAGTGCTATCCTTTTATATTTTTCAGCTGCATTTACTGTAATATATTCAGTAGTTACTGTACCACTTACTGCTCTAACAGATTTTTTCAAAAGATATGTTACTGGAACATTACCACTACTTTCAAAAATACTAACATCCATCGGATCATTAGATGATGAAAATTTAAAATTACAATCTTCCGTTGTACTAAAACTTACACCTGATGTTGACTCAACTATCATTCCTGATTGTAAAGTCAAAGCATATGTTAAGTCTGGTTGAGTTGTGTAACTATCTCCACTACCAGCAGTCTTTGCTGGCACTGTTTGAAATATATCAAGGTTAGTGGAAGCTGGTGCAGCTAGTTTAGGTTTATAACCTAATGCTTGAGCCATATTATATACAGTTCTTTTTTCTTCTGCAAATGCCAATAAACTTTCTTTGAATTGGTTATCTATATAATAAGAAAGTACATCACCAACATATGAAGCCATCTCAATAAATATCATACCTGGAGAAGCTTCATTGAAATCATTGAAATTATTTGGAAAATATACTTTAGCAAATTCTATTAAATTTGCTTTGAATGAAGTAAAATCCTTGTTTAGATACTTCACCTCTTTTACTGAATTATTTTTTGGTGCTGAATAAGGCATTTACTTTCTCCTGTTTATCCGCCCATTTCTCTACTGAATGGCATTCCAGCATTACCATCTGAATCTTCAAGTGATGGTAAGTCTAAGGTTATATCTTCTATACTAGTAGTATCTGTATTAATACTAAAAGAAATTTTTGGTACTATTGTATTTTGATTACTACTAAACTCTATATTATTGACATTTACATGAGGTAGAAATTCTTGTATAGCAGTTCTTATTGCTTCTTCAATTTGACTTTCTATATCACCATCTATCTGTTCAAACACAGCCTTCAAAACATCTGAACCAAATAATGGATTTCCCAGTCTCTCTCCTTTTCGCGTCAATAATAAATTTTTTATATTAGACTTCGTTTGTTCTAATAAAGTTTGAGTTTGTTTAAAAACTCCATTTTGATGTGTGCCAAGAGGAAGCTGTAAACCAATTTGTACATCTTCATTAAAATCTAATTCATTTGGCATTTACACTCTCCTATTTTCCCGCGTCTTTTTTATCTAAAGCTTTCATTACACCACTGTAATCTTTAGTCAACGCTTTCATCACATCTTCAGGTACTTTATCTGGATCTACACCAGCAGCTTGAGCAGTTGTTATCCCAATCGATTGTCTTTTAGCTTCGGGATTACCAAATGCTCCACCATACCCTAACATTTCTGTCATTTTAGAAGTATCGTATGTTCCACCACCCATAGTTGGATACTCTTCGAATTCATTTTGTTGTGCTGTTTCATTGAGTACTTTATTCAACATTGGGTTTTTTGTATAACTAACTTCTTTATGTTTGGGTTTGGGAAGTACTTCGGGCACATCATTTATTCCATTGGGTTTAGATGACATAGCCTTCATACCCTCACTAATAAATATCTTCTGTACTTCTTTTTGTACCTCTCGTTTGATTATTTCTTTTATAATCCCAACTAATTTATTTTTCTTTGACATATAAAACTCCTATATTATATAAATATGTTTTTATTAGAAAATCTTTATCCATCATCACTTTCATCTGTTGCTGGTGGTGTCGGTGTCGGCTCTTCTATTTGTGGTGCTGGAACATTAGATATTGCCTCAGCAGCTGAACCATATTGTGCTAAAGCATTTTTCTGATTTGCACTAGATCCATATCCTCTTCTCATTTGTTTTTTTCGTTTTAGAGCAGCGTCCCTCTTTTTTCTCGCATCATTCTTTTTTCTCAGCCTAATTTCCATATCGTGTATCTTTTCATTGAAAGTTCCATCAACTTTAGTTTTTCCATCAGATAATGTTCCCCCAGCAAACCTTATAAATTGGTCTTGTGCTGGAGCTATAATATCAGCTACAGCAGTTAGGTGATTCAGTTCAAATTTTATTTCATCTTTCAAAAGTTTAGCTGCAAATTGTAAAGCAGCTGCTGCTGGATTCAATGCTCCAGCAATCGTATTTGTTTTATCAGCAGCATCAGCAGTCTTTACACCAATTTTAGCAGTCTTTATTGCTTTCTTTACTTTATCACGAGTCTTTTTAGTATCTACCCAAAATTGTGCTATTTTTTCTAAAGCTGCTCTAACTTCTTGTAACTGTTTATAGTACTTATCAGCTGCTGCTTCATTCGTTTCTATAAATAGAATATACTCATCTGTTAGTTCTTCTAATCTCTGAACCTCTAACACACTTTGGTCGAGTATTTGTTTTTTTATAAGTTCAGATAAAATTGGTTTTCTTGGCATTCAACTACTCCAAAAATACTTTCTTACTTACCATTCCACTATTTTCAATATCAGAACCTATGTACTTTGTTCTCATTGTTTCTATTGCTGTTTTTAGTTGGTCTGCAGCACCCTCTGCTTTGGTTTTTTGTAAAAACTCTGACTCATCATCATCACCAGTTGTAGAAAGTGTGTCTACAAAACCAGTTACAGCCAATAATAACTCATTCATAAATCCTCTCATCTCTGTACCTTTTACTGCGGGATTGGTGGCATCTGTTTTACCTAACGAAACTTGATTCATTCCAACTAAATTTAAATCATTCAAACAAGTCAAACTTATATCATCTGCAGAATGCATTGATATTGAACTTACACGACTATTAAAAATTAATTGGTCTGATGTAATGGTAATTAGATTTCCAGATGTATCCCAAAAATCTTCTAATTCTGTTTCTAATGCTGATGGTTGTATATCAGCATTTCTAGGACTACTTGTAAATTCTATACAAGAACCTATACTATTAGCATTATGAAAGTGTGGAAAATATTTATCATAATTTTTATAACGAACCTGTACCCCATCCGTATCCTGCATATTGCCAATTACTATTTTTGGATAAGCAGGTTTAGCATTCATTTCAAGCTCTGATGTTAGATTTATGTAATTACCGAATCTACCTTGTATTATAGTATCTCCGTGTTGTGGAGCTACTGGTCTTGCGTGATATGTTAATGATTCAAAAACCTGTCTTTCACCCGTTATTTTATTTACTCTATTATGATTTACCTTGCCTAATCTATTCAATGGAAAATCATAATAAATTGTACCTTCGTGTTCATCTAAAATAACTTCCTCATCCACCAATGGTAAACAAATAAAATGTGAACACTTAGAACCAATATTATTTATTATTTTACCATTGTGATTTAATTCTACATCTATCTTACCAAACATATTCCATGCAGGAGTATCTACACCATCATTTCTTGTTAGTATAGGTAAATCAAATTGAGAAGTATATACTTTAGTTACCCTAGCAGTTACTTGTTGCTTATATTCACTTTCTCTTTGCAGATCTCTAACTAAATTAACTGCATCTGTATGTGATATAAAACCACTTTTTCTTTCTACTGTATTTTTATTGGGTAGTATATTTGCCGATATTTCCGACATCGTTTGTTTCCTCTAATTTATCTGAGTGTTTTTGTACATCGTTGGCAACTTCTTCAACTGCATTTAACAATTGCTCTTTTTCAGCTTCTGATAATCCGTATTCATCATCAGATCCACCTTTACTTTCAGCAGCCATTATTCTTTGAACTATTGCTGCCATTTTTACAAGTTGGTCATCATTTTTTACATTGATTTCCAAATACTCTTTTAACATAGGAATAATTTGTACAGCAGTATCACCATCTTTTATGAATGATGTTACCTCTTTCATAAGTACTTCTAATTGTGTTTTATTCCTCTCTGTATTCTCATATATATCTTTGAATAAGTCTGATAACGACTTACCCTCAAATATTTCATAATTATTAGCCATAATTGAACTCCATAGATATAAAAATGTGGTCATACATAAATAGATTGATAAACAACTTTTTAATAAATATATATGATAGTTATTATAGGGTATAAAAATCCCTGTTTTTTTTAACTAATTGGAGACTAAACATGAAGGAAATAATAACAATGGTAAAAGGCTATGTAGATGATTTAGCTCATCTTATGATGTCTTTTGTAGCTATAGGTGCTATATCTGAAGTAATCTTTGGAACTGGTGTCTTTGGCGTCAATGTTATTGGAAACCTGACATCCATCATAAACACATTCGGCGAATCTGGATTTGCTGGATTAGTCGCTTTGTTGGTGTTGGTTGGTTTGTTCCGTAAGTAGTTCTAAAAACAGGGGAAGTTAATACTTCCCCTGTGTTTTATTGTGTTGTAACTTGATTGTCATTTCTAATCAAAGAACCTGTATAAGTCACATCAACAACCCCAAATTTATCAAATTCGTGAAATAATCTATCGTTGAACTTTTTCATCACATTTATAATGCGTGTAATATGTTGAGTGTTAGAGCCAGTCATTTCACGAATCAAAATATATAAAGCTTTCTTATTGAAATTTTCTATATTTTCTTTTATACGAAATATATGTAATACAGAGTCAGCAACTCTGATATCTTTGTCTCTACGAAAAACATTAGTTAGGTTTGTATCCCAAAACCTATGTAGTTCATTTATAAATAATTCAGATCCTTCTTGAGAAGCTTCCAATTCTCTTTCTGCTTGTGTGTTTCGTTTATAGTCTAACACATCCATTTGAGAATGAATTTTACCCATTTTATAATTTTTATTGTTATTTAGAATAAGATAGTTTTTTGCCACAATACTGAAATATGAGAATGCTCTACCTTTACCCTCTTTGAATTTATGCATATTCATTACAAGAAAAGAAACCACCTCATGCTTTACTTCTTCCGAACTAACATCAAAATAATAAAATTTGAAAGTGTGGATTATATTTTCAACTAACTTCTCAAAAGCCTTTCTGATATGTTCATTGTATATCTTATTCCTCAGTACATGATTATCTTCAGCATTATTATATCTGATAATTGCTTTTTCTGTTGTCATTGTAAAGTAGTATCTACTACTTCCTTTTTTTGCTTTTCTAGCCACTATTGTTGCTCCTCTTCTATATCAAGTTCACTAACTGCTTTTACGATTTCTCTGAATATAATTCCTACCTCATCATCTTCTTCGAAGTATTCTTTATAGTCAAGTTCTTTTATTGTTTTATTGACATTTACCATTCTTGTACTGTATTCATCTATCCAGTCTTCCATAACTTCCATCTTTTTCATAGTGTTCCAAAGTCCGTACCAAGAAGTTACACATAATATTGCCAATAATCCAAGTATTATTTCTAAAATCATTCTTTTTCCCCAAATAACTCTTCAAATAAATCTTGTGATTTGTTTTTCAATCTATCACTATCATCAGTTTTAGTATCAACTGCTTTCTTTATACTTTCGGATACTCTAACATTTTCTTCTTCATCTAATCTCATCCATTGGTCGTATTCGATATGGGTAGCCATCATATCTGCCTGATGTAATATGTATGCGATATTAGACCTCAGAGACCAATCAGGATTGTAATTCATATAGTATGTCTTATTAGCATCTTCATACATACCATCCGTAAGTCTCAATCCGATATATTCCCATTCCGACATTGGTATTCCAAAATGCTGTAACAAAAATAAAGACCTATCTGTTACGGACATATACTGAAGTTTCGGATTGTGTTTGAATATAGAACCTTGATTCTTTCTGTGCCACTCTGAGTCTTGTGGTATATAATAGTCTTCATCTAAATCACCAACCTTACCTAAGTCGTGATGCATAGCAGCAAAGATAAGTTCTTCATCTGTAAAGTTTATTGTAGCACCATCCTCAACCCATAACTTTTTTATCTTCAAAGCGCAATTTGTAACATGCAATACATGCTCTACATAACCACCTACCATAGCATTATGATAATGTGCTTTGCCACTAGCAGGTGCTACTGACATTCTATCTTCAAAATAAGTATACATAGTCTTTAGTTTTTTCAATCTATCCCCATCGAATGTATCCTCAATAAGTTTCATCAACTTATCCCAATTTTCTATTATTTGATTTTCTGTAAGCTGTTTCATTACACAGTCTCCTTTCTCATATTTTTAATTTCCCATATGTATCTACTTGGGACATATCCGTTAGAACTCTTATTCCAGCTTTTTTCTTCTATTGGCACATCGTTGATATCTCTTCTATCATAGTTTCGAAATCGTTTAGGAATAAAAGACCAATATTCGGTATCATACTTTTCATTTAGAAATACTCTGACATATATCTTTTTACCAATATTATTTTTGAGTTTTTCACTATCCTTACTGTTACTGATTCTATATACTTCTCTACCCTCATAGAAAGAATCAGCACCTGGCGTCCAACTTTCTATTGTATTATTATTGTTCATTATCTTACCTCATAACCATATTTAGTTAGTTTTATTGTAGGTTCAGTTCTAAGTCTATTTCTGTAAATATCAAATGGTATTCCTCTACCCCATTTCAAATATTCCATTATTTGTGTTTTAGTTACCGAGCCAACTTTGTGGATATAATCCAGAATTTTTTTATAACCATCTGTATCTTTCTTTACCATCTTTAGATTATCTTCAGCTTTTACGAAATGACTGTTGTATTGTTTTATAATATTTTCCCACGAGTTTTTCTTTGCTAATTTTACAGACCTAATAGAATATTCTCCTCTTAGACTCACATTGTCTAACACCATATTCATCTTTGTCATGAACTCTTCGTCTTTGTCAAAATAGATACCAGCCTTTTCAGCATATTGTGAATAGTAGTTAGCATTGTAAAATATGTAAGGTACACCAACTGCCATACCATCAGAAGCAGAGTTAGCCCAACCTGTATGATGTGATTGTCCACATACACCAACCCAACATTTAGATAACTCTGTGAAATATCCTTGTCTATCAAATTTACTATTATAAATATATTCTCTATCCATTGAATCAGCAAGCGGCACCCATACTGTAAAATCTTTTCTTTGTTCCCATAACTTATCCATCTGTTGTAAGAACCAAGGATAACTTTTATAACTATTAGCCCTATGATTCCAAACGATTATCTTAGGCTCTAATTGTGGTTTTTTTCTTGGGCCTTCTACATTATCCCAACCACGAGGTAGAGGTTCTATCTTATCTTTTAGTATCTCTATATCTTTATCTGGCAAACAATTTGGTGCGTGTTCTATAATAGTATCTTTTACTGCTTGTGAGTTTACACCACAACTATTCATAGACATCAAACCAGCATAGTGATGTCTAAGTAAACTAGCTTCATATAATGTGGTTTTAGGTATTTCTATATAAGCATCATAACCAAATATTACAGGCCTACAATTAGTCAAATTTCTAAAATGATTTTCTATTTGTAGTGTATGTTCTGGCAAATAACAATAAACAAAATCCCAATCCGTATTTTTGAAATCAGTTATTTTAGATAACTGATAAGTATCAAAATGCTGTCTCATCTCATTTGGATAAGTTGGTTGTTTGTAAATAACTTGTTCTGTATTATCATACTGAAAGCCTGGCATTATCTCAGGAGTCAATACAGTAAAGTGTACATCCTCTCTCATCGCTGTCAAATACTTTAGTATGTTAGACATTATAATATAGTAACTATCCTTTGTAAAATCTTTTTGAAAAGTTATATTAGGATATACTAAACATCTATATTTGTATTCTCTACTTTCGTCTAAGTCTTGAAAAAAATCGTTCATTTCAATATGTCAATTAGTTTGTTACTTGTAAATTTCTTTATACCAATAGAGTCTTCAATTCTTTTGAGTGACTTTTCATAATACTCTTCATCTAACTCACAACCTAAAAACTCTCTATCTGTATTAGCACAAGCTATAGTTGTACTACCACTTCCATTGAATATATCTAATACAACATCGCCAGGATTTGTATGAGCCTTTATGATTCTTTCTAATAACTCAATTGGTTTTTGCGTTGGATGCCAACCAGCATATTCTTTTGATGTAGTGTGATTATTTTTAGGCCATACATCCGTTGGTATTTTTCCTAATGGATTCAATTCTACACCTTTACGAACACTCTTTTTCATAATGTATGGTATTCTAACATCATCTTTATTGAACATAAATTCTTTACCCTTAGAATACATAAGTAAGTCTTCGTGTTTTCTAGCAAAATTCTTTTTTGTTCTACCACCCCAATCATAAGACCAGATTATCCAACTCTGATAAACCATATCCTCAAGTGAATTTAGTACATCCAACTTATATCTCAAAAATGTATCTGTTTTAGTAGTACCCCAAACATACATACAACCATTTGGTTTTAGTACTCTAGCACATTCTTCACTCCATTCCATACACCAATCTAAATAATCTTTTTCTGTATCCCAAGCAGAGTCCCATCCCTTACCACCATCAAATCCTATAAAGTATGGTGGGTCTGTTAGAACCAATTCAACCGACTCAGTATCTAATTCTTTCAAAAATTCTAAACAATCTTTATTTTCTAAAATCATGGTTTAAGTTTACCCTCTAAGCGTAATTTATCATATACTGCGTCTACATACTCTTTTGATTCTTTTAGAGACTTATCCAATCCATAAACTATTGGCGCATTTCTTCTGTAGTGTTTTATCGCATTTATTTTTTGAGGACCTTGTGGGTTTAATAAAAATTGTTCTATTTCTTTCTCCAATATAACAGGTGGTACTTTAGAAGGATCTTCTCCATTATATATCATTCTTCTTATTTTCCATATAGTGTTAGCCTGTAACATCACATCACGCAATTCACGATATGACATATTGGTATAATCCTCTTTTACTTTTGATAATAAGCTGTAAGCATCTGTAGTGTGTTTTGTAAATAATTCTTCGTCACTTGGTTTATCAGGTTCAGTAGCTCTAGATAACTTTACTAACCTTTCAAGCTTTTCTACCATCCAATCTTTTTTGCTCATCTACCAACTTCTCCTAAGTATTGTTTTTTAGTTTCTTCCCAACTCTTACCTACAATATCACCATAGAATAATTTTTCTGGCTTTAGTCTACCCTCATCAAATAACTTACTATATCTTTTGATAGCTTTTGGTTTCCACCACTTCATAATATAATCTGAATCTTCAACATACTTTTGTTTCATCTTCAACTCTGATTCTTCAATCTCACCTCTGAGAAATTCCTTACCATTCTCGTACATATCAGCAAAGTATATACCTCTTTTGAATCCGTGTTGATATTCAGATGCTTTTACTCCGACAACTTTGAATATCATATTTATTGTCTTTTGTTTCACACCAGTTGGAGGACCAGCAACACCTTCTTTTTGTGTAGTAGCCGCTTTGTATTCTTCTTCCCTATTTTCTTTCAACCATTGGTGCCATATATCATAAGTTTCATCATCTGGCTTTAGCGCGATTCTACCTTTTGAGCTTCCCATTGTTCTCCATAGTGGTATGGAGTTATACATAGAGTGAATTCCATATAGCGATGTTGTCGATAATCCCACAAGTGTCTGTCCATACAATTTCTTCCAAGCGTCTCTTACAACCGATGAGGTGACTAAAGCGGCTACTAACTTACCCCCTAAAAAATTAAAACCTAATGGTTGAGCACAACAAATAGTAGTTCCAATAGATGTATATTTTAGCTTACCATCTTTGAACTTATTATCCTTTGTCCAACCAATAAATTTATCTCTAGCTCCTAATGAAGTTACATCAGAGCCTAAACATATTATACCTAAAATCTTTTTACTAACTTTATCTTTTACATAAAACTTTATATTTCTGCCAGGATTAGCAGTAAACTCCATAGTGTGAATCAACCTAC
>CETC01064368.1_pt1 | contig 23380 bp, 28 predicted proteins | sample 326911 | NCBI WGS metagenome assembly CETC01 (sample SAMEA2622694, study PRJEB7988) | marine metagenome | isolation source: saline water (ENVO:00002010), including | reverse complement strand
GTGTAAGGTTTAAGGTAATCAACAATAGCCTCTAGGGTAGCTACGTCAGAAACACATTTATCAACGATCTGATCCATAGCCTTCCTATCGCCGTCAAGGATTGCTTTCATCCAAACAGGTCCTTCGACAGCTTTCTTTTGATTAACACCAAGCATGGAAGCAATACGCGCTAATCTATTGGAAGATAACCTTAAATTCTTTCGGGCAATCTTCACGGGATCAACCACCTTAAACTCGGGAAGAGGTTCAAGATGGTTAATCATTAACCTAGTGCGCAGGAATGGTAAGTCGAAGTCGACGCCATTATGTGCAACAAGGATATCGTACTTTCTAAGCTCGTCCGCAACGGCTTTAACGACTGCCGAATCATCCGACCGTCGTTTTGACCAGTTTGGGTTAAGCTTGTCTGCTCTATAAATCTTTGGCTTTCCGAAGGGTGTCTTAACGACTGCCGCTAAGATAATCCCAAAGTCTGCCTGTAATGAACTGCATTCTAAATCAAAGCATGCAGCACCAATCATGTGTCGCTTTGCGCCACTCATATAACCTCCTTCGCATCCCTGCTTCAGTGGTTTAAGACTCAATCCTCGGAGATAGGTCTATCTCATCTACTAGAACTGTTTTATTAACTCCTAGTGACTCGAGTAATGAATTGAAGTCCTTGTCCCCAACTTGGGACGTGTAGTATGCGCCCTCGTGAAATTCGACCACCAGCGACAAAGGGTTCCCAGTCTTCTCATCATAAACGACAATCCTGGTTCCCTTTATCTTCCTTGGCTTACCGTTTTCATCAAGGATCTCTGCGCGTAACACGCTTAACTCCGTTTGTTGAGGTTTCTAGCCATCTGCGCTAGCGCTGATGTCTTGTTAAACAATGTGGCAGCTTCAGTAACACTATTAGCCGCAATAGGTTCACCTACATGCGGGATAGGTTCTTCTTCATACGCTGCCATCTTAGGCACTTCTGGCATTGCTGGTTGAACTGGTTCCACAGGCTTTATAGCACTGCTGGCATCCGGGACAGCAGGTGCTGCTTCTTCCGGAGCAGGGGCTGGCGCCGCTGCTGCAGGCGCTGCAGGATCCTCTCCACCTTCCGGAGGAGGACCAAGAAGTGCATCAGGAGGAAGGCTAACACCCAGTGCGCTAGCCATAGCTGCAATCAACTTCTCCATGTTGTACAGTTTGACATCAAGTTCAGCAGGATCGAACTTCTTAGCTTTAGGGGCACCGCCGCCACCATTACCGCCATTACCGCCTACACCAGCGTTAGCTAGTTCTTCCTGGATGATGGATCTGATGTCGGCCATAGGGTCCATCGGGGGTGCGCCACCCATTGAAGGATCCATCGGGGGTGCTCCACCCATCATTGAAGGATCCATTGGGGGTGCTCCGCCCATCATCGCGGGGTCCATTGGGGGTGCTCCGCCCATCATTGAAGGATCCATAGGAGGCGCGCCACCCATAGAAGGATCCATTGGAGGTGCACCACCGCCTGGTCCTACAACAGATTGCTTCTCAATCTCATTCTGTAGGCGCCAGCTAGCCAGTTTCAAAAGTTCAGGATTAATACCCATGGTAAGGCCTCCTAGCCTCGTAAAATTAATACTTTTTGACCGGCTCCAATATCGCCGCGTCTATATGCTTTAATCGCTTCCTGTTTGGTAGCGAATGTTCTCGTTGTCTTATTGTTATTATTAACAGATGCCGCATACAAACCACCAACATATTCTTGTGATGGTTTGTAATGTACGTTGAAGTTAGCAGCAGAAAACAGGTTACGAGAAGGTAGTAACTTGTTAATTGCCTCATCGGCTGCTTCGTCAGAGATGGGTACATGGTACTGCATCGCATCACCATCAAAGTCTGCGCCAAATCCGCCAACGACCAAAGGGCTTACCTGCATTGTGTCATTTTTAACCAGCTGAGGCCAGAACGCCATGACTCCGTACCTATGTAAGACGGGTGCACGGTTGATTACAACCGGTCGTTCAGCCAATAGTTTCATTAAAGCCTTCTTAGCCACCTCGGATCGTGTCTTCACAGCGCGGGCTGCGTCCATCTTGGCAAGACCACGCTTACTTAGAGCACGTATTACCAATGGTTGGTAAATTTCCCAGGCCTTATCCTCTGGAAGACCTACCATATCCATGTCGAGGTCAGGGTTAGGTGTAATAGCAGCACGCCCTACCACGTCAGTAGTGGCGCTAAGTAGTTTTCGCTGCACCACACTGTGTTTAGGACCTTTTCCAAAGATCTCGCTGAGTATCCCACGAACTTTCCTATCTTGTGCGACGGTACTTACAGGTTCGCCCAGGCCTGTGACAGCCTTAAAGGAGTCATAAACAGCTAAACGCTCGTCACCGATGTCCGTAGAACGCTTTGCATTCACTTTAAGGTTGTCATTGGCGTCAAAGAGATCTCTATACAAGTAGTTAGGGTCCGCAACCATTGGGTTGCCGCTACCCTGCATGACACTGACAGGTCTAAACGCGGGTGGAAGCACCGGAACACGTGATAGTATCCATTCACGCGGGTGTATCTTCTGATTTTCAGCACCTTTAAGGTATCGAAGCCGTCTGACAGCGGCATCTCGAACACCAGCCTTCGTAGATTTAACATCCTGGCGCGCTTGCTCTATTGCCTGGGATAGTTTGATCGAGTCTAGAGCGTATGCGATTGCGCGAGGACCAGTATGTCCCTTAAATTCCTCTTCTCCAGAGATAATTGACCTAAATTGCTTTTGAGTCAGCCCTAATACCTTCCTGATAGGCTCTTCCATTACAGGACTAGGCATTGGTTCGGCTAATCGGATGAATGACCACTGCGTTCCACCATGTCCGCCGGTAAGTTTAGGGTCAAATAGTCCTCCGGAGACTGGTTTAAGGCCCTTCTTCCAATCCACCGTAGCAGAAGACTTAATTTCCCTGTCACCCGCCCACTTATTGATGTCTTTCTCGGTCATCGCCATCAAGTGCGTGCGAGTGCCCTTCCTAACAGGATTAATACCCACAGCTTTTAACTGATTGACGAACTTTTCATACACCATGGGTACTTTAGGTGTAGGCGGCTTGTAACCAGCCTGGTAAGCCGACCAATACTGAGGATTGGCCTGTCCGCGAATCAAGTGTGCGTCGCGAATAGTCTCGGTAGCGCCGTGAGACAGTAATGCGTTTAATTCCAGCATTCCAATAGTCTTTGCGCCCTCGGGACCGCCCTTTGACGGACGTCCTTCAGCGGTGTATCCGCCAAAGCTTCTTCCGGAACCCTTTGACTCTGCAACATGGTGCAATTTCATGAAAAACCGATTACCAGTGAATACGTCAGGAATCTGACGACCAGTTGTCGGATCCACCATCGTTTCCATGTCTTCCATACCATGCTTACTAAGCTCAGCCAGGGCGAACTCGGTGAGATCCTGGATATCATCAAAATCGTGGACCTTGTAGGGCTTTCCAGTTATGGCAGAAATCTTACCAAGCGCTGCTTCAACCATCTGCGCAGGATTTGTTCTACTAATGATGCCTAATGGATTAAGTAAAAGCTCTGTAGGCTTTCCGTCAGCGTGTACTGGCATCTCGTCATCAGGAATAATCGCTGAGATGACGCCTTTGTCCCCATAACGTCCTGATAGCTTGTCACCAACCTTCGCCGTCATGTTGGATTTTACAGTAACGACCACACCCCTCTTAGTTTTTGACACATCTGCCACAACACCCGGCGAGTGATGATCCCATACCTGTGTATTATCAGAAAAACGGGAGTTTCGTCCTTTAGACACCTGCTTAGATGTCTGTTCTTTTTCCCGAACATTGAGTACTAACGGATCACCGTTGTTAACGACGGTCCCGGGCTTAACAACACCGTCTTTATCAACCGTCTCCAGTATTTCCCTTGTGAATTTACCAGGGAACATGCCCACAAAACCGGACTTGGTAGTGTTGGTACCCTCTTCGCTGTAATCTACCGTAGTCTTGTACATGTGCTGGGATCTAAGTCTCCTAGCATAAGACTCACTAACAACCACGGCGTCCTCAAAGTTAAGCCCGCGGAACGGTAAGTAGGCTACACGTGTGTTCAGACCCAGCGCAGTAGTACCAGTGCTATCTACAAAGTTGGACTTGGCAAGCAGCGCCCCTTTAGCAAACCGTTGGCCCGGTTGTACTACGGCATCCTGGTGGATGTATGTCTTCCTGTTGTACGGGTAATTGTTGTACATCTCGATGGTTTCCTCAGCGCCGTTATCGTAGCGGACTGTGATCTCATCTGGCGTGACTTTCTTAACGGTACCGCGACTGTTTGCGCGGATAGCCCCCATCTTGTTGCCGTAGAAGCTTTCGAAACTGTTGTCTTCGCCTGGAATACCTGTCTGTACGTGAGGAGACTCTGCGCCTACCATAGGCAACGCTTGTGTAAGCATGCGAGCTGCCATAGTGGTTCTCTGTGCCTTCACAGCGGACTTCATGGGAACCATGTTAGCCAGGAAAGAGAAGGTGTTCTCCATGTGAGGGACCTCGAAGTCGACCGTTTTACGAGGTACATTACGAACACGACCGCCCGCCATAGCAGCAACGTATTCTTTACCTGACCGCATCTCACCAGGAAACGCGATAACTGATTTAGTGAGCGTCTCGGGGTCGTGCCACTCTAATTTATTTGTTGTAAAGTTGAGAACTTTAGAGTAGATCTTCCCGTTTTTACCTTTTCGGGTGTTGCGCGACATACGCAAGTCCACACCCGCTCTTTCTGACTCCGGTGTGACGATAGGATCAATGAAGTTGAAATGACTGGACTGCACATTACGGGATTCTTCAGGGATACCTCTATGACTACCAATACCGCCTTCACCCATTTTGGAGACACGCGCCTGTTGCTCAAAGATCTGTGCAGGGTTGATACCTTCCAGTGGCTGCGCCAATGCCCAACCAGTGCCTCCTACATCCAACGCCTTGTTCATAAGCCCTGCAGTGATGTTTTGAACACCCTTTCGAGAAGTAGCTTTCCACAACAAAGGATTTAACATGTGTCGCGAGCGTGTGATACGTTCGGCAATCAGATCTTCAGGACCAAGTACACTAGTAAACGCCAAAGAGTCCCGATCATCAGGTTCTGACGGTTCAAGCCCCAACTTAGCCAGTAACGCAGGGTTGTCCCTGTTACTGATAGACAGCAATCTCCTGGTAGTAGCCAGTATGCTATCTACCGAGACGTTCTTATAAGACTTTCCAAGAGTTCTTAAAGTCGTATTCTCGTCCAATTGCATTGAGTTAAACGCTTTAGCAATGGCCTCTTGCTGAGTACTCGCCTCAGTTGCTACACCGCCGCGGACAACCTTGTTGTACAACTTGTTAAGGTGTGCGGGAGAGGCCTTCTGCGCATTCACTGCTGCAACGTCACCCCAAGCCTTGCGAATCTGTGTGTCGGAGGCGCCTACTGCTTTAAGTACTGAGTACAACGGTATCTTAGACTTGGCAACCTGCATATGAAATATACCGGTCTCGGGTTCAAGATAGATATGGTGAGATGCGCCTGTACCTGGTTTAACATTCACATGCGCCTGCAGCTGCCCATTTCGCTGGATAACGTGGTATACACCAGGACGCATACGCATTTGGTTAGATAGTGTGTACTCGTTGCCATTGCGAATAAACGTGCCCCTGTTTGAGAAGTAAGGAACACGAGCAATTGTTGCACGTTTATGGTCGAGGACCTTGCCAGAGGCGTTATCGACTAACTGCCAGGTACCGCGTAGGCTCCTTCCCAAGGTCTTCTTTTCTAGGAGTGCGCGTTTTTGATCCGCTATAGAGATATCCTTCTCATCATCGTCGTAGTCGACGTCGGTGAGTTGTAATGTGTACTGTGTGTTGGATACGGGCTCTATATTACGTGCGGCCTCGCGTACACTGCTATAGATGTTACTACGAACTGTAGCAGAGTCCCCGAACTCTCTGGAACCTGCGGGCATACGCCCAGAAGAAAACACCTGCGGGGGAGCAGGCGTTTTCAATGGAAGTACAGAATCAAATCCATCGAGTACACTAGGCATCTAATATCCCTTAAGAACCTTCGTTAGATTCGTCTGACTTGCCGGGTGTTAAGTACAACGCCTGTGGTCGAATCCGTGCTGTCTCTGCCCGGCGACGTCGCATAGCCTCAGTGAGGGAGCCTCGTTGTGTCTCGCCCTTACGAGTTAGTCCGTATGCGATAATCCCGGCAGGAATACCCGTAAGCACTGCAAGTGCGCCCAATACACCAACACCTTTAGCAGCGGTACGTTTCATATCCCCGATGATGTCGGAGTTGTTACCAAAGTAGTTGTGCGGCGTTTTGCTCTCGCCATTTGCGGATTTTACAATACCGTCAAAGACAGTGTTAAGAATGTCAGCCCCAGACGGTTCAGCCGAAGATAGTTTTTCATGAGCTAGTTCATACTGATCTTCGAGTGCGTCCTCGTACTTATCCTTAGCTCGATCAATGGCTCTTCTACGCAACGCTTCACGTCGTTTGTTATGGATATAATCGCCTAAGCTCATACCGCCGTAAATACCGCCGATACCTAGTGCTACAGCTAACGGGTACGTAACTGATTGTGACCAGTCTGAACCAAAAAACCCGGGATCCTCATTAGTAGTAGGTTTAAAGGGAGCTTCTTCACCCCCAGCTGCTTTCTCGTACTCGTCGTACGCTTCCTCTATTTGTTCTTCGGGCTTACTGCGCTTCGGTGAACGGTGCTGTATTTCCACACTAGTTGGAGTATGTGTGCTATACCTGTCGATGGCTAACTCTTTGATAGAAGGCGTCTTTAGTGCCTTGTACAAGGCAACCAATCCACCCGTACCTAGTCCGACACCGCCCGCAAGTAACAACTGCGACACGTTTTGGTTATACATAGCTTGCTCAGGGGTGATGTTCGGGCCTCTGTAAAAGAGGTCTGCATGCTTACGCATGAACTGAGCTTCTTTAACTAGTTCCCGTGACGGGTCCAGGTTAAGTAACAACCGGGGACTATGAGTTGAGTTTGATTGTGGTTGTGTTCGTGTTGACATCTGTAGCTCCGCTGTAGTTTGGTGCTTTACCTTTAGGGAGTTCACCGTAAATCTGGTTCCACTCCATGTAAACTCGCCAGCTCTTCTTATCTTCGTCAAACAGTCGTTCAATATGCGTCACCTGGTACCAACCATTTGCCGCCCTATCACGTACTTGTCTGTATTTCTTTAAGTCCTCTTCATCCCATAGTTCAAAGATTTCACAGTGGAAATCAAACGCTAAAGGGATATCTTCTGTCTCGTCTGCCGTAAGCGTGGGGACTTGGTGTCCTCTAAATGGGAAGCCTGCTGCTGTTCCTGGCCAATGTAAGTTAGCTCCGTGTGCGCTATCGACTCCACCCCGTTCCCCGAAGTACTTTAATATACCCATCTATAATCCTTCTAAATAACTCTAAAACGGGAAGGGCCTTCCTCTTCCTCTCGTTTTTTCTTACGCTGTAACATCTTGTTACGTAATTTTGCAGCCTCTGCCTCGCGGTTGTACGTAGAGACAAGTTCAGCAGTCTGTATGTCCTTAACTCCTTGAGAAGTCTTTGGTAACTGGAACTCAGGGTCAGCGGCATTACGGGCTTTAGCCGCCAATACGCCGAGCCCCGCGCCGCCTACGCCACCGATAGCCATAGCTAGCAGCGGAGATTTCAAGAGTAGCTTAACTATGCCGCCCTCCGCTTCTTTAATATGTTCAGGAGAAGCTTCGCCCATAGCGTCGATAGTGTGCTTAACATCCAGTGCGCGTTTAATACGTGCCTCTAACTGGTTATCGTCGAGACCTTCTTCTGCGCAACGGGTTAGGAACCCGGTTCTAAATGCTTCTTTTGGTGTTAATGCCATCCGTGCATCCTCTCTTACGGGATAATAATATTACCACCTGTTGTGTTACCAGGTACACTGAACGACCGTCGTCGTTTCATCTCGTGCTTACGTATGTGATCTATGACCTTGGGGTCTGTGGGATCACCCTGATCCTTTGCTCTCTTTGCGCAGTCAACCATGCACTCTACTAATGAAATCATAGCGTCACGTTCCTGCACTGCAGACATCTTTTTCCACTCATTTCCAGCACGTGTTGAGATATCTGCTAAGCGTTTTGCATCCTCATTAAAGGAGTTTGCTCTTGCTAACCATTCTCGTCTACTACACGTGGTAAAGGAGTCGTCATCCGAGTCTTCAATATAGATAAAACCGTTCTCCGGCCAAAAGATCAAGCTGAGATACTCGTAACGCTCTCCGCGCTTAACGGGCTTCTGTGGAAATAACGATTTATCTGGCATAGACTCTTTTCCTCTAAAAATGTTCTCTAATCAATAGCATAACTGAATTAAAATTCTCAAGCCACATTATACAACGATCAGGCACCCATGCCCCACTCGTCGTCGTAGCCATCGGGCTTCCACCAGTCTGCCGGATCACTGGGCGGCTTCATGAAATCTTCCGCGATGGCTTCGTTCCGGGCTTCCATCTCTTCTATAAGCTTTCTGCGCGCTTTACGCTCGGCAACCAATTGATAAGCACAGACCAGGTATATCCCACCTAACACACCGATGATGAAAGATGTAACGCTGAAAAGAGCTATGTAGTAGGGTGCGTCGTCCATAACGTCCTCAAACCACCTTTAGGTATCAATCGTCCTCACGGGTAACGAATGGTTCCACAAAATAGATTCCCCTGTTCTCGTGAACATCCTTTTGTATGCCTTCGTCCCCAAATATCCAGTTCACTATCATTTTACTAACAATAGTCACCGCAGAGCCAATTGTTAGATAAAGCAGGAATCCCTGCACAGCACTATATCGTTCCTTTGCGCGCGCGGTGAGGTGTTGTTTAAGAGCAGTGTACGCTGACTTCTTAGATTCGAACCCTGCATTACCAAAAGGCCGGGTAGTCCACCATCGCATCGTCTCCCGTACAAGGTAATCGGCGAGATCCGCCTTACGTCCTGTGAGTTTGTACTCTGTCTGAACCCAGTTCTGTATTACAACCAAAGAATAACCGCTTGGATGTCCTATCGTATGGACCTCAACTTCACAAGCTGCATGTGCACCATCCTTGTAAACGTCAAAATCCATTCCACACCCCTTTAGAGTTCTATTCCAGAACCTTAAACTCCCTTTCAATTTGTAACAGGTCGTCATAACGCTTTTTCGGAATGGGGTGCGTCACAGTTGTTTGGCGTTCGTGCAGTGCGATGCACTCAGGACAGTCTCCAAAGGACTTAAGACCGGGTACTTCCTGCGGATGCTTCGCAGCGTAATGATTAGTGTACGTTTCGGCTTGTAAAAGAGTATACGTGAAAGCCTTATGAGATTTAAGTAAAACCTGAATAGACGAAAGCTCATACGGTACGTCTACAATTACTTCTTCTTCTTCCTCTTCTTCGCCTGTTAATACCAAAGCAGGCTTACCATTAGCTGCTCGCTCTATTTGTCGCAGCTCGTCCAGGCGGTCAATTGGGACAAAAGCTATATCATCCTTCTTAATCCCCCGCAGATCGCCACACTCCGGACACAAGTCTTCGTATTCGGTGTGTGGCTTCACGTAATGTTGGGTTCGTAGGTGTGTATCGGCAATTACGTGGTATCTGTCGGAGATCTGTGCCAACGTTTGGTATATATCCGTAAACTGTTCAGACAACTCAGCGTTATTCTGCTCTGCTTGTAACTCTAAATGCCGCGCCTTACCGTACATGCCGATGGCGAAGCTTGAAAGGATGCAAAACAAAAATGTAAGCGACAGTCTGCACATGATCTGCACGCCTGTCGTCGGGTAAAGATAAGCCATAATGAGCATCCATGCTGTTTATGTCGAGCTGTCGTGAAAATATCTTACTCAGAGTCGGCTTCCGAGTTGTTAGAGACGAACTTACGAATAAAGTTAACGGCCACGGACCATCCAGCTACAACTATGGGCGTCCATGTGCCAAAATCTGTGCCCGAAATCCACTCACTACCGTACGTCAATGCCGCACCGGCTACAGCAATCAACATGCCTTTACCGAGCTTCTTGAAATCAGCATTACCGAGTGAAAAACTGGGACTTCCAATATTAGAATCAGCCATCACATTACCTCCGTGCTTACTAGCACTTGTTAGAAAATAGCGCGGGATGCTGCGTTGAGCAATCCGCCCCACATACCCATCTGTTTAAGTTTCTTCTGACCAGCTGGGTTGAGACCGGCCAGACCACCTGCAATTTTACCCGCAATAATGCCTGAAAGCGCGCCAGTTCCTGCGCCCCAGGCAACTTTTGCGATGTCCATTGGTGACACCCAATTAGACCGGCGTGCTGCTGCAGCCCCACTAACAAGTCCAGCCATCGCCCCTGCTGCCGCAGGCGGGGTGTACATAGGCCCTCGAACAGGTCCAAAGGGATCTTTCGTTCCAAACGCGTTTGCTGGCTGGATCGCGTGGCTGATCACGGGATTGCCAAAGGCATCCTTCGGGGAGTGGAGGTCCATGCTGCTCTGTAGTTGGTTAACAAACCCGGGAGCATTGATAGTCGGGCGGAACATAGAACCAGCACCACCTAGTAGTGCCATCTTCTCCATGACTTCCTGGACTTCTGGTTCCTGTAGATCAGCGCTACTGAACTTATCGAGGAAGTTCGTCCCGTGTGCGTCGGATCTACCTGCACCAATCCAAAGCGGAATACCAGCACCGACTGCGCCGCCCAACACACCGCCGATAGCAGGTATCGCACTGTCCTTATCTTCATCGAAGTGTTCAGGCATCAGCCAATTAAGGGGTTTCCTAATCAACCACTCCAGACCCTTACCGGCGGCGTAACCAGTAAGTCCGCCAAGAGCGCCTCCTGTGATTGCGCCCGTAACAGGGTTATGACCGCCAATTAACTTGCCGGGAATATCGTAGAGCTTCTTCGGTATCCCGCCGATATCGCTGATCTTCCAGGGCTTATTTGCGGCGTTACCTGTCTTGATGTAAACCCATCCTTCAGGATCTGCAGGAAGGGTGTCGGAAATAGATACGTCACGAAACTCACTGATAGTTGCGAGCTTCTCCCACCGAGAGTAATTCATGTTGGGGTCGTCTTTAACGATCAAGAGCTCACTACGTAACGGAGCTAACAAGGCATGGCCCGCCCCTTCCGGGAAACGGGCCGAGGCCTTCTTAAGTAATGTTGCGGCTGGTAAGCCAGCTTCTACGTACTCAGCAACCCGGTTAGGAACCTGCTTCCAGTTGTACGCGTCAGCAATGGCTTCCACATAGGAAACACTGTCTGTCACTTGATTACCTATCTACTAAATTGTCCTGTATCCAATTACTCTTCCTCTAGTTTAACAGGCAGTTGTTCAATTTCTGCGGGAGGTCTGTTAATCATAGGAGTGAGATCATGGATATGATACGGGAACTTCATAGGACCCGTACTTTTCTTACCATCCTCTCCAGGTTTACCTGAAGCGAACTTAGTACCAACATCTTCAACAGGAATTTTTTTAAGTTCTTCCTCTGAAGGCATTTTAACATCTGGGTCGAGTGCCCAGAGGATTCCAGCACGGGTAGCCCAATCTTTCATACGCCGTGTAGGTACGATCAGGTTAAACCCTTCACCAGCACCTCGTACAAGCATACCAACGTAACTACCATCTTCCAGGTAAACCCCGCCACCACTCGATCCTGGGAACGCTGTTACTGTTGTCTGGTCGTAAACAGTCTTACCAATAAGGCGTCCATGCTGACTCATGATACCGGTCGTCATGGAGTTACTACCCTGCTGGCCAAGCAACGATCCTACGTGCAGCAAACGTGTGCCCAGTTTCGGAATCTTCTTGTCGAGATGGAACTTAGCAGTCTGTTCAATGAACCCCTTCTTACGTACGCGTAGAAGAGCCAGGTCTTCACCATGAGTAGCGTCGGAGTAACGAATGACTTCTGCATCCATCTCAAGACGCCCTACTGTACGACCATCTTCAATAAGGGTCTTTACAACCTGAGCGTCTTTGAACTCAACGAGAGTTCGGGGAGTGCCGGTCTTGGGATCAACAACCATACGTGTAGTGCGCAGGCCGTCAACAACATGTGCAGCAGTCCAAATGTATGTAACACCGCCACGAGTAAACGCGACGCCGGAGCCTTCCGAGAACTTTGCTCGAATGGTCACAGAAATATCCTGGAGATAACCGGGAATACTGTCGGCTTCTACGGCACCTTCTGCAGCGCTTAGTGCAGTACCACCAGGAATAGACGGAAACGTTGCCGCTGTGAGCGCCACCGCTAGAAACAAAACCACAAAGCTAGATTTGAGAAACTTCATCCTTGAACTCTCCTAAAAACGTCCTTGTTTACTAATCAGAACGAGGTGGCTCCCCTCGTCGCCATCGCATGGCGTTCGCCCACTCATTGAAATTAGGCTGTTCTGCGTGCACAGAAAACCGGTTCGAAGGGGAAGGCGCGTCAGGAACCGAGTACCGCATCCCCGTGGGTTTGTGTAACCACGTGGATTCAGCACCATTACTAGAGTGTAACTCAAATTCCTGAGGGTGTCGTGAGATAATGTTGTGGAACCACCCTGTGTTACGTGACCAGTTGTTACCTGCAGGGTTACTAGCGCCCATAGGAGGTAGATTCATGACAGGTTTAGCTGTTTGTTGGCCCCACGGTGTTTGTACTTGCGTACCAGGCTGGTTCATGTACGCAGCTTGTATCTTTAATGCGCGGTCCTGCGCTGCTTCCATATTGGCAATTGCACCCTGAATCATTCGAAACGAGCGTGCGTGCTGTCTTTCTAGTTGTCTGCGCGCTAAAGGACGATTCAGAATGTTCTTAACAGATGTACCGATATCCTGTCCCGCAGGAAACAAGGGCCCTTCGCTGGGACGACTGATGAGTGCGCTGGGAAGTTCGCTTACATAGTCACCGATACTATCGAACTCCTGTGTATAGGGTTCTACGGGTGTATTCGCGGTAACCATGCGCATTGTTGTGTTACCCTTGGCGGGTAGAGATGCGCCCTGTAGATACGCCTGCTTCTCCTCCTCATCGCCGAAGTCCAGGTAATCTGCAGCAATGGTGCCTGCAGGTAATACCTCTGCCCTCTTTAGAAATGCAGCGAAGTCAAACGTTAAGTTATTGTCTGAACCCATACCGGTTAACTAACCCTGCTAAAACGAATTAAGCAGCTCAAATAAGTACTGTGTAAACCCGTATAAGGTCCCTACGACAACAATACTACCGACGAACATAAACAGATAAAATAGCGTGTTAATAATGCATTGTTCAATCTTCATAAGTACCCCCGGGCATCCTCACCCTAAGTTAATTTTACCGGCGAGTTAGTACCAAACTCAACTACCAATTAATCCAGTTGGGTGACTTCCACCTAACCATGTCATGTGTAGTGTGCAGAGGGACATGGTATTCGCGGTCCGCTGCGAAGTAGTGTGTGACCTGACTGTAACGTGTAGAGCCTTCTCGCTTAATGGGTGAACCACCATGCCACAGGTTAGATGCCCAGATAAGTGCGGTACCTTTAGGGCATGTCAGGTAATGTGGCTCTAACTCAAATTCCTCTATACGATCTGCAATGAACTGTTCGTAAAGACCTATGCGCTTATACAACGATTCATGAGATGACCTATCGAAATCATCGTCGGATATCGTCTCAATATCTTTCATCGTGTACTCGGGCATCTTGTGGGAACCGGGGTAATACACCAATGGTCCCTGATCTTCGTCGACGTCTTCCAGCGCCACCCAGACACCGCACATACCGCCTGCGGGACTTGTATTGAAATGAACTGTATCACTATGAACGGGTTGTTGTGTGCCTATCTTAAAGTTCAACGTTTGGAAACCATGCATAGGCTCGCCGTAGAGTTCTTCCAGTGCCTCCAATACAGGCGGGAATAGCGATAGCTGTTTAACAGAATTTATACTGTGCACGAGGCCATCTACACGGTCACGAATACCGTGAATCTCCATGTACTCGTCGGTAGCCCGTCGTACATCATCAAGCCACTGGGTATCAAAACCAGGCTCAATGATCAGGTACCCATCTCGTTCATACGCTTTGCGGTCCACTTTCATCACTACTTCCTTCTTCACTGCTAGCTAACTTGGCAAATTCTGTTTCTATCTCAGGACACCTACGATACCACTCGTTGTGAACCTTGTGTTCTTCAAACTTATCCTGCAGTGCGCGCTCCAGTGACCTTCCACCTACCACGTAGTTCAAAAGTTCTAAAGGTTGCGCACTACCCGTTGATAAAGTACCAAGCCTACCCTTCGGATCAACTGATACACCTATTTTTACCCTCTCACCATCTTCCGTGCCTACCAGGTAAACGTAAGTCTTCCTGGAAATCTTGGGTACAGGGCCTGGACGAAGCAGTCGGGATATCGCTTCATGCATCTCTTTCTGGTGCCGAGTCTTCAAGCCCTTAACTACAGCACAAAGTTCATCGTACTCTGCTAGTAAACCAGCCTGCTCTAGGGGCGTAATCTTACAAGTAGCTTCCACAAGATTTATACGAAACTCTCTGGATAGTTTTTCGTAGTCGTATTCGTCTGACATTGCCTAATGCACTTCCTGCCAAGTAGGAGTTACGTCATTCTGTGTTTCTATCCTTCGTTTAAGTGTGGAGACGTACTTTAGCATGTGCGTGTCTTCAACATCGTTACGATTTTGCTTCTTAAAGTGTTGATCCCGCCACTCATCGTTGCGTACACCGCTGGAAAGACGTCCGCGCTGAGATATTTTCCACTTAAATTCCTCTTCAGAGCGCATTGCATAGTGGTTGATACGAAAGTACTTCCAACTAACCTCGGGAGTGCCTGATAAATTGAGAAAAGGCTCCGTCTGGGTCTCGCGAGTCACGGGCGTACCATGCTCATCCACCACTTTGTAAGTTTCGCCGAGCTCGTTGCACCCTAATTGCCACTGATGCGGGTCCAAAGAGTACTTAATGCGAGTTGGGTCGATGATTGTCTTAACATGGTGGTTCTTATCGAAGCTCTTATGGCCGCGTTTAGTGTAGTTCTCTAGCACCAGGCCTTCGGGACGTGTCTTGTGACCATTCGTGCCGAACATTGCCCAGTTCAACAACACCGCGGCAGCACCTTCATGTCGTTTAAGGAAGTCAGTGATGGACAAGTCAGACATCTTGGTGAGGAACTCGTCTGAATCTATCGCCATCATCCATTTTGCAGTGCCGCGCAGCCTCTCTAGAGCGTGGTCATACGCCGTGACCTGGGGAAAAGGACCTCTACCACCTCCGGGTGCGAACCGTCTGCGCGGAAAGTTCCATTCCACAAGCGTAACCTGTCTGCGCTTAATGTAGGGCTGAAGTACTTCCCGGTAATTGTCCTGGCTTAGGTGGCTATATAGGAAAAAGTGCTCCACCCCAATCATCATGTGGTATTCCACCCACTCCTGAAGGTTGTGCGCCTCATCCCGAAAGATCATGCAGGCCGCCAGATTAAAATTCGCCATCGTCGTAAATATCCCAATCACTCGACCAATCATCACGATGGTCATCAAACTCGTCTTCATCCTCGTCGGCCATGCCCAACCCGACAGGTTTATGCGCAAAGAACTCTACCCGACAATGTGGACATATTACGAACGCAGGAACAACCATAAAAAACACATCATCGTCTGCCTGACCATCTGCCCAAGGCTCCACCTTAGCACGCTCTTCCTCAGTTAGCTCATCTGCGATGTCGTTAAGAGGCTTCGGGGGCGTTGGGAACTCCCCGAATACTACCCTCCTACAACGAGGGCATTCCCACGAGTAAGCCCACTGTAATTGCACTGAAGGTCCGCTCATACTACTTCACCTGGACAACGCCCTATAATGATATCCTGCCCTGTTAAGCCTACCGATGGTATTCTACGCCATTTGCCTTGTATCCAAAAATCAGTCAGCGTTAGTCCGGCATCTTTATAAGTGTCCTCTATGAGTTCAGGGGAATAACCAGTGCCCCACTCTTGTAAGGCGTAGTCATCACGCCTCCATGTCATACCGTTATGTCCCGGAGCCTGTACGAAAAGAAACTCAGGACGAGGATCAAACTCATGCATAGGCTTATCGACGACAAACCAGGAGGATAAAACTACTCCACCAGGCTTCAATACACGACGAATCTCCGACAAGTAGTGCGCAATGTCTGCCGGAAGCATATGAGTGAATACGGAAAGAAGGTACACAATGTCGAACTGGTCGTCATCAAAGGGGAATGTGTACTCGGTGGGTGCTAGTGTCTGCTCCGGAGAGTACGCGCCATTAAATACGTCTGCATGCAAGAACGTAGTATGCGGTGCGACACTTTCAATGTGTTGTATGTGCCAGTCGGCAAGCTCCTTGATGGGTTCTATACCCGTGAACTTGCCTAACGGAGCTGTGAAGTCTGCTACAACGCGGGCAACACGCCCTTCGCCGAACCCTACCTCCAAAACAGAAGACTCAGGAGTAAGCCCGGCTAGTTTCTGAAGAATCCTACACCAATCCTGACCACACTTGAGTCTGTCACGCTCAGAAAGATGTCCTGGGGGGACAGTAAGCGCCGCAAGATCCTTGGGAGGGAACAAAAGAGAACACTTTGAGTTACTAGGTAGATCCAAACCAATACCTCGTTACTTAGTTTGCTTAATCAACATGTCCTGGAAGCATACCAGTTTATCTCGTAATGCCTCTGCATGGACTCCTGCCGTTGCGGCCTGCTCACCAAACGCGTCACGCTCCTGCTCCATACTGTCAATATCGTTGGTCAACGTGTGCAATTGGTCTACAAGGGATGTTACATCAAATTTTAAGAGATCTGCGTCCTTCTTTAGCTTAGTCCAAGTTGTAAAAAGTTCCTCAACAATTGGTTCAACTAATTTAATACGTGTTTGCAGCTGTTGGCCTTTTAAGTGTAATCGGCCCTCCGCACCTGCGTATTTTTCGTAGAGCTTTACGTAGTGAGAAGCTATTGCAGGTGTCATCTCCACTGCGTCAGGGCACGCGCCGCCACCTTTGCGCCATAATCCCCTGCAATAGTCTGGTAGATCCGGACTGGACGTGCCCCACTCCAGGTATTCCACAAGCTGCTCTATCTTGGACCCGTGGTAATGCACAATACCCGCAGACGGGTAGATACCCCACCATGGTCGCCAGTTGAGTGCTTTATGCATAGGGTCTACACGACCATCAAAATGTAGATTTAAGCACCCTTCATCATTAGCTATACGTATACCGCCCCACTCCTCTCGCCGTGATGTCTCGTAGAGCCCTTCTCGCTCCTTCGCAAAGTTCTCGATGTTCACAACCATGACACCGGTGTTAAAGTAGTCATCAACACCATACGCAGGAGCACCCCAATACACAGCAGACAAGTACTCAGGGGTTAAACGTTGCATGACAGGAGCAACATCACGACAGAAGACCACGTCACAATCGGTGTACACCACGTACTTGTGGTCGGGGAAGTGGAGGGGCAGGTCAGTACGAATCCATGCGCCTGCTGCCTTGGACCGGTTGAAAGGAGATAGGTCCGGATAGAAAGAAGGGTCGTCCCTATGAGAAAAGGCGCTCTGTATGCACAAAGCGCCTTGGTTCTCTAGGAATTTCATAAACGATTCGGAGTTGCCGTTATATATAACAGCGACTTCAAATGAGGTGTTTTCAACAGCTGAGCGTACAGCTACTTTTGCGCACTCACGAGCATGGTTGAAAATGTCATTATCAAGATCTCTTCCCGGATACAACGTCCCGTCGGAAACAGCGGTTACCCACAACATGTACTCAACTCACATCAAACGACGTTCGTTATGGCCATGTTAAAAAGCCCAGCGACCATAGCCAGGACACCATGGCTGTCCAATACAAAATTGTACCGGTGATGAGAAAGTAGTACCAATATCGCTTCTTCCAGTTAAGGAAGTAGAGATAAATAAGGGTGTACATGATTGCGCGACTAACCCACAACGAAGCATGTATACCAATCAGCTTGATAGACAGGCTCATAGGTGGAAAGATCTCACGCTCCCATGCATTACCGATGTAATGACGTGTAAGTTCCATGTCGATAGCGTGTATTGTTACCAATAGTGCTATGAAGAATATCGAGATAAGTTTTGAAGGTCGGAATTTGTCGTCCATGACTTTATCCGGGTTAAGGTTAGTTTTTGTTCTAGATTTAGGTTTCTCCTGACTTGGAACGTAGTAATAGCGCACCATTTCCTTCGGGCACATTCACAGCGTCCTCCTTGACCCTGTTGTTACATGAAATATGGAACATAGCTAGCCATCACTATTAGTTGAACGAGAACCATCATCCACATTACGACGTTAAGGAACTTGTATTTACAAATGTATAAATAATGGCAAATAAGAAGTGCCATCGCTGTCCCAAAGGTCTTTAGGCCAATGAGAAGCGCAACGCCGCCCCCATTCAGGTCTATGAGGTACTTGGCTAATGGATTTAACTCAATAGGACCCAGCGCGGGACCTACAACAACAGTCATGTAGCTATCAAACGCAGAAACGGCTGCGATAAAGATTATCACAAGCCAAAATTTGACAGAGGTTTTAATCGGTGGATAAGACATACCGGCATCCTTGCCTTTCTGTTGGCGTCCTTGCCTATTTATTCGTCTAAGTCCGCGTCATCAACTATCTCTTCCTGTAAAATCTCTTTTTCATACCAGCGGTATACCCGGCCATAGGCTGTCTGCCAGGCCGTTCCGTGGTGTGCAGTTTCACAAAACCATGAAAGGACATGTGCATACTCATGAAGGAGCGTATGCACATCTCTCTCAGCGGCGCCAGACTTTCGTATGACTATAGCGAAACGAGGATCTTTCGGATCGTCCATAAACTGGCACGTCCCGTAAGATCCGTAATTCTCCTTTAAACGAACATGCACCTTATGCCCTGACGGGAGTTGTTCCCGCAGTTGCTTGGCAACCTCGTAAAAGAAAGCGTACTTGGGGTCTCGTGGCATCCTTGCCTCCTCTGATAACCCAAAACAATATTCACTATTTTCTATCTCCCAGCTTTTTATCCAGGTAACGCTCAAGGCGCTTCATGGTGGCTGTATTGTCTGCAATGACTTCAGTACAGCTCGTGACTAAGTCTTTGAGTGCTGAAGTATAATCCTCTTCTAACGCTGAAATGCGATCATTAAGGCGTCCCTCGCGTTTCCACCCTTGCCAGGTGAAAAATACCACGAGAGCAACCATAATCCCGAATTCCTGCAAGACATCTACAAATATTGCATCCATGCATTTGCTCCTATCGCCTCTGGGGAAATGTAGGTAGTACCCAAACCCCCTGGACACCCCTCTCCAAGGTCCGTTTTGAGTGACGAGCTATCATCACTCAACTTGTGAGGGAACTTGTACGCCACAACCCTCACTCTCCTCCCGTCCAACAGCCTCAGCTAAAGACGGTTTCCTGAGCACAAAAGTCACATCCTGCGAAATTCATGCTCCCTTACCTGGCGGTGGCTCGCCAAACCTGGGTAATTAAATTCTACCTACTCACCTTCTTGAGACGGAATCATAAGGCCAGAACATATATGCCTTAAAACGTTTTAAGGCCATAATTCAGGCGCCAACTGTACATCAACGTGTTGTGCGCATTGGGAGCATACCTCCACTTTGCGCGGCTCATAATCATCTAAAGGTCGCATGTAGTCGCATTTCTGATCACACACAAGACACTGCGCAGCTATGTAGGCTATGCCTCGTCGAACGTATCTCAAAGCGTTATATCCGGGCTTTACTCGTTCAGGCATCTTGTTCACTCCTAGTATCGCTGCGCTTCGCTTCCGTTATAGTCCGGCGACGTATATCCAGTAAATGAATCTCGCCGGATAAAGTCATCATTTTAGCGAATGCTTCTGCATCTTCTAAGTCAGTAAAGTACGTGCTCTGTTTAAATATGCTTGTTGTGGGTTCTTTTGCTCCCGACTTACTAAAAATAGACCCGGGACTGTCTGGAAGTTGTACTACAAGACCAGTGGATAGTGCGCGACGTTCTGTCCTGCCATCTACCCCCGTGTAAGGACCCGGTGCGTAAATACCCCAATACACATCAATCTCATCAGGAGGTGCACCCACAGCCCAGTAACAAGTTGGCGCTGCTATATATGCCGTAGGTGTTGAGTTAAACCGCGCCTGCTGTTCCTCGGTGACTGCTGTGCGAATCTGGGAGTGTACCTGTCTGTAATTGTCCTTGTTACACACCTTGCGGAGATCGTAAACAAGATTCATAAGTGAATTGCCGTCGTACTGCATCGTTCCAGCCTCCAGCGTAGGGCTAATGTGGTAATGATAACCTCATTATACCGTGGGGTGCTTCCATGTGGATATCAACTAACTTGTCGTCGCTTACGAAGATTGTCATGGGTACCTCCAACTGGCTTTGTGAGGCTCAAACAACTTGCGGCGATAAGCAGGGAGGAACTTCTTACGATTGACGGCCTCGGGGTCTCGGCGTGTCCTTGTCTCTTTGTAAGACATGGACGTTACGCGCCTGAATAAGTCACTATTAGAATCCCAGAACAACAGCTCATAGCGCTTGGTCTTGTAGTTGTATGTGGGCCTCTGCGCGAGCTTGTCCCACTTACGCCAGTCAACAACACGAAACTCACCGTGAAGTGGGCTGAAGTCCCAGAAGATCATCTGGACTATAGAAGGAGAGTCGAGTCTGTCGGGTGTGTACTGGTTAAACTCGATGACATCAACGTGGTCAACGATAACCTGCGCGCTGTCCGGCAGTGGGAGGGAGAGAGTCAGTAGTAATGCAGCTAGAATCTTCATTACCGAGCATCCTTGCCTTAGGTATGAACTTATCTAGATCGTGTATTACTTCATTAAACATGACTTTCCGGGAAAAGACCATTTGTATGTGGAATGGCTGGTAGCTAAAAAAAAGGGCCCGAAGGCCCTCGGCCCAAAGGCCGGGAGGGGTTTAGTACCGGAGTACCTCGAAGCGCTCCAGTTGCGCCTCAATAACTTCCAGTGGAACCCCGTGTACGGTTTTATCCGCACACGACTGGGCGTCCTTTGCCCAGGCCGTTGCTGGCTCCCGGACCTCGACTTCATAGCCGTAGTCCTCTGCCATCACCAGGTAGGGAGCGAACTCCCATTCCATCGTGTTGGTGTTATCCACCACGATGATCGGAGTATCGTGCCGCATGTGACGTTGTACACGAGTTTGGTTCCACTCGTGCGCCACGGCGATCTCCGCCCCGTTGAAGGTATATACACCGTCTTCAACGAAGTAGTCGTCTGTTGAACAGACGACTCCTAGATTCGCGGGGTCTTCATTGGCTATCTCCTTCGCCAATGTCGACTTACCGCTTCCCGAGATTCCTCTCATGATTACTAACCTTTTCATAGCTAGCTCCTTATTAAGAAAATAGAAAAACTCCACAGATTCATATCTGTTATAGAGTACATCTCTATTTAATATTGACGCATTTATGACAGTTATTTAGGTCCCAAAAGAACAACGACGCCACCCTGAGGATGACGTCGTTTTTGTTATGGATAACAAATTGTTCTACGCGGACTAGGTCGATACAGTCTGCCCGTGGTGGACCTGCGGGAGAAGGAAGGTAAAACCGCAGGTCGCATTCGTGGCGTGTTGACTTTGCGCTCGTTCGGTTGGGTAGGACGATGAACCGGCTCATCTAAAACCCGCGCGTACCAACCCGGGACCACAGGCACTTCCGGAAAACCTGGATTGGGAACGGGTTTCCAATCCTCGTTGTGGTCCACAGGAGAGCACGGAGGCGAAGCACCGGTCGTGGCATACCGGGGACATCCGTGTCCCTACCTGGATACAGAGACCTAATCTGCGCTAATGAACCCTATTGCGCTAGATGCCCGGCCTCCCACTCATCCGCATGTAGTCGTTCTCCTTACACTTGTAAGCTATTAGCTATGTTATACAGCTTCCCAGCATGCGCCTGACTGACTCCCAATTCCTTCGTGATCCCATCGATTACAACGCTTCTCATCCTTGGGATCTTGGAAAGGTTTCGGATCTTATTGATCTTCGCCCTAAACCCGGGATCAGACTGGTACTGTTGCTGCATCATTTGCTGCGCATTTGGGTGATCTATCATCTGCCCCAATACCGCGGGGTTACCCTGTGCTGCAACACTTTCCTGGGGAGAAATACGACCATCTCCGTCAGTATCGCCTGGGAACGTGGTGACTGGTTGCTGTACCGGCTGCTGACCTACGGGAGGTGCTGTCTGAGCTGGTACTTGTTGCCCTATGGCTCCCGCTTCCGCACCGGCCCGTGCGGCTGCGGCATCACGTACGGATTTTGGAGCCATCTTACCCTGAAGCAGACCGCCAGCCTCCGCATCATAAGCCCACCGACTGTTTGGATCGCTTAAGACCGCATAAGGATGACCCATTGGACCGTAACCTCGCTTGTTAGCAACGTCTAAACCAGGTGAACCATCGGGGTTCCTAGGGATCGGCTGGGAACCTGGTGCTGCAGGTGCTCCTGAACCTGAACCTGAACCTGAACCCGAACCTGGTGCTGCAGGTGCTCCTGAACCTGAACCTGAACCCGAACCTGAGCCTGAACCCGAACCTGAGCCTCCTCCAAGGAATGATGTTAGGAATCCACCGCCAATACCTAGTAGAGAAATTATGGCACCGATTCCCATGTTACCGCCGAATGCGCCGCTAACCAAAGATGTTAGCCCTGCGCCGAGCCCAAGCCCTATAAGAAGCTGAGTACCCGTGGATTGTTCGCCCCACCAGTCGAGGGCTCCTGAAAGAAATCCGCCGACTGTGTCCATGAAACCACCGCCGCCGCTGTCTACTGGAGCTCCAGGGGCTCCAGGGGCTGCAGGGGTTCCAGGAGCTGCGGGGGCTCCAGGGGCTGCAGGGGTTCCAGGAGCTGCGGGGGCTCCAGGGGTTCCACCGTTTTGCTGCGTACGTTCCACAATAGCTTGCTGAGCATCAGGGTCATTAGCGACGATTTCCTGAAGCTCTTCTATGCTGATACCATCCTGCAAGATCTGTTGAATACGATCAGCAGGGCTTATTCCTGTACCAGCGTTATCCAACAACATACGTTGTCGAAGAGCTTGCATAGCCTTTTGTTGGCCTTCTGGTGTTTGCAACTGTTGCGGGGTTAATGACTCCAACTCAGTTTTAAGCGTGTTGAAATTGTTTTCCATTTGAGTTCGGTATGCAGGCGGTAACTGTGTCTGCTCTACGCGATCCCAATCTACATCACCACCCTCGTTTATATAGCTGTCGATGTCTGGACTAACACCGTTTTCATCAAACTCATAAGGAGTTGTTGGCGCCTGCTCGGGTTGTGGTTGCCCAGGTTGTGGTTGCCCAGGTTGTGGTTGCCCAGG
>CETC01021194.1_pt1 | contig 23403 bp, 35 predicted proteins | sample 326911 | NCBI WGS metagenome assembly CETC01 (sample SAMEA2622694, study PRJEB7988) | marine metagenome | isolation source: saline water (ENVO:00002010), including | reverse complement strand
TCTTGTTGTTGGAGCAGACACAAGTACCTTTGGATTGTTATCAGTTATGCTAGTTAATATGTCCTTTAAGTTATCACAATCTACTTCATGTGCATTTAACTTAGTCCTCTCTCTATCTGTATCAAATGGTATAACTTTAGGGAATAAAATAGTGCCACTATCTATCAACTCTTGTGCTGCTGTTTGTTCTAATGTATCACCCCATATTTCCGCATTATTCATACCACGTTCCGCACTAATGTTATTCTTAGAGCGTGAAATACGAGGGGTTGCTGTAAAGAAATACCTTCTAATATTTCTATTTGCTATTACTTTTATGCTCTCAAAAAAAGATTTACCAGTGCCATTATGTGCTTCATCAAAATAGATAGTATCTATCTCAACATCAAGTGAATCAGTAAGTCTATGTAAACTATGATAAGTTGTAAATATTATTTGGTTCTTAATACTATTATGATACCAATTCTCTATCTCATCTGTTTTAGTTGTACTAAAATGATGAGTTTCACCTGAGTGAACATGACATACATCAACATCACTAATATGCTCTAAAAATTCTGTTGATAGTTGATTAGCAAGTAAGATTCTAGGTGCAACTACAACAATAGTTTTAGATACACTATTCTTTGTTAATTGTCTGAGACAATCTGCTATCATAATATATGTTTTACCACCACCAGTAGGTATAATAATTTGCCCACAATCATGCTCATTGATTTTATCATAAGCACGAAGTTGATGTGGTCTAAGTGTGTTTTTCAATAGATTTTTGTCTCAATAATATAATCATACATGAAAAAACCCCCTAATGGGGGTTTAGTGGACACTTTGTAATCTGTCTATGCAAATGCTCTTTTGTAAGAGTCTTTGACATAAGTAACACCTTTTTGAAGATATGGTGTTACTAGATTATAACCTTTAACTAAATCTGCACCGATGGCATTAACTTCATAGGTATGAATTGCCCATCTTGCTTTTATATCAGCAATGTAATCTTCACGAGAAAGATTAGGTTTTGGTGGTGCAATTTGAGTAGGTTTTGTGTCTACTTTTACTTCAACTTTTGGTTCTTCAGTCACAATAACTTTTACAGATTGTGACTTATTTATAGAAACCTTTTTAGGTGTTGAAGCGGTTGTCTTACGAGTGCGTCTTTTACGAGGAGTTGCTGCGGTTGCTGCGGTTTTCCTTGTTGGAGACTTAACTGGCATAAGTGTTGAAAGTTGACTACCCCCACATTATACAGTACCTAATAGGTTAATCAACCCATTTGTTTCAGAATGTGAAGCATTTTGCTCCACTTTGTTGACTGTCACACGTTTTTCTATCAATTCTCGATAGTCCTCGTTCAGTTCACATCCGATATAATACCGTCCTAGTTGCTTTGCTACCATAGCAGTAGTGCCACTACCCATAAATGGATCTAATATTATATCACCTTTTCTACTACCTGCTAATATACAAGGTTCAATTAATTCAGGTGGATATACTGCAAAATGTGCATCTTTATAAGGTTTAGTTGTTACTTTCCATACACTACGTTTGTTCTTCTTATCATACACCATTTTACGAGGTCTAGTTAAACCTGAGAATGTGTTATTTGTGTCCTTAGTGTTATTCATATTGATAGGTGTATTCCCACCCCATCTCTGACCTACTGCCTTTTCCTTTATACTTTCGTGGTCATAATAATAGTTCTTATTCTTACTTAAGAGGAAAATATATTCATGTGATTTAGTGCATCTATCCTTTACACTTTCTGGCATTGGATTAGGTTTATGCCATATAATATCTTGTCTTAAGTACCATCCATCTGCTCGTAATGCAAATGCTAACATCCAAGGAATACCGATTAAATCTTTACTCTTTAACCCCTCTAATTTGTTACCTCTAGCAGGAGAAAATGAGGGTAAATCTTGATTGCTCTTACTAACAGTTTGCTTAGGATAATTACCATCACTTCGATAATTATAATATGTGTCTCCTATGTTTAACCATAACACACCATCATCTTTAAGGTTATCTCTCACTAACCTAAAGACATTTACCATCTCTTCAATATACTCTTCTGGTGTTTGTTCTTGTCCTATTTGTTTACTTTTACCACCATAATCTCTCAATCCGTAATAAGGTGGGGATGTAACACACATTTGTGCCTTATCAATAAATGCTGGTAATGTTTGACGACAGTCACCATATAATATCGTATCTTTCATTTCTTAAATGCACCTACTTTAACAAGTATGAACATAGTAAGTATTGTCCAAAAAATAATGTACCACATATTAATGATGTATTCATAGAGTATTATACAATAAAAAAGAGGGTTTGTAAACCCTCTTCTTTATAGAATTTAGTAAGTTGGTCACATAAGAATTTCCTTACATACCCTCCTACAACTAGATTGATCGTCTTCACAATCAATTAGGCACTCAAAGTAATCGTCCAGTAATTGATCCTGATGTTCAGGAATTTCGTTTACACCATGTTTCCATTGTGCCAAATGATTGTAAGACATTATGTTATGTGACATATCCAACTCCGTTCTAACTTTTGAATCATAATCAAGCAGGTTTGGTTACATCTTGCTATCCTTAATTCTACCACTATTTAGTATATTTTTGTTAGAATATCGACATGATATTAACAAAAATAAATGCCTAATCGTCCTTGATATACTGATAAGTTCTCCACCCAATTCCTATGCAAGTTATAGCAACAAACCACCACCAAAATTCTATTAATAATATAATAATTAAGATACCAAATGGTAATGCTAATATATTAGTAATAGAACTATTTCCTGACCCTATTGTTGATAACCAAGTGCCACCATAATAGGGTTCAGGAACATCATTCATAGTATTATTATTAGAAGATCCCTTATATAATACTCTTAAAACTGGAAGTCCATATTGAGACTCAGCAAGTAATCTTGCTTCATCTTCATAATAACAATCATGTACATAAACTGTTTTGTTTATGCCAATGTCACGTTGTAATAGGACTTCGTAAGTATTCATTAGGAATCAAAACATACTTCATAACATAAACCTTCTGCAATGTAATAATCGCAGAGTTGTTGATACTGAGTCAACTCATTGTGTAGTTCACAATCTATCATAAACTGACACATTTCTACTTGTAAATCTTCAGGAAGAACTCCATCATCATAAGCATCAAGTAGAAGTTGCAATTTCTTTGGAATTGTCATTACTGAATCTCCGAAAGTACGTCATAGATTGCATCATCTTCAGTTCCTAAAACTGAGGATACCCAACTGTCTTCTTCCTCTTGACAGTTGTCAAAATTTTCATCGTATTCAACTTTTGGAACAAATAGTCTTTTAGACATCGTAACCAAATCCTCCGTTTTGAATTTGTCGGGTTTGTTCTTGCTCTTCACGCAATTTGCGAAGAGAAGTTTTTAGTTTGATGATCTCTTCTTCATTATAAAGAAAGGGATCACGTTCACTCGCTTTGAGTGCTTTTTTAATGCCATAGATTTGTGTCTTGGCAGAAAAGAATTTCATTTGAATTTCTCAACAATATTAATATACCCCAGATCAGGATGAAATGGGGCATTTAGTGGACAGTTTCTAAATTGACAGTGATTTCTCTAGTTTTTCAACCACTGCTCTTTTATTAATCTTAAGGAATGTAGTTTCAAACCATTTGGTATAACCACCTTTTGCACCTTTATTTTGTCTGTGCTTAAGACCATTTTGTGATGCTATTGATAACCAGTAGGTAAAGAATGGCACTCCTTGATAGAAACCTTCCATTTTTCCTCTCTCTTGAATAACACATTGCTCTTTATAATTAGAGAATGATTTGTTATTCTCCCTATCAATCCATGCAGTAGCATTTAATTTAGCATCCTTATTAGGTGCAGTTGCTATTAATGCCTGTTCACCATCTTCATCCTTAAGTCTACCTGTAAGGTTTAAACATAGGTTAGTTACGTTATCATCAAAGCAACCGTACTTTCTATGGAATAAGAATAGTGCTGTTAGGAATGTTTGATCGAAATATGATATTATACCTGTCTTACTTAACAGTTCATCAACTGCCTTAATTGTATCAGCATAATCTCTAACTGCATGTAAAGTCTGAGTCCTTTTGTATTCAGTTATAGTTACTGAATCATCATCAGGTTCAGACCATAATCCACGTTCACCATATACATCTGGTGCATCAAATTTACAACAATATGATAATGCAGTTACAAATTGTCCATCCCTAAACTTCTTAGTTAGTAACTCTATACCAAGAGATTTAAGACATCCAGTAACAACTTCTGCTGCTATCTCTGCTGCTGTTGGGTTATCAAATGCCCAGTAAATATTCCTTATATCTTTTAAAGTTTTACCCTTAAACTTAACTGCTAGTACACCTTTAGGAAGTTCATTAACTAAACCTCTTTCCCATACTTTTGCTCTTGTGTTAGCATCAAGTCTCCAAGTATGACCTGATTCATATACTTCATCTTCCCAATCATCCTTTTCAGTTAATTCTCCAACTGCTACAATATGATGAGTAGGAAATAGTTTTCTTAGGTGATCTATAACACCTTTCTTCTTAAGTCTGTTCTCTGTATCTCTCTGAGTTATCCACTCAGGATACTTTAAAAATGCTTTGGTAATTAATACCGCTATTTCTACATCTGGGATTCCAGGTAAAGTATACCATTGACCCACCTCTAGTGCTTTCGACATAATAGTCCTCGATAAGTTTGATTTAACTTTTGAAATTGCTTCCGTCTGGTTTAACTTCCACGAATTTCATTGGTAGTATTATATATCATTTTAATATAGAAGTCAACCCTCCATTTATCCTATTTTCAGCAAACTTAACATAATCTTCATCTATTTCATACCCTATGTAACTCCAACCTAAATTATTTGCTGCTAATCCAGTACTACCTGTTCCCATGAAAGGATCAAGAACTACACCACAATCTATACCTGTTAGTTTAATACAATCCTCTGCTAATTTAACTGGGAAAGTAGCAGGATGTTTACCACGCAATTCTTTACTATTAATAGTCTCATATGGTATGAACCAAGTATTACCTTTATCTCTTAAATTAGGTTTGTTCTCAATCGTATTATTACCACGAATATTTGCTTCATAATATTCATACTTAACACCAACAGATAGTCTATCTATTTCTACATTACCATCTTTGGTAAAGTGAAATAAATTCTCCCAAGTAGGACACAAATAGCGTTTACTATTAATAGGTTTAAAATGTCCACTTGTCTTGTTATTTACATGAATAGACTTAACCCAAACTATATTATTTTGCAAATTATATGTATTTTTAATTGCAAACATGACCTCTAACCCTATCGTAGGATCTACATTTGAGTATCCCATATTAACAAATAGGTGACCATTATCTTTGAGTACACGTTTACATTCAACAAACACATCTTCTATCCATGAGATATACTTATCTCTCGGTTTCTTATCATTGTATTTGTTATACTTAATGTTCAAATTATATGGTGGTGATGTAACAACAGCATCAACAGATTGATCTGCTAATTGTTTCATACCATCAATACAATCATCCAAATAAATCATCACGATCTCCAAATGGTATTGATCCGTTTGTATATTGTGTAAGATCAGATCCTTTAACAAATCTAACTCTTACTTCAGGAAATGATACTACATCTGTAAAGATATAAATCATATCCATCGCATGTTCCCATAATTTATCTTCATCAACTGATCTACCTGCACCTAACATAACACTAGGACAAAATTTAGCACCATGTCTAGTAAAGCATTTAGCATCATACAGTTGACCCTCTACCAAATGATTGATATGGTCATATCCTTTACCATCTACAAATTCAAGACCTTCAAACCACTCTTCTAATTGTAATTCTAAAAATCCTGATGCTCTTCTACCATCTGTGAATAATTTATTAACTCTTTCTTTAGATAGTGTACCAAATGTAGCATCACACTTGAAAGTGTAAGTATGATTCAAGATCACATCTTGCTTAGTTGGTCGCAATTTCATAACTATCTTTGAACTCGATCCTATTATATCAAATCTAAGTCCTTACCGTGCTTAGTAGTAGACAGATTACGTGCTGGCACAACATCAAAGTTTGCACTAAATGTTATACGTTCAAACTCACTCTTATTAGGTGATACTAAATGAGGATAATGTGCAGGAAATATAATTATATCACCTTGTTGTACTTTAGGTGTTATAGTTGCTGCTGTTGGTATCTCAAACATATCATCTAATCCACATGCTTTATATGCTGCGTGTTGATTATTATAGAATTTAAAGTTAGTACATCCACCCTCTAATCTATAAAAATATACTGCTGCAAGATTACAATGTTGAACAGAATGACAATGATACTCTTGATAATGTCCTTTCTGATAACGATTAACCCATGCCTCTTGAGGAACTACTTCTATATCCCTCTTAGGTTTTAATTGATCTACCATTTCAGATAGACAAGGTTTAATAAAATCTAACCACCTTTCCCAAGGTGCAGATTGATTAGTAGGTAATCCATAAGATGTTAATAGTTCACCATTAATATTATCAGGATTAATAAAGTTCTTCTCCAAGTCCATAAACTCTTCAAAGGTGCGTTCAATCTCTTGTTGGTTTTCAAAGGGAACTCTACCCTTATAATACCAACGAGGTGTAAACATTTCAACTGTCATGTTTATACAAATCTTTTAAATGTAATTTTTCAGTGATCTCGTCAATATCTGCCATCCTACGATGATATTCATCCATAGGAATAACATTATCTCTAAAGTATTGTTTCTGTAATTGACAAACATACATGATTAGAGCATCTTTTACGATCATTTTCTGATCCCTTGTGAGTAATTGTGAGTAAAGACCAATCATCTCCTTAGAGTCTTTGCATACTCTATTATTTTATCACGAATTTCCATCATTTCATAGAAACAACGTTGATTGTGAGCACATCCACGTAATTTAGGATCTGCTTTATAAAATGACTCTATGCAAATATCAAGACCTCTATTCCATTTCTGGTCTTTAGTCTCGTTATCTTCTACAGTTAATTGGTCTTTACTAGGCATTAGTATTGTACGGTGTAATCTATTTCAACTCCATCGTATGAAGCATCATCATAATATAGGTCTTCATAGTCCAGACCGTCATCCTCATAGATCTCCTCCCCACTCTTCAGTGGTTGCTCTTTTTTTAGGGTGATTATGTCCTTTTGGTTGAGTGTGGTCATAAGATTCCTCCCATTTAGATGTTCGATTTGTTCCTTTTTGGCGTTTGTCTCGTAATGATTTTCCTGGAGAATAGTAACCTCGCTCGTTACCACCTCGGCGAAAAGTCTTACCCATCTGTGATCTATCAGTATTACTGAACTACATTTGTATATATTAACATAGGCAACCCATTATTGTCAACGAGTTGCCTAATAGTCTTTAGTTTTTATTAAGGTATGAAGGATCAATAATAGAATTTGTACCTGTAATAGGATCATATTCTTCATAAGATTCATCCTCAATAGTTTCTTCAGTTTCTTCTACTTTAACAATAGTCAAATCATCAAAATAGTAACCGACTCCCCTGAGAAAGTCTCCTGTTTTTTCTACAACTTCTTGTAGGTAGGCAGATTTAAACTCTTTAGTTGTTACTGTAGAGTCTTCATCTGTGCATTTAAGTGTAAACGTAGGCATGATAATAACTGCAACCCATGTAGTCTATCACGGATTTTCTGGATTAGGGTGATTGTGTGACACCTATTATACTGTCATACTCTCTTTTCAATTCATCCTCCCAATTACCCTCTGGTAATGACCTATTAGTATCGTTCAAACACCATGACATTGGACCCCTGCTTCTAACATAATGTAAGAAACACTGTGCAAAATTCTCACCACTATACTTACCATTTCTCCAATGTGGTGCTACACATCCCAAATATATCAGTCCATCTCCTTGATCTAATACTACATTAAACTCATTATTATTACGATAGTTTCTTATACCAAACTCCCACTCTTTATCTGATCCTAAATGTACAGTTAATGATATTTCACATGCAGGTCTATCTGTATGAGGATTTAAAAAAGCATTATGTTTATATAATCTCATGTATGAATAAGTTGGAAATAATGATTCTCCAACTATATCCACCATATCATGCAACATATAGAATAATAACTCTTGTGATGCTATTGGTGACTGATAGTTATAACAAGGTCCATGAAATTCATTATCTAAGAAATGTAATTTAGTCTGACCATTATCAACTAACTCACGATACAGACTATTTGCTAAGTCAACATGAACAAAATTCTTAACTAATAAGAATCCATTATCTAATAACTGTGTATTCACAATTCAATCGCTAAATTCAAAGGATCTTTTGATGTATCTTTATCTAATTTAGAGAACCAGAAATGATCCATTCCTTTCTGTGTTATTAAATCAAATGCAATAGTATATCTGTCAGTATCTTCATATCTTAATGCTTTAACTGCATGAGGTAATGATGATGGTGCAAGTGTTAATCTACCTTTCTTACTACCTATACCTGTCCATCCAACATAAGGTATATCATAATCAGTACCAATAAAATGATCTTGCATATTTAACACACCACTTAGAAATGCGTTCTCGTGCATTGCGTGTTGGTGTCTACCTATATTCATTCTTCGTTTAACTTTTATTTCTGGTTTCTGAGGATATACCCATCCTCTAATCCATATTCTTTCTTCTTTCTCTACATGTAGAGAATTACAAAATGCTTCATAAGATGTTAATATCATCTCTTGTAATTCTTTTACAGCAAAACCTTCCCATTGAAATATATTATAGTGTTCCCATCTATCATTATCATATAACCCTTCATCCTCGTGTAACAATACTTGTACCATTAATTCATCAATTAATACTTCAGGTAAATCATCCACCCATAAAGATATATCAAATTCAGGTGTAAATGGATTATTACCTTTAGGTTGATTCCATCTATGTAAATGTGGCATGAATACGTTCTCCGTAACGAGGGTTAATTTCGAGGATTCTTTTAGTCAACTCCTGTGAATAAGGGCAACTATCTTGACATATCCTACAAATACTATCAAGATCTTTAAATGCTTCAGGAACATCTACAAAATTAGAACACTTCTCCCAATCAACAAGATCAAAGTTCATTGTACATCCCATAGGACATTTATATTCGCAAGGTGCATCACACCCAATACAATTACTATAGTGAGGTTCACCATCAATAACAACAGTCTCATAAAATTCAGCATTAGTAAAGATTAGATCAATCTTATAATTCATTCCAAATCTTTTATGAAATGCTAATGATGTTTTTGCTAATGTTGCTGCACCTGATCTAATAGCAAACTGTTTTCTATTTAATAGGTAATCATCATACCCAAAATTATAATTGTATAATATATTTAATCGTCTAATGATCTCTGGTAAGAAGTTATTCTTATAGTGGTAATCATATGCAACACGACTAAAAACATTCCATACAATAACAGACTTACAAGTATTATCTAACTGATAAATCTGATTTAATGATTCTGGTTTACCCCTATTAAAATGATCTTGTGCTCTTTGTGTAACTAACTCAGATGGTGGTGTAGTTACTGACAGATCATACATGAAAGGTATATCACCAATTACATTATCAATTACTTCTCGAATCTGTTCGAGTTTCATAATTGAACCCAGTGTTCTTTCCTATCCTCATAAATGTCCTCATTATATACTATCTCAGTAATAATGTCAAATGCTATTGATACTCTAAATTCATTATCATTATATGTGTCAGTATAATGTTCTAACCAATTAGGAAATAATGTTACCTTACCTTTCTTATTCTCTGATGAATATAACTTCTGATTATATGGATTTACATAATGAGTACTAGTATGTAAATCATCTAAGTGTATATGTCCACCAATATATGTGTATTCACTTGTCCAATGTTGATGTTGTTTTATCCTTTCACCTTTTCTAAGAACATTTGCCCAACATTGAACATATATTTTATCCTCCCAATCATATCCAAGAGTTGTTATAAAATTATCATGTGATGATCTTATTATTTCTCTTAAAAAATATGATTCATCCCATTTAAGTACATTATAACAATTAGATCTTGATGTCATACTATTAGATCCTAATCCAGTATTCCAATCACTTGTATATGGATTACTCTTAATAATATCTTGCTCTTTAGATAATATTATATTCTTTATATCTCTTACATCTACATCATTCTCATAGATGTGAAAATTAAATATAGGTGCGAACCTTGTCTTTGGTGGTTCATTTTCAAAGTGAATAATTTGCATAATTACATTTCCAAAAACTGAGTCATTGAATACCGACCCATATTAGGACTAAAGTCATACATTACAATCGGTGTGACTTCATGCCACATAATAGAAGGGAAGACCACTAGCGAATTATTTAGACAAGGTATCTTAAGTCTATGTTCTAATACTAAATCACCACCTCTATATCCTTTTGGTTCAATATTAAAGAAACTAATTGCTGTGACTACACAATCATCAACATGTGATTTATAATAATCACCATTAGTATAATAATGTAGTTTAGTATTGTCTGCATTAGATCTTCTTACATATCTAAAGAAAGAATGATAACTCTCTAATAAAGTAGTAGTCTCTTTACTGAATAGTTTACGATTAACTTTTAGTATGTCAGATTCAGATCGATCCTTATATACTACATCTAAGTGCATACCTTTTCCAGATTTTAATACTACACCATTTGACATTGCAGTACCAGGTCCATCTGGATCTGTTGGATCTTTAAACCTATCAATAGATGATAAAAATTTTAACTCATTAAATATTGAGGTCAATTCTATATTTGAATAGAAATCACGTATGAATATAACTGGTAACCCAGAAGGTGTATCAAAAAATATATTTGACATAATCTATTTCCATAGTATTAGACCATCTAAAGACGTATGCTCTAAAGAACCTCATCTTCTTTGGTTTCAAATCAAATTTAAATTTACCTTCACGATTAACAACTTCAAGACAGTAATGATATAGATTACCTGTCTCTTGACATACACATGATACAAAATCATTGTGTGCCTCTATCTCACAATCAAATATTTCACTTGCATGATCTAAGTTACATGTAATCCCAAACTCATCCTTTAATACATCTTGAATACGTGCTGCCATATCTGTCAATGATACCTTTTCAATATCAGTATCAAAGAACTCTTCAAATGTATATAATTCTCTGGGATTAAGTAATTGCATTAAAAATAATTGATATTAATATTTGCTCTAAATTGTTGGTCAGTGCAATTAGTACTATTATGAGGTTCTTGAGGGTCAAAAAATACTATTCTATTTGCTCTTGAAGGAACTGTCATACCTTTAATGCTAGTATGACCATCACATGTATTCAAAGATAATACTGCTGCTTTATGGTCAAAATCAAAATCAGTATGTGGTGTATGATGAACTAAAGTATCTGTTCTAGGGTATAGATTTACCTTTACTCTAATTAATGCTTTTGCATCTATAACAAACTTCAGTGCTTCAGCAATCCAATATTTGTTACTGCATGGTCTTTCTTGGTCATAAAGCATATGGCAGAAGTAAGCATCCTTTTCTTTACCTTCACCAGATATATCTGGTATACAGAACCAAGGAGTTGAATCCTTATCAAATATATCATCCTGTATTTTCTTAAATAATTCCTTATCTAAGAAGTCATTTACACATTTCATAGTTAAATCTCCAGAAATTCATCATTAAGTGGCATAGATTTATCCTTACCATACCACATTGATATAGTATATCTATCCCGTTTCAAAACATTACTTACCCCGTGTCTAAATTCCATTCCATCAAAATATACTGTCCTACCTGATAATGGTTGAACATCTACACCTTCAACTATAGTATGCCCACCAATATAATCATCATTAATATATGTAATTGATGCACCAGTTGTTGTAGGTCTTGCCCTATCGTGATGAAATCCCTTACATGCACCACAAGGATACTTAACTATCTCTACATTCTGCAGTACAGCAAATCTATTGTCATGGTATACTCTCCTCTTAACATCTTTTACTAATTCATATATCTTTTTATAAGTATCACATTCTGTCTTAACTCCAATACCACCTCTATCCATACTAAGAACTCTTGTTTCATCCCAGACATATGTTTTAAGGAGATTATCCTTAAAGAACTGAATAATCTCTTCTTCACATGGTATTTGAACTTGTGAAATATAAATCATTTGAATGGATCTCCTAAATTCCAACTGACAAGAGAATACCTAGTTCCTTTAGTAACAGGTAGTACTCTATGATATACAAATGATGGGAATACAACTAATGATCCTTGTGTATTCAATTCTTTAGCAACACATTGATCTTTTCTGTTATAATGAAATTCAAGATCACCACCTTCAAACTCACTAGGATCATTTAATAATAATGTAGATGATAGTTTTCTATATTTTCCTCTCATACTTTCATGTTGGTCATCACCATACACATAATGATGTTGATCTGGATGCCATTCATAAAATTGTCCTTCATTATAAATGGTAAACTGCATATTCTCAGTATAATCCCACTGAAAATTCCAACCTGCCATCTCATTTGCTTTTTGAATGAGTGGTTTAACTAAATTATGAACCCAAGGTTCATCTATCCATGAAATATGTGAATCCCTAACCTTTAAGAGATCATTCATTTCTTCTTTAGTATATTCTGATGTTCCTTTAGTCTCTGACCTATTGACTTCACCTTGTCTAATATTAAGATCTTTACCTATATTAATAATACGATCACATATCTCAGGTTTAATAATACCCTGAAAATACCAGTAAGTATAATTTAAGTTCATCTAACCTCCATTAAACTCTGAGTAATCAAAACCTTCTACCTTATAAGTATACCACCCTGTAGTTATATACTTAACTTGGGTTGGTGATGGTACACCTCTATGTGTATGTGTCCAATCACAAGGCCAAATGACAGTTAATCCTTTTTGTGGTTGTATCTTTAGACCTTGATGATACCATTCAGTTTCACCACCATCTGTGACATTATTTAAATATGTCATAAATGTCAAGTGTCTAGTTCCTACTAGATCTTTATAAGTTGATCTTTCAGTATGCCAACCATAAAATCCCTCACCAGGATTATATTTTTGTATATTAAAATTAGTGTTTATACCCCAACCACTATGATTAGTAGAACACCAAGGATAACGTTCAATGTAATTATCGCATACTCTTCCTAATGTGTCAAGATATATTTGTATTCTTTCATCTTTAACCCTTGGTATAACTGCTACATCAGTTGATACTTTATATTCTTCATTTACTCCTTGACCAATCTCTCCTGGTCCTTGGTCTGGACTCTCATCAAAGTACGAAATCAATCCATCACACACTTTATCATCAATAAACCATGCTCCAATAAAATTAGTAGATGGTATTATATACTCCTTCATCCTAAAGTAAATGATATAGAAATACTTTCTTCTGCTAATTGTGATGTCATACCATACATAACTTCACTAGGAAATAAAACTATAGATCCAGGAACACATTTTATTGCTTGATAATTACTACCTTCAAAAAATTTAATACTATCATCCATTGATGATTTGACATAAAAAACCCCAGATACTACAGATCTAGGAAAATTGCGGGGAAAAGCATAATCACCTTTCTTACCTATTTCAGTCCAAACATTATTAAAAGTAATATCTTCTTTATATCCAATCTCCTTTGCAAATGCTATTGCATGTTTATATAACTGTTCTCTTAAACCATCTAATTCAACAACCTCAAATAGGTTCTTTCTTGTATTAGATGTAGAATCTACATTAACTAACTCTGTACGAATAGTTCCTACCTTATCAAGTGCTTGCTTGATATTAGTTTCATAAGTAGGTAGTTTATCTAAAAGTATATTCGGTTCAAAGTAGATTGCTTTCGCAAACCATGATGTAATCATAATAATTTAAAGGGTCATGCTTCCCAAGTGTTAGTAGAGGAATTGTACTGATATACTGCTGGTTTTACAACTTGAGCAGTTTTAGAGACATAAGTTTTTGTCTCATTAGTCCACTCCCATGTGGCAGGAGTCATCTTAGAGTTATCACTATAGTCGGAAGTGTCCGTATAGTCAAGGGGTCCACCCTCATTTGTTGTAGTTTGATTTGCTTGTGTTATGGTATCCCAATGACAGGTATCCTCATTCAAGATTTGATTATTAGGATTAATAGGTGGTGCAATAAAAGCATCTCTCATATAATCATATTTTCCACCAATACTAGCATAATTCTTTCTTAGACATGCTTTCTGATCCCACACAAGGGATCCATCAACTTCTTTTCTATGCCTACCTTTATAAGCATTGTATGATGTTTGTCTCCAATCATATAATGCAGCAGTATCAGGAAATACTTTCTTAAGGAAATCAATACCAATGTATTCCTTCTCTACACCTGCAGCAGTTTGTGTGTCACTATCGGCAACAGCAACAACATCTACGACTGTGCCTGTTCTTTTTTCGATTTTTGCAAAATGTGCCATAGTTTTTACTGATACTTATACTTAATGATTACGATACCTTTACCACCATTACCGCCTTTTGGTTCTGGATACTGACGAGGATCTTGGTCAGCAGCACCTCCACCGCCTCCTCCAAGTCCATCAGTACCTGCATAACCACTTTCAGTAGGAGATAAAGCACCATTACCACCACCACCTGATCCAGCATTAGGGTTATGAGGACCACCTGGATAATTAGCACCACCGCCACCACCTGCATAAGTTACCGAAGAACCGCTAATTGAATTTGCAGTTCCATTTCCTCCATTTGCAGGTCTGGAGTTTGGTCTAGTATATCCATCTTCTCCTGCCTGTGATGATCCACCACCTCCTCCAGAAGTTCCGTTCTGTGAAGATGCACCTCTACCACCAGGATATCCTTGTCCAGGAGTTCCTGTTCCTCTAGGTTGGTTATATCCGTCACCATCAGTTCCAGATCCACCACCAGATCCACCAGGTTGTCCTGGTTTATCCTGTTGACCTCCACCTCCACCGCCAGTAGCAGTGATAGCAGATCCAAAGGTACTATTTCCACCAGGTTGTCCAGCAGAGTTACCAGTTCCTCCAGTTCCTCCACCACCAACACTTACAGGATATGATGTAGCATTAACAGTATAATTATATCCACCAGCAGCAAGCATACCACCAGCACCACCACCTCCACCAGATCCAAAGTTGTTGAAGTCACCAGAAGCAAAACCGCCTCCACCGCCTCCACCAGCAACGACTAAGTAATCAACCTTACCATTTGTTTCATCACCAGCACCAGTTACCGTAAAAGTTGAAGTATTATTAAATGTATGGATTTTATAATTTCCACTTGTAGATTCAGTTCCACCACTTGCAGCAATAAATGACTCTGAAGATCCGACAGCAGATTTCCAGTCAGTCCCATCCCAAACATCAACTGATCCATCAGTTGAATTGTATATCATTTGTCCAGCAGTAGGCGATAGTGCATCCCTTTGCGTCTTTGTATAAGACGGGAGATTTAGCGTACTTGTGACATTAAGCGTTCCAGCATTTACTGTAGACATAGTTAAGCATCAAATGGGTTCTCTGGTTCTGTTGTATTTATAAGGATTATGGGGTGTATGATGAGTCTTCTACAACTATACATCCTTCCCCACCATCAAATTCAGCAGAGTGTGCATAGGCATGTAATTTTCTATCATCATAGACATCACTCCAGATTCCGTTACCACAACAGAAGACATCGTGATCGGGAGCAGATGATCCAGTATTTGCAGCAGCACCTGATTTTTTATAAGCGAAATAAGGCATTTTATTCTACCAATATAAAGTTATTTATTACCATAGATCAATAGGACATTTCATTCCTGGTACTCTCCATTTGAGTTCCATGTAACATCCACATTTCTGACACTTTTTATATATGCTGTCAGGTTTCATAAGAAACTTGCAATTCATACAAATTGCCTTCTTAGTTGCAACATCTATAGCAAACTGTGACTCTAAAGAGTCAATTTTTTTCTGCGTAATTTTTTCGAGTTTATTCTCTTGTAACCTATAAACACTCTGACGCATATCCTCAGCAAATGCCTCAGCATTACTTTCCATAATACCTTGGTCTATCATATGATTATAAGCAAGCATTCGGATTTCTTTTGCCACTAAGTCAATAGGTATGCCAGAATATAGCATATCCTCAGATAAATTTGCAAAATCCATTACATTATATTACTGCTACCCAATACCTTAAAAGAGAAGTTCCACCATAATTATCATTTCTAATTCTATCCGATCCACCACATGGACCACCATTATTATCTTCTATGTGTTCTGTGCATCCAGTACCTTCACACCAACATACAACAGCACCACCAGCAGCATCCCAAGATGCTGAGTTAAATGTATAACTTACATTTGAAGGATAACCAGATGAAGTTGTATTAATAAATGAAGTCTGCCATAGTGTAGCAGATTGTGCTTCAGTTGCCCAGTATCCTAAACTAGTATCTTCATAACAAACCCAGTTGACATCATTCAACCATCCTCTACCAGATACATTTTGATCTATCCACCAACCACTTGTACTATTAGTTCCAAAGGTTGTTGTCTCAATAGAATCTAAGTATCCATATTGATTGTAACTACTATATGAATATGAATTGTGTCTACTTACCAATGCCCAAGCATTAGTAGAACCTATACTACCACCAGCAAACGAATCAAACTTAACATATACTTGTTGAACTCCTAGTGAACCCGTATCAATATAATATATCCCGTCCTCAGTTACACCAGCATCTCTAATAGCTTTAGGAGAAGAAGCAGGGTTAGCAGCAGTACCTGGTGGTTCAGATGATCCAGGTGCAGTATTCACCCAATTATTAGCACTTCCATCAGCATTTGGTGTATACAAATACAAACTACCAGCAGTATTAGATGATTTAACATAACAAACATCACCCACTGTTCCTTGAGGTAAGTTCTCAGCAGGATGTAATGGTAAATTAATACCTACGGTTGAACTTGCGGTTTCTATAGTTAATTTACCTGATGCCATGTTATACTATAACTCCTATGCTTATATTTATACCCCGAAACGAGTTTTAGTTTTATTATAATGTTCTAATACTTGTGCATCAGTCCACACTTCTTCAAACAAGAAAAGTTGAGCAATATCACCTTCATAGTAAATACTGTTTCTACCACCATTATTACTTGTTGCTTCAGAACCATCTCCTATAAATCCCCAACGTCTTGAACCATTTCCAAAGTATGAGAAACTATAACTATGAGTTCCATCTAAATTACCATCAAGATAAAATCTTATGTTGTTACTACCACTAGCATTATTAACAGTACAAACACCAAAATGCCAGTTACCATCATTTGCAGGTGTATTACTTACAATATCATAACAACAAGTTACGTTAGATCTACCAGCAAATTGTAGTTTGCCATGCTGACCAATGTTCCAACCTATAACTTCAGATCTATCCCAGTCATACCATGACCAGTTATCAAAGTCATAACCTCCACCTGAGTTTGGTGATCCATATGAAGTTCTAAACCAACAACCTTGTGTAAATTGATATAACCGACCATTATTATTAGGACCATGTGATCCACTACTACCAAAATTTAAGTCTCTTATCCAACCATATTGGTTAGATCCATTAAAGTTCCAATACCCAATAGATCCATCACCACCACTTACACTTGAAGTATAGGTAGGACTATTAACCATTTCACAATTAGCATTACTTAAATTAGGATGACATTTCTTAGTTTGCCATGTACTACCACTTGTCCATTCTGGAGCACCATCCCAAAAACATTGTATATTACTATCTGCTGTATCAAGATCAGTATATGGTGCTGCGGGTTCTTCAGTTTCTCCCTCACCATCATCCCCACTAGGATCAGCAACAGGTCCACCCTTTACTTTCCATTCAGTTCCATTATACCATTCTAATTGAGATGAATCGGTATTATATCTTATCATACCAGCAGTAGGACTAGTTGGTCTTTGACCAGTAGTTCCTTTTGGTAAACAAAATTGTGATGACCCAGACTCAACTTCAAGTGTGCCATTAACATTAATATAAGCATCACTAGGCATCTGAACCCTGAAATCAGTGGTCTCGTGTCCTCTTAGTTCGTTGACGTTAATAGTGCTCATTCTTCAGATAGATTCTTCCATTCAGTTCCATTATAAAATTCTGCTTCAGTAGTAGTTGTATTCCAACGCATGTAACCTGCCTGTGGTGAAGCAGGACGTTGAGCAGTAGTGCCACTAGGTAACTGGAATGCACCAGTCCCTACCATATCTATAGTACCTTCAGATGCTATTCTTAATTTATATCCAGGTTCAATAGTAATCTGATTAAGATTTGTTGGCGTTCCCTGTAATTTTCCAAGTTTAATCTGACTCATTATACACCCACCCTTGCTCTAGTTTTAGTATAATGATCTAATACTTGTGCATCAGTCCATTTAATTGATAATAGGAATTGCTGTGCTATGTCACCATCATAGTAAACATTGTTTCTAGAACCATTTTCTCCACCTGCTTCTGAACCATCTCCAATGAATCCCCAACGTCTAGTTCTTGCCCCAAAGTATGAGAAACTATGACTATGAGAACCATCAGGTTGTCCATCAACATAAAATCTTATTCGACTATCAGCAGATGATACAGTGCAAGCACCAAAGTGCCATTGACCATCATTACATGATGTATTACCAGTTATATCATAATAACCACCAGCGTTACTATAACCAGAGAACTGTACCTTTCCAGTTGTTCCAATGTTCCATGATATAACTTCTGATCTATCCCAGTCTAACCATGACCAGTTTCCAGAGTCCCAACTAGTACCACCTGGTGAACCATAAGAAGTTCTAAACCAAGTTCCCATAGTAAACTCTGATAACCTACCATTATTACTAGGTCCGTGTTGTCCACCTTGACTATAGTTAAGTTCTCTAATGTAACCATACTGGTTAGATCCATTAAAGTTCCAGTATCCCATAGTTCCATCACCACCACTAATCGCTGAGTTCCAACTAGGACTATTCTGCATTATGCAGTTAGCATTAGATACATTGGGGTGTGCTGCTGATGATGACCATGTATTTCCAGAAACATTTGCAGGAGCACCATCCCAGAAACATTCTATTCTATTTGCAGGAGCATCAACATCAAGATATGGACCAGCACTTCCACCACCACCTTCTTCAGAAATATCTGTTACTATTTGCCATCCATTACCAACATAATATTCCATCTTACCACTATCGGTATTAAAACGTATAGCACCATCTTGTGCTGCTGGTGGTCTAGTTGATCCACCACCTGCAGGTACGGGAAGATACTGTTGATTGAGTAACTTTACTTCCGCACTCATCTCAAGAGTATCCACTACGTCGGTTCTGAAATTAGGAGACAGACCACGAATAGTGTTTACTTTTAATTCCATTATACTATACTCCAGGATGCTCCTGATTCTACGGTGACCGTGAAACCTGTGTTCACCGTTATCGGACCAGCAGTCATTCCATTAGCATATTCATCACCATTATTTGCTGTAGGACCAATAGTAAGATTCTCTCCAATAGTATTGGGATTTGTTCTAACAACACTATCAGTTCCTATAGCGGGTCCACCACCAGATACAGATGCCCAACCTGCACTTCCAGTTCCATCATCTGCTTTATAAATTTCTGCAGCGTCTAATGTAGTATTAAATCTTAGTGTTCCTACACTAACACTTGTTGGTCTTTGAGCAGTAGTACCTGAAGGTAATCTGAAAACACTATTAGTGTTTAGAAAACTCAAAGTTGTTATAATTGCTGCTGTTGAAGTGGAGATCTGATTTCCACTAATCCTAGATATTGCCATAGCGTATTAGAAGATCCTCGCTTATATTTAGATAGGTAATTCGACAATGTGAACAGTGTCTGCTGCTAGAGGAGCATCACCTGATCCAAATGTTACGTTTGTACCACTACATGAGTAGTTAGCAGTTCCAGCAGTAACTTGAGCAGTAGTTCCACCAATTTGTGCAACACCATTTAAGAATACTAATACTGAACTTGCTGTATGTGCTACACCACCTGTGTAAGTAGTAATAGCAAAGTTAAGAGTTGTTCCATCACCAGTATATGTTCTAGTGACATACTTATCAGCAGAAACACCACCTCGACCAGTAACAACCAAATCACCGTCAACTCTTACATTACCATTAACTCTTACTCTTTCTGTTGATTGTGCTGCTTCACCTAAACCAATATTACCTGTTCCATCTGTAGCAATATTAATATTACCAGTATCAGTTAAACCAAATTCTTTCCATGCTTGACCATAATAAATCCATCCAAGAGATAAACCTGGTTGCCAATTAATATCATAAACTAAGTCACCATCAGCAGGAGTATCATACCCTGTGATATTAGAGAAGTCAGGTAAACCATTTGCAAGTCTAGGTGCAAGTAATGTCTGCTTAATAACAGTACCATCTTGGTTAAAGTATGAAATCTTCTTAGACTGTAAGTTACTTGTAAAGGTTGTTAGACCTTGGAATGTAACAGGACCAGCAAAGATAGATTCTAACTGGTTGGATGCTCCACCAATAACAGTTAGTTTATCAGTAAGAACAACCTCAGAGAATGTTTCAATAGTGGTATTTTCTTCACCCACAACATTCAACTGTGCAATATCTTCTGAAGTAACCTGACCTGTAACTGGGTTAATAACCTGGTTACCAATGAATAGGTCACCATTAGAGTTCAATCCTGAATAGAAAGCAACTCCTGCTTCTTCTTTAATACTCTGTGAGAATCTAACTTGGTTCTGTGTAAGAGTTTCAACCTGTGTTTGAGGGAATGCAGTAGAATAGTTTCCTGGTCCGAAACCTAGATACTCAAATGTATGGTTACCAGATCTTAGAATTGAATGTCGTCTAAACTCAACAGCAATAGGATTAACTGTTCCATCATTATTCTCTCTTATATTAATCTTTCTAACTTCCTCATCACCTGCTCTTGCAGTAAGTTCTACACTAGATAATCTATTATTTACAGAGTCATAGTTTGGAGTAGTACCTGGATTTGTCCATCCACTATCACTTAATAAGAACTTAGTTGCTTCCTTAGTTATGGACAACTTAGGATCTTTATTAGGTGGTGTAGCACCATCAGTTGCATTAACCAATCCAATAATTTCATTATCAGCAACAGATACCGATTCAGTTGGGTCTGCTACTGGATTATCTCTATCAAATGTAGGATATACTTCATTAACATTCTGAGAGAACTTCCTATCATTAAAGTTAGAAGTTGAAGGTGCAATAGATGCACAAAGAAGTGTTATGTAATAGATACCATTATTGACACCTCTTTCCCATACTTGAACTACTTCTATATCATACACATAGAAACACTTACTTAAATTAAATGATGTTGTATCACTATTCAAAGGTTGCATTACATAACCAGAAATAGGATCTCTTGGTAATGGATTAGTCTTATCCTTATCAATTTCTAAACGAACACGATATGTTCTATCTTGTAAGTCTCTTGGGTCAGGTATTCTCTTAAGGAATGTAGTAGGTGTAAAGTTAACATTCGCATAAGTTGTTGTGTTAGTATCAAGGACATTATATATTCCATTGTCAGTTGCACTAACAGATAGATACCAACCACCAACTGTTCCTGCAACACCACCAATAGTATATGTTGATTCATCATATTGTAATGGTGAACCATCAGTACCAGCAGCAACACCAGATACACTAGGACCATAAGGTGTAATACTTGCAGATTTAATTTCTGCATCAGTTCCTTGAGATGGAATTAATAGACAGTTAATCTTATCTGCTACTGCACTATTTCCAGTACCATCTTGTCTAGCACCAACTGTATAACCTTGAACTCTTGTAGTTGGTGGTGATGCTTGAACTGTATAACCATAGAGATATAATCTAGTACCAGGAGTTCCACCAACCTGTCCTAATTGTTGGTTAATAGTTCTAGTTCTTTGTATATCAATGTTAACCCAGTTAACAGAAGTCTCTTCACCAAATATAACATTACCAGTAACAGTTGTAGTGTTAACCGTAGATAATGTAACAACTCTTGTATTTACGTTAATATTTTGAATTGTTGTTCCAGCAGCAATACCTGTTCCTGAAACAATCATTCCTTCAATCAAACCATTAACACTACCATCATTAGCAAGTGTAATTGAATTAGCACCATTAGTTCCTGTAGCAGTTGTTGATATAACATTCAGTGCTTTAGGTGGAATAACATGAGTTAATGTACCTGCCTTATCTTTAGAGAATGCTTTCTTCTTAAATCCAGCAGATCTAAGTGCAATACTACCAAAGTTACTATTACTGTTAGTAATTGACATGTCAGCACCATTAAGTGCTGTAAAGTGTCCTTGGAATCCAACAGCGAAAACAGAAACTGCCTGAATAAATGCGTCATTGGATGCCATAATGTGTCTATGACCCCAATCCTTTCTATACTCAGCAAATCCATCTAAGTGAGCACCATCTCCATCAGTTGCTACATCATAGTTACCAGTTGATGCATTAAATCTTACAAATGCTCTATCATCTTTTTGTAGTGACAGTCCAGTAAACTGTGCCACAACCATTGATTTAAAACCAGTTGCCTTATCACCATCAGCGTGCATACCATTCATACCCCACACTGATCTTAGTGATAGGTTGAAAGCATAAGGTGATGCTGAGTCAACAGTATCAATCTCAGTCTTAACAGTTATATTAGTACCACTAGCAGTACCAGAAGGTTCTGCTGACATCTGATACGTGAATGTGCTATTCGTTGCAGATGTAACAGTAAATGAACCATTATAAAGTCCAGCATCAAGTTCAGACTGTGGACCTTGTGAACCAGTAACACCAGAAATATTAATATTAACACCAACAGAGAATCCGTGTGCTCTTGCACCACCTGCCTCATCTACAGTATATGCTGTAGCAGTTTGTCCATTTCTAATAATAGTAGAAACTTTATATTCATCTGAAATCGGACCAACGATTCTGTTTTCTTCAACCCTTGCCTGAATTTGGTCAGCAGATGGATCACCAGAAGTATCAGGAATTGTAGCGAAAGCTTTAGATACCTTTTGATAGTATATGTCTAGGTCAGTTCTTGTAAGAATACCATCAACAGCAGAATAATCTGCATTAGGAACATTACCATCAGAAATAAGAGTTGATAATGGATTTAAACCATCAGCAAACTCAAAACATG
>CETC01023590.1_pt1 | contig 23477 bp, 34 predicted proteins | sample 326911 | NCBI WGS metagenome assembly CETC01 (sample SAMEA2622694, study PRJEB7988) | marine metagenome | isolation source: saline water (ENVO:00002010), including | reverse complement strand
CCGGATCCCTCCAAGGGGCCTACGTCGCGATTCGGGGATTCCCCGATTGAATGGTCAACGCACCCCTGTCGATCGGGGTGTTTTTGTGCATGGAGGGGCTTGACAATGCCGACATATCTGGTAGCCTTATGGTGACGGTAGAGGAGCCGCCCGGCTCCGCCGATCACCAGAAGCCAACGAAGTCTAGGAGACTCAACAATGGCTACCAAGAAACGCACCAAGTCACACAAGGATGCCGCCGACATCGCGGCCAAGGCCGAGCAGGTCCGGATCGAGATGGAGCACGACGCCCACAACGCGTATCAGACGCTTCAGACCGATGCGGTCTCGTTCCTGAACGCCGACACCGTCGCCCAGCAGGAGGGAGTTGCGTTCGGATTCAACCTGAACGTCTTCATGGCCGACCACGCCGACGTCCTCGGCTTGACCCTCGAAGACATCGCGGCCACCCTCGGGACGTCTGCCGACCGGCTCCGATCCTGTCGTCTGGCTGCCGGCCTCCGGCCGTTCCTCGGGCGTCTCGATCTTGACGACGTCGACTCGTACTCTTGGGCCCGGATCATCGTGTCGGGCTTGAAGGAGCAGAATGAGAAGGGGGACAGCCGGAACGTCACCCCGGACATGTTCCACGCGGCCGATCTGGAGCACATCGAACGGGATTTCCCGAACACGTGCCGCCGGCTGGGCTTGTTCGGCGAGGCCATGACTCGCGGCCATCTGCCGGTCAAGGCTGCGAGGATCGCGAGGGACGCCGATCGGGCGGACTTCGACACCGTCGCCGACATGGTGGAGGCCAAGGCTGAGGCCAGGGCTGACGCCGCGGAAGCCAGCACAGCGAAGACCGACTTCGACCGGGCCTTGGAGGCCATCGCGAAGGCGTCGAAGATCATCGCTGGTCTGGAGGGCGAGGAGCGCGACGCCGCGATCAAGGCGGCCAAGGCGGCGTTCACTGTGAAGGCGATCAAGGCTGCGGCCGAGTCCGCCTGATTCGTTCACACTGTCCACGGGGGGGCCGGCCTACGGGTCGGTCCCCTCTTCCCATGGAGGTACTACCATGATCCGCTTCATCATCGATCTGATCCGCACACTGGCCGAGGGGCTCACGCAGTCCGGCTACCTTCCCTCCCCGGTTGACCGCGACGACGATACCGCGGTTGAATGAATGACTGCTCCCGGTCTCGCCTTAGGGCGGGCCGGGGGCGGCCGTGATAGCGAGGCGTAGCCGAGCGTCGTGATAGCGGTGGGTCGATCGCCATGGCGGTGGACCGTGATAGCGGGCATCCGTCGATTCAGTGCGGGGACGTATTCGGGGATTCCCCGATTGATGAACCTGATAGCGAAGTCAGTTCAGTGCGGGGTGGTTCAAAGAAAGTTCCCAGACCCCCTTGACAAACGATTCATATTCGGATACAATACGTACGTCACATGGAGGTAGGCGTCAGCCCTACCAGTCACATCCATTCGGGGATTCCCCGATTCATCTTAGGAGAATCAAATGAGCAGCAGATTGCCATCAATCGCTCACTCCACTATTCAGACGGTCAGTGACGCTGTAGCGTATATGACTCTGATGTTTCAGGAGTACGGCGAGGACGTCTTTGACGCGACGTGTCCACGAGCGTATGACAACCGAGATACGACCGATATGTACAACTCTGACGGATCGGTGGCTATTGACTACTGGTTCCTGCCGTCAATCTTCAGCCCCAGCGAGTGTACGGTCGTCGATCAGCGTCTCCATGAGATGTACGCCCTTGAGGATTCTGAGGGCTGGTCGCTGGAGGATGCGTGGATGTCGGTCATCGGTGATACACCATTTTGATTCGGGGATTCCCCGATTCATTCTTTCTAGGAGACCCAACATGACTTGGGCAGAGTTTCGCAAACTTGTTGATCGCCACGTCAAGAAGATGACTGGCGGCCTTGGCCTTCACGATCTCGCAGACGTCCTCATCGACGACTTCTATCCGGGGCAGGATGGCGAGGACTACCACTGGGACGCACTGGCTTCCGATGCCGCGTACTACGTCCTTGAGGAGAACGGCTTCCCGATGGACGAGGAGGTGTCCGCATGATTCACGAGATCTTCCAGCGTATCTTCTCGGCGGTTGAGGTCGGGGCCGTCAACGTGGACTCCGATCGTGAACTGGAGACGTACATCAAGGGCGTCTTCAATCTGGACGACGTGAACGCTACCATGTACGTTGAGGCGTGGCGGCTGTATGACGAGGAGCACGCAGCATGAGTGGTCCCATCGCTATTATCGTCCTCGACGACGGGGAGACTTGGGGAGGCGTCGATGGTGCATCCATCTGCTTTCTCAGTAAGGAGCAGCACGAGTCCCTCTGTTCTGGGGAAGTCAGCATCGCTCATGTGGAGCCTTTCTACGAGTTGGGCTTGACGGACATTACCCCTACTCCAATCGAGACCATCTACCGGGTGACTGACGAGGAGGAGTCCAGCAGTTGATCCATTAGCAGGGCCGGGTGCTGCCCACGGTCACGCCTACTGTGGGGACTCCACGCCCGGTCCTGCTATTTCCGTTCGGGGATTCCCCGATTCATTCTCTTTCTAGGAGACTCACAATGAAACTCAGTGAATACAGGAAGATGATCGAGAACAGCGAGGCCCCCCTCCGTCGTCACATCGACAGCATGGATAACAGGCTTCGCAAGGCGGCGGCCCGCAGGGATCGCCAGTGTTCGAGGAAGCGGGAGATCACCCGCGCCTTCGCGTACGCCATTCGCGACATGCTCTCGGAGATCTTTGGGTATCAGCCTACCCGTTTCACGTACCGCCTCGGCCGTAGGGTCCATCGTTACGGTGCGTGGGAGGTGGACGGGGATTTCTTCCCCATCAACTACGAGACCTACACGTGGTGCAAGCGTGAACTGGGAGGTGGAGCGTGAATAAGTACGACCCCGGCATCAACATGCAGGCTGTCATCCAATACGTCGACGACTGCATGAACCGCCCCAAGTTCGGTCTTCCAGTTTCCAGTGGGCACGTCTACGCGCACCTGTTGGAGACCATCGAGCGTGCTGCGGTTCACTTCGGCGTGTCGAAGGCTACCATCGGCCCCGCCATCTTCCGGTGGTTCAACGGAGGAGATTCACAATGAGAAACTACAGAGCAATCCTTGAGTTGCTAATCCTCAAAATCGGGGGTCGGTACTCGTACACGGTGTTCACTCATGGGGACTCCCCAGTCGAGCGATTTGAGTTCACGCTGCCCTTCAATGACCGTGAGTATTTCGCTCACACGGCGGAGCAGGCGTTGGACATACTGATCGATGCTTTGTTGATGCATGATTTCGACTACGGGAGACTCCTCTGGGATCTCTTCCGGCCAATCGGGGATTCCCCGAATGAGGGAGGTGACGCATGAACATCCCCGGCCTTATCTTCACTGTCGTCGGCATCATCGTACTGATCATCTTCTACAAGTGGGCCGACAAGCGGCTGGGGGGTGAGTGATGACTGAGCCACCCCAAGAGTCCGTCTTCGAGTTTCTCGACGCCCTCTATAATCAGGGCTGGGACATGCACAATGCTGGCCCCTGTCTGGAGATCAGGTTTGGTGTCGGCAGATACGAGGCCAACCGTATGTTGATGTCGTATTTCAATCACTGTGAAATCAATCAGGAGGTATCGGAATGAAGATTTACATTTGGCAGCACAGTTGGTCCGGGGATCCCCTCGACGGTACTCCCGTGTATGAGTGGTCTTCGAACAAGGATGACATTCCGTATGTCCACGCTGGTGATATTGAGTTGAGGCCTACCGAGACCCAAATCGATTCCGTCGTGTTCGTTCAGGAGCATATCGTTTGGGATATTCACAAGTCTACGTATGACAACTTCCAGACCAACACCGAAGTCGCTCTCGCCGTCACTGATTACGCTCGGGCACATGGCTTCTACAAGTACGGCTAATCGGGGATTCCCCGAATCAATCTAGGAGAGTCACCATGAAACTACTAGGAACGAATAACAAACTAGACAAACAGTCCTCCCGAGGAGAGCCGTTCGTTCTCCGGGGTTTGTCCCTCGCTCCTGCTGATCTCAGTGGGTATGAGACGTGTCCGATGCGTACTCCTGACTGCACGAAGGCGTGCATCGGGGTCAAGTCAGGGCACAACCGATTCAACCCTGCGAAGGAGGCGAAGATCAGGAAGACGAAGTTGTTCTTCGAGGACAACGAGACGTTTATGACTCAGTTATTCCGTGAGATCAACAACCTGCGGAAGTACTGTGATCGTCTCGGCAAGAGTCCTGTGGTCCGCCTCAACACGTACTCGGATATCGTCTGGGAGAAGAAGCACCCTGAGATCTTCCGTGAGTTCTCTGATGTGCAGTTCTACGACTACACGAAGATCCACCAGAGGTGGGATCTACCGGACAACTACCACCTGACTCTCTCGTACACTGGGTACAACTGGGAGCAGTGCGAGTCGTGGCTGACTACTCACCGCAATGTCGCAGTCGTATTCAAGGACTGCTGGGACAACCCCCTGCCCGACACGTGGCGTGGCTTCACTGTCGTGGATGCCGATAAGGACGACTGTCGGTGGCTGGAGGCTCCCGGTACAATCTCTGGGCTTCGCACGAAGGGGTCCGTCAAACACGCTGGGCCTTTCTTCGCGGACGCCACAGAACTCACCATTGGTAGACGCAAGATCGTCACGGAGGAGGTATGCGTATAAAGTGGAGCAACAGAGTTCGTATTGTTGAGAGTTTCCTGAAGACGGGCCGACTGAAACCTGCTCAGGACATGGCTCGGGAACTACTCAAAGAAGATGACAGCAGTGAAATGTTGATGCCTCAGGAGCAGTATTTCCTGAAGGCCGTAATCAAAGCAAAACGATTGGATGATGTAGACATCTGATCCATTTATGGAGACTCACAGAATGGACAACAAGACAAACTACGCAAGCGTCACGAAGGCTGGCCTTCCAGATATCGCGCCCCGTAACCAAGCCAATAACGGGTTCACTGAGCGTGGGCAGCAGGCAGCCGCAAACCTTCTGAAGATGGGCCGTGGTCACCACACGATCGGCCGGTTCGAGTACAATAGGAACGCCCAAGGTTCCTTCAGGCTCGGGGTCCAGAAGGTGGACCTTTACAGGGAACTTACCGTCATCCAGCGTAAGGATGGCAACTTCGTCAATATGTACGTCATGTACAAGGATGATGTCCTTAGCAGTACCTGACCTCCTAGATGGGGTGGGCTGCGCATACCTCAGTGACTAATAACGCAGGTTTATTTAGGAGATATAACATGAGCACAGAACTCATCGCTCCCACGCCGTACAACCCCAAGGCTTGGGGTGAGCGTGTGGATATCGGAACCATTCGTCGTACCCGTGTCCCTGTAAGAGGCCCGGAGTCGTGGCGTCCCCTGCCCCATGACACGTTCATCACGATGATCGAGCAGGCGTTCTCTCAGCAAGGCTTTGAGATTTCAGAGCCAGTACATTACAGGGCGAAATCTCGTGACAATGGGAAGATCAACGATCTCCCAGAGTACGGTCGGTTCCTCAGTATGTACGGCATCAGCCACCCCCAACTCGCTTCAATCTCAGGAGTGACGTGGGAGTGCGCATTCCTGAACTCCTACGATATGACTTCATCGGCAAAGTCAGTCATGGCTCGGCGAGTTATGGTCTGCACCAACGGCTGCTTCTTCGGCTCCGGTGAGGAGACTGCCGGTTTCCGGCGGAAGCACACGAAGGGTATCGACAAGGACCGAGAGGGTCACTTCCAGACCCTGAATGACTTGATCACTGAGTCTATTGGCGGACTCCTTCGTCAGGCCGAGGGCGAGGAGCAGCGTATCCTCCGCTGGCAGAACATGGAGTGCTCCAATGATGACGCCCGGTACGTCGCTGTCGAGGCTGCCAAGCAGGGAGTCATCGGGGCTGCTGCTGTCCTCCGGGTGCTGAAGCACTGGGAGACCCCGGAGCATCCCGAGTTCAGGGATCGAAACGTCTGGTCACTGGAGAACGCCTTCACTTCCAATGACCGGGGCCAGAACCTGTACTCCCAAGGTGCTCGTATGTCGAGGCTCGATGGGATCATCAATGATCGATTCGGGTTCGCGACTACGGTCCCAGACAGTGTGGATCAGGACTACGTTTCAATCGGGGATTCCCCGAATCACGCCTCTGATTTCTGATGATGAATGGGTCCCCTCCCTCATATCCCCCTTGTTCAGGAGTGGGGGAGGGGAGACCCTAAAACAGAGCCGAAGCACAGGAGGTAGACATGGCAATAAGTAAACGAGGTGATTCGTTTCAAGTTTCCGTTTCATACCGGGGGCGGAGGGTCCGAAAGTCTTTCCGCGACAGGCAGGAAGCATTGAAATACGAGGCTGAGGTCACAGTCGATATGTTGACGGGCAGGGAGCCGCGTGGTCTGGATAAGAAGTCCAGCCGTAAAGGCGTCCCGCTTACTGTCGGGGGCATGGCTGATCACGTATACGAAATGGAGTGGAAGCACCAGAAGTCCGCTGATCACACCTACAACAGGGTGCAAAAGGTCGTCGGATACTTCGGCGAAGACACGCCTCTTGAGTCCATCACTGCGTATTCATTGGAGTCGTACGCCCTACACCTGAGAAACGTAGAGAAGAACGGACCGGCGACGATCAACAGAAAGATGGCGGTCATCAGTAAGATCCTGTCGTACGCTCACAGGCATGAAGTAATCAAGTTCAAGCCCAAAGTGAGTAGTCAGCGAGAGCCTGATGGGAGGATGAAGTACTACACGAAGGAAGAGGAGAGGGCTATCTCAGGAAAGATGATGGAGTTGGCCTCCCCCACGAACAACTTCCGTTGCCTGTCCGACTTCTTTCGCATTCTCGTTGATACAGGCATGCGTAGGGGGGAGTGCCTCAGTCTAGAGTGGGAGGACGTTGACTTTGAGAAGAACCAAATCACCCTTCCAGACCCGGATCAGATCAAAGCAGCGTTGCCGAGGTCGATCCCGATGACTAATAGAGTTAGGTTGATATTTACTAGGAGGAGGGTGGATAGGTACGCTTGCTCCAAGCCATTTCCGTTTACTTCCCATCAGTTGGACAAGGAGGTACGGAAGTTCAGAGGTGAGGTATATGGCTCCAATGAGCCTCATATGGATATCGAGGACATCCCGTTATTCCACACCTGTAGACATACGTTCATCTCCCGGCTCCTCCAGAAGGGGGTCCCGTTGACGACCGTACGTGAACTCGCAGGTCACCGAGATATCAGTACGACAATGAGATACGCCCACCTCTCCCCCAACAATCATATAGATGCGATATCATTATTGGAGCCCACTGAGTAAGCCCGCTAAATTACAGTTCACCAAGCCACAACGGAGTGTGTCTTAACCTGTGTCCGATAGAAAAAATTACCAATCTAAACTCGAAGAAGAGATGGTCTCTCTTGGGAGGGACCGTTACCACCACAAAGTTAAACGTGCGAAGGAGACTTCACTAGAGTCAACTACGGCTGTCGGTCAGCACCTACTCGCTGAGTCAATAGATTTGATGAGTGAGGCGTTGAAGTCGTGGCTACGAACTGCGAAGACGGCTCCCGGTAGACGCCATCGTGCGTACCCGTTCCTGAAGGAGTTACCTCTCAAGGTCGTGTCCGGTCTGACTGCACGCTGCATACTTGACTGCATCAGTATTGAACGCAAGATTGCGAGCACTGCGATTACGATCGGTCGCCTACTTGAGGACGAGATGAAGTTCCGTAAGATCAGGGAGGAAGAGCCTGCTCTTTGGAATCAAATCAACCGTGTTCTTGATCGATACAAATCTCAGAAGACTAAATCTAAGTTCATCAATAAGACGATCCGGTTCCATGAACTCGTAGTCCATGCATGGACGAGGGAGGAAGCAGCGTCCGTAGGGTTGACTTGCATTGAGTTGCTCCGACAGTCAACCGGGATCATCGACATCCTCACGAGGAGAGATCCTCAGGGCCGATCGTACACTGTCGTCCGTCCTACGGATGAACTAATGGATTGGATCAAGAACGCGCACGAGTACAGGGAGGCATTGAATCCAGTATGGCTTCCTACAGTGGAGACTCCGATCGACTGGAACAATCCATACATCGGTGGCTACCACTCTCTGACGTTCCGTCGCCGCCCTCTAGTGAAGACTCAGGACAAAGCATATCTGGAAGAACTAGCACTTACTGACATGCCTCAAGTGTACGAGGCGATTAACCACGTTCAGCGAGTCCGATACGCCATCGACAAGGACGCCCTTGTAGTACTGGAGCATTGTTGGGATAAGAACCACCCAGTGGATGGTATTCCATCTCTTGAAGACGAGCCGATTCCCAACAAGCCCGCAGATATCGCTACTAACAAGGAGTCCAGACGTGCTTGGAGGAAGCAGGCCGCAAGGACTCACTTCGATAACGAGAGGCAGAAGTCCAAACGATTGCAGGTGATGAGGGTGATCAACCTGTCGAAGAAGTTTATTAACGATGAGATCTCATTTGTACGGCAACTAGATTTCAGAGGTAGATGCTACGCTGTTCCATATTTCCTACAGCACCAAGGCCCCTCCTATGTCCGAAGTCTCCTCAGGTTCTCTCGTGGGCTGCCGCTGACAGACTCCGGTGCGATGTGGCTGTATATCAATGCTGCATCTAAATGGGGACTCGATAAGACTCCGTACAGTGAGCGACTTCGTTGGACTGAAGATAATATTGAATTCATCAGGAGAATCGGGGAATCCCCGATTGAGAACAAGGAGTGGATGGACGCGGATGACCCATGGTTATTCAAGGCTGCGTGTTCAGAGATCTACAGGATGCACCGGGACGGCGTCGGGTTCCTATCGACACTGCCGATCAGTCTAGATGCAACCAATCAAGGTCTACAGATCTACACGATGATGCTGTTGGATGAGGTGGGGGCCGCGTCAGTCAATGTCCTGCCCGGAGACAGGCCGCAGAGTATCTATGAGAACGTCGCTAAGAACGTCATCAGGAGGCTTCAGAACGACGACAGTCCGTACGCCTCCCCTTGGCTGGAGTTTGGGATTACTAAGGCGGCGACCAAGAGGCCGTCAATGACGCTCGTATACGGCTCCACCTTCTTTTCATGTCGGGGGTATACCGCTGACTGGTTCTATGAGGAACTGAAATCCGGCAGGGAGAACCCGTTCGGAGATGAGACATATAAACCATGCAACTACTTGGCTCAAATCATCTGGGAGTCGATCGATGAGGAGGTGCACTCGGCTAAAATTGGTATGGACTGGCTTAGATCGTGTGCCCAGTTATTCATTGAACACGGGGTCACGCCCCGATGGTCTACACCTCTCGGCTTTCCCGTCAAGATGTACTACGAGAACACGAACAAGTACGCAGTCAAGACGCTTGTTGGTGGAGTGCTCAGGCAGCACCGCCTTCGGCTCCCCAATGGCACTACTAATAAGAGGAAAACAGTCAACGCAATTTGTGCGAACAAGGTCCACTCAACTGATGGCATTGGCGGCTTACTCGGTCGCATCATCTGCCTCGCCAAAGAGCGTGGAGTAGATGATATCTCAGACATACATGACTCGATATCAGCACACGCTTGTAATATCGATACGATGCAATCCTGTATCCGAGAGGGCACTGTTCAAATATTTCAAGAAAACCAGTTGGAAATCCTAGCGGACCAACTTGAAAGACAACTCCCGCCCGGTGTAACATTGCCGTCTATACCGGAACGGGGAAACCTGAATATCGAAGATGTGCTTCGATCTAAATACTACTTCAATGTGTAAGTAAGGAGGATTCACAATGTCAACGAAACCGGAACGTATTATGTCCCCCATCGGGGAGGCGGTGTGGCCCAAACTCAACAAGCCCGACACCAAGTTCGATAAGGATGGTGTCTACGAAGTCAAACTTCGTTTGGGGCAGGAGGATGCAGAGCCGTTCATCGATCAACTTAAGACGATCCTGAAGACCTTCATGGAAGGACTGGATAAGAAGAAGCCGAAGATGGCTCCCCTTCCATTCCGTGAGGTCGAGGATGATGACGGTAACCCCACCGGCCAGATTGACTTCAAGTTTAAGTTGAAGGCGATCGGCGGCCGAGGTGACAATCAGTTCACGCAGCGCCCCGCTTTGCTTGATTCGAAACGCCGACCGATGACGGAAGAGATCGGAGGAGGTTCCCGCATTCAGATTGGGGCTGAGGTCGTCACGTACGATGTCGCTTCGATTGGTGTGGGGATCTCTCTCCGACTCAAGGCCGTCATGGTTCACGAACTGAAGCAGTACAGCCGTGGGGCCGACAGTTGGGAGTTCTCCGAGGGCGGTAGTTTCGTGACCGATGGTGCAGAGGCTGAACAGCCTCAAACTGAGAGAGCGACTACCTCTGATGAGTTCGACTTCTGATGTAACAATCAAGAAGCATCGGGGGCAACTCCGATGGTCGATCTTTATCCCTATAGATCCTGTCCCGGCTTCTCGGCCAAGGTTCGCGAGGTCGGGCAGGGTCTACTACGGGAAACGGTACACACAATTCCGTCGCCAAGCAGCAGCCCTGTTCGCGATGACGGAGTTCCCTGTAAAGTTTCCTTTATCTGGGAAGGTTGCTGTATCTACTAAGTTTGTAGTAGAGAGACCCAAGAGGACTAAACGCCACACGCCAAGAGGCGATGTCGATAACTACTTCAAAACACTGGACGTCCTCAACGAGGTTGTTTGGTGGGATGACGACCAACTTGTTTGGGCCAGTATGTCGAAAGAATACGGGGAGGCGAGTGGAATATATTTGGAGGTAATGGAAATTGACTTCGTTCCTGAGACACGAGCCTTGTCCCAAATGTGGGTCAAGAGATAATCTCGCTCGTTATTCGGACGGACATGCCTACTGCTTCGGCTGTGGGTATTACGAACACGCTGATGGCACTTCTACCTATAAGGAGACTCACAAAGTGTCTGGACTTATCGAACATGAAATCGTCCCGTTGGTAAAACGGGGCATCGAGATCGAGACTTGCCAGAAATGGAAGTACGGTGTCGGTGAATACAATGGCAAGCCTGTGCAGATCGCAAACTACTGCGACAAGCAGGGGCAGATCATCGCGCAGAAACTGCGCTTCGCTGATAAGAGTTTCAGGTGGCTTGGAGACACCTCCAAGGTCGGCCTCTACGGCTCCCACCTCTGCCGAGACGCAGGTAAGTGGGTAATCATCACCGAGGGGGAGACTGATGCTCTCTCCGTATCTCAGGCGTTCAACCTGAAGTGGGCTGTGGTCTCACTTCCTAATGGTGCGAAATCTGCACCGAAGGTCGTGGCCGAACACATTGACTGGTTGGAGAACTTTGAATCCGTCGTATTGTGTTTCGATCAAGACGAACAGGGGCGCAAAGCAGCAGTCGAGGCCGCCCAGATGTTGAGTCCGGGCAAGGCTAAGATCGTTACCAACCTCCCCCAGAAGGATGCGAACGACTGCCTGAAGAGCGGTCAAGTTAAGGAGTTACTTGAGGCTATATACGGAGCGCCCACTTTTAGGCCCGATGGCGTCATCCCCGGAGAGGAACTTTGGGAGTCCATCATCAAGGAAGATGACCGCCAGTCGATCCCCTACCCTTGGTCCGGCTTGAACAGTAAGTTGTTTGGCATGCGGGGTGGTGAACTCGTCACCCTGACTGCTGGTACTGGCATTGGTAAGAGCAGCGTCACTCGGGAACTCGCCTACTACCTGATCGAGATGGGTCAGAAGGTAGGGTATATCGCTCTAGAAGAGTCCTGTCGGCGTACTGCTGAACACATCATGGGACTCCATATGTACAACCCTCCGTTCCGTTGGGCTGAGACGGGCGTCACTGAGGAGCAGAAGAGAGAGGCGTTTGACGCGACTGTAGGGTCTGGGAAGATGGTTCTGTATGACCACTGGGGGTCCATCGATCCGACCAACCTACTGAATAGAATTAGATACATGGCGAGAGCCATGGAATGCAAGTGCGTCTTTCTCGATCACCTTTCGATCGTCGTCAGTGCGCTTGAGTCCGGCGACGAGCGTCGGATGATTGACAACACGATGACTCGTTTGCGCAGCCTCGTAGAGGAAACGGGCGTCCACCTCGTGTTGGTGTCACATTTACGTCGCCCAGATGGGAGGTCACATGAAGAAGGTGGGAATACTAGCCTTGCTCAGTTGCGTGGTAGTCATGCTATTGCACAACTCTCGGACGCAGTCATCGGATGCGAACGAGATCAACAGGACGAAAGCACATCCAACCGGCTTACGTTGCGAGTACTCAAAAACAGATACGCTGGGCTCACCGGAGTCGCACAGACCCTTGAATACGACGATAAGAATGGACGACTTACTGAGTGGATCGCCCCAGAAGTCATTGACGTACCCGGACTCGACACCTGAGGACTACAGGAAACTACTGGATGCGATACGGATCCAAGAGACTGGAGGCCACTCCTCACCGCAGGATGCAGTAGGTGATGGAGGAAGGTCTCTTGGGCCGTATCAAATATCAGAGGACTACTGGTTAGACGCCGTCGAGTATCGGCCCCGAATTGGAGGGACATATCAAGATGTCAAGAGAGAAGGATACGCAGAAGAAATCATCTGCGCCTACTGGGACCGATGGTGTAGAGGCGGCTCATGGGAAACAAGGGCACGCACGCATAACGGGGGACCGATGGGATCGCGGAAAACTGCTACAGAAAAATACTGGCAGGCCGTGTCCGATCGTCTTGGGGGTAGGTGAACGGGCAACGTGGTTGCAAATTGCGGAATGGCTCTCTGAGGAGGAGGGGTGTGTGATTCCCCCTCAAACTATCCAGAGAGCATTCAACACCACCCTGAAGAGGTTGGGGGTCACTCTACTAAAGGATCGCTTCATCCGAACGTGGCTCGAAGACAACGGCTTTGAACTTCCTGATGAGGAAGAGAAAGGAGACTTATGTACACCCTAGTGTTTGATATCGAAACGAATGCGATCAAAGACTTTAAGACTCTATGCGGCCTCCAGACCATTCACTGTATTGCGTTGGGGCGTCCCGGTGAGGACCCTCAGATCCTTGAGGTCGAGGATGCGTTGGCGGAACTCAGTAAGGCCGACGTCTTGGTGGGCCACAACATTATGAACTTCGACATCCCCGCCATCAAGCGGCTCTACCCCGACTGGGACACGAGCAGTTGCTGTATCAGGGACACGCTAGTTATGTCGAGGATGCTGTGGCCTGACATCCAGAATGAGGACTGGCAGATCCCAGAGTTCCCCCGGCAACTTATAGGTCGCCACTCATTGAAGGCGTGGGGCTACCGCATGGGTATCTTGAAGGATTCATTCGGGGATTCCCCGATTTGGGATGAGTTCACTCCAGAGATGGCAGAGTATTGCATCCAAGATGTCCGAGTAACTCAGGCTCTCTGGGATCGCATCGAGAAGGAGAACCCTCCTGAAAACCCCACAGTGCTGGAACACGAATTCGCGGAAATCATCTCAGAACAAGAGAGAAACGGATTCGCTTTCGACGTAGACGCCGCTAGGAAACTGCACGTCGAACTTCTCAGTGAGAAGGACTCCCTCCGCCGGGAACTTCAGTCGTGCTTTCCAGCCCAAGTAATCAAGATGAAGACCCCGGCTTACTATGAGAACCCGATCACGGGCGAGAGGTTTACCCGTAAGAAGGACGCCCCCTCCAAGGAGCAGAAAGTCTTGATTAGGGGGGAACTCAGGACCAAGGAGATACCCTTCAACCCCGGCAGCCGAGATCAGATCGCTAAGGGACTGATCGACAAGTACGGGTGGAAGCCTGTGGACTTCACGGGTGAGGGGAAGCCGAAGGTGGATGAGTCCGTCCTTAATGGGTTGGAATATCCTGAAGCCAAACTGATGATGAAGTACCTGACCGTCTCGAAGAGGCTGGGTCAGATCAGTGACGGTCGTGAGTCGTGGATGAAGGCGGAGGAGAATGGAAGGATATATGGACGAGTCAATCCCTGCGGGGCTGTGACAACGAGATGCACCCACTCCCGCCCGAATATGGCTCAAGTACCGGGAGTCCACGCCCCTTGGGGCAAGGAGTGCCGTAGCCTGTTTACGGTCCCTGAGGGCTATGTCCTTCTGGGAGTGGACCTTAGTTCCTTGGAGTTGAGGTGTCTCGCTCACTACACCTACAAACTAGACGGAGGTCGGTACACGAACGAGGTTCTGTCAGGTGACATTCATACTGCCAACCAAGAGGCAGCAGGATTAAAGCACCGAAATGACGCAAAAGTATTCATATACGCAGTGACCTATGGTGCAGGTGACGCCAAGATTGGATCGATTATTGGAGGCGGTCGCAATGAGGGACGCCGCCTGAAGGAGCAGTTCTTCCGAAAGATGCCTGCTCTCAAGAAGATCGTCGAGGCCATCAAGTACAGAGTGAAGACTCAGGGACATCTAATAAGTATCGACGGTCGGAGACTGAGGATCCGATCAGAACACTCCGCTCTTAATACTTTGTTACAATCAGCGGGGGCAATTGCGGTGAAGCAAGCGACTTGTAATCTTCACCGTTCCCTACGGTCCCATGGATGGGGCAAAGAGGATGTCATGCAGGTGGCTCACATCCACGATGAGATCCAACTTCAAGTCCGCAAGGAGATCGCGGAAGATGTCGGGAACCTTTCGATACAAGCCATCCGCCAAGCCGGTGAGGACCTCGGGTTCCGCTGCCCGCTTGACGGAGAATTCAAAATCGGAAATAACTGGGCAGAGACTCACTGAGTTGTCTTGGGCTGCTGGCCTACTAGATGGGGAGGGGTGCTTCAGAGTAGGCACTTCTCCCGCTATTGGGGCGGATATGACGTCTAAGTCAACCATCGAGAAACTCCACCAGATCCTTGGGGGGAACTGCGCGGCTATCAATAGAAAGACGAATAAGAACCGACAGGTCTTCCGATGGAGAGTGTCTGGATCTGAGGCGATTGAAATATGTAAACTACTCCTGCCCTTCCTCGTTGAGAAACAGAAGCAGGCAGAGTTAGTATCAATCTTCTATCGGTTTCCACCGAATTCAGCCATGCGGGAGTCAATCATTCACAGGCTCTCAGAACTTAAAAGGAGCGTGTAATGGACGGACTTGAATTCCACACGTCGGAAGACATGATTAAGGAACTACAGAGTCGCTTTGATGAGATGGTATTTATCGGGGCGATGCAATCAACTAGCCAGACCGAAGATCTGACCGTGTCATTCTCAGGGTCGTATCACTCGTGTGTCGGACTAATCGAGTTAGGACGTCTGGCTATCCAAGCAGGAGGCAGCACAGATGACGAAGAGTACTAAACGGACTCTCCTGATTGACGGGGATATCGTCCTGTATGAAATCACCATCGCCAGCGAATACGCCGTGGATTGGGGGGATGATATGTGGACGCTACATTCCGACATGAAGGAAGCCAAGGAGCGGTTCGATTGTTGGATCGCTGATATTAAAGAGAAGGTGGAGGCGGATAAAGTCGTGATCGCCTTCACCGGTCCTTACAACTGGCGTAAGGATGTTCTTCCTACATATAAAGCCAACAGGAAGAAGAAGAGGAAGCCGTTTGTGTACGGTGAACTCAAGAAGTATGTCGAGTCAGTCTACAAGACGTACACCTTTGGGAATCTTGAGGGGGACGACGTCTTGGGACTGCTGGCTGGCTCCCCCGGCCTCGGGAATATCAAATCTGAGAAAGTCATCGTGACGATCGATAAGGATTTGATGACTATTCCGGGGCTCCATTACTACCCCAACCGTCCCGATGATGGGATCATTGAGGTGGATCAGGAGCAGGCCGATTTCAACCATCTACTTCAAACCCTGTCTGGAGACTCCGTGGATGGCTACAGTGGCTGCCCCGGTATAGGCCCAAAGCGGGCCGAAAGGATACTTGAAGACCCCTCGTGGGCGTCCGTAGTTAAAGCGTACGAGTCTGCGGGACTGGACGAGCAGGATGCTCTGGTTCAGGCTAGGGTTGCGAGGATCCTTAGGTGGGGGGAATACAACGTCAAACAAGAGGAAGTAAAACTATGGCTACCATGAACCGAAAAGAACTACTGGACCTACATGAGCATCTCTGCCAAGCAGCCGTCAACCTGATGCGGGTCAAGAACCACGATTACAGCGGAGGGAGGGACGACAGTGATCCCTTCCTGAATTTCACGAGAGTTGAGAGGCTGGGAATAACCGACACGAAGACGGGATTCATGGTTCGGATGACTGACAAAATCTCCCGCCTGATTACTTTCATCCATAACGGGTCTTTCAAGACTAAGGATGAGGCCCTGAAGGATACAATTTTGGACCTAATTAACTACAGTATCTTACTTTACGCATATTCCACTACCGAAAAGGATGACTATACGGAATGAATACCGAACAAACAGGATTCCCAGTGCTGTCAGAGGCCCTGTTAAAGGAGTTGAACTCTCGATTCCCTGAGCAGTGCCCGGATTTAAGTTGGGACATGAAAACGGTCTGGTACGCGAGCGGCCAGCGATCTGTAATTAGACTCCTGAACACGATTTATCAGGAACAACAAGAAACCCTATTGGGAGGAAAGTAAATGTGTGACTTTATTGGAGACCTCTTCGGAGGAGGGGGAGGTTCTGCGGGGCCGCCACCGCCACCCCCTCCAGCGCCAGTCCCTCCGCCCGCTCCCCCCGCCCCCGTAGCCGCCATTGCTCCTCCCCCAATTTTCCAGCCGATTGCACCTGAAAGAAACACCCAAAAAAGGGCTAAGAGTAAGGCTTCACGGAGACGGTCGCGGAATCCGTATATGGTTGGAAAGCGACGTCTGATTATCCCCCTGAATGTGGGGCAGTCGGGCTCTGTTAATCCCTAAACGACAAAGGTGACATAATGCTTGATCAAGGTTCTATCGCGTCAACATACGCGAAATGCGAGGCCCAGAGATCTCCTTATCTGGAGCGGGGCCGCGATGCGAGCCGCCTTACGGTTCCTACCATCCTCCCTGATGCAGGGAAGAACGGGGCCACTCGCTATGCCACCCCATACCAATCCACCGGCGCTAGAGGAGTCAACAACCTCAGTTCAGCCCTCCTCCTTTCTTTGCTTCCCCCCAATTCACCATTCTTCCGTCTCGTCCTCGATAAGAGGGAGAAGGATAAACTCGCTGCAATCGACCCTAAGATTCAAACTGAAGTAGAGACCTCCCTCTCTGAGATTGAACGGGCGGTTGCTCGCGAAATTGAAGTCAATAACATCCGTGTGGGGACCTTCGAGGCCCTACGGCATCTCGTCGTCACAGGAAATGTACTCCTATACCTGCCTGAGGAAGGCCCCATGCGGGTGATCCACCTTGATCGATATATCGTCAAGAGGGATCCAATGGGCCACCCCATGTGCATCATTATGAAAGAGTCGGTGGCTCCTGCCGTCCTCCCACAGGAGATCCGCCAGCACGTCGAATCTGGACTGGCTGACTATGAAGACTACTGCGACATCTACACCAAGCAGGAAGTCATGGAAGATGGGCGGATCGAAGTAGTCCAAGAGGTCAAAGGGAAGATCATCGAGGAGACTCGGCGGGTATTTAAGAAGGATAGATCCCCCTTCATCGCTCTTCGCATGGTTCGAGTAGACGGCGAAGACTACGGCCGTGGCTGGGTGGAACAGTATTACGGCGACCTAAATTCACTGGAGGGCCTGACCAAGGCACTTGTCGAAGGATCGGCAGCGTCTTCTAAGGTCCTCTTCCTCGTCAACCCCAATGGAACTACCCGTGCAAGGACCCTCGCTGAGAGTCCTAACGGTGCGATTCGGGAAGGAAATGCTGCTGATGTCAGTGTATTGCAAACTAACAAGTCGAATGACTTCTCAGTATCTCTCGCGGCGATGCAACAAATTAATGATCGTCTCTCGTATGCTTTCCTTCTCACCGAGTCAACTATTCGTAATGCGGATCGTGTTACAGCAGAAGAAGTGAGGCTCGTCACTCAGTCCATCGAACGGCAGTTGGGTGGTATTTACTCGGTACTGAGTCAGGAGTTCCAACTCCCCCTCGTCAACCGAATTATGGATCGGATGGAGAAGTCTAAGAAACTTCCCAAGATCCCTAGGGACAAAATTACTCCCGCCATCGTTACTGGAATTGAGGCTCTAGGTAGGGGCAATGATCTCAACCGACTTGATATCTATCTGTCTGGCATCGCTCAGGTTCTGGGACCGGAGGCGCTGGGTCAGTACATCAATATTAGAGAATACATGAACCGTCGTGCATCTGCATTAGGCATCGATACGGACGGTCTCGTAAGAACTGAAGAGGAAATTGCTGGTATGATGCAGCAGCAACAACAGCAGGCTATGGCCCAGCAGGTTGGACCTAATGTCGTCAACGCAGTTTCCAAACGAATGGAGAATATGAATGGCTGAGTTTGAGCGTGTTGAAATCCCAACGCCAGAGGATGGACCCCTTTCAGAGCAGGATATAGAGAATCTTGAGCAGGAAGAACAGGCGGAAATCCAAGAAGAACAATTTGATGAGGAACGACCCGAGTGGCTTCCTGAGAAGTTCCAAACGCCGCAAGACATGGCGAAAGCCTACGAGGCGTTGCAAAGCGAGTTCACTCAGAAGCGACAGAATAAGACGAAGACATCGAAGGGCACTAAAGAGATTGATGGAGATACTTCGGAACTCTCTGTAGAGTCTTTCCGTCAATTCTCAAATGAGTTTGCTGAAACCGGCGATGTCTCTGAAGAGTCGCGAAATATGATTGTAGAGAACATGGGCCTGCCACGGGAAATGGTAGACGCCTATGTTGCGGGCCAGAAGGCTGTCCTCGACGCGCAATTCAATCAAGTCTACAGTGAGGTCGGTGGGGAAGAGAGTTATGACTCCATGGTTGAATGGGCCGCTGAGCACCTTTCCGAGGGAGATCAGAACGCATTCAACGAGGCAGTCACTACAGGAACCCAAGATCAAATGATGTTTGCCATCAGGAACCTTGCGGCCCGATGGCAACTCGAAGGCGGGCAGAAGCCTGCTCCCCTGATCCAAGGAAGTACCAGTGCAACCGGAGCGTCCGGGGCTTTCAGGTCTCTCGCAGAATTAACGGCTGCCATGAAGGATCCTCGTTACACTAAAGACGCTGCGTATCGCAAGGACGTTGAAGTCCGCCTTTCTAACTCGAACATTCTTTGAGGTAACAATAATGAAGCCCGGATATAAAACTACTGAATTCTGGATGAGCATGATCGCCGTTGTAATCGGCGCAGTTATGGCATCTGGTGCGTTTGATCTCGGCGGGACCTCGGCTCAGGTCGTGGGACTCGTTGAGGCCGCTCTTGTCGCTCTTGGGTACACCGGCGCACGCCTAACCCTTAAGAAGGGCGAAGGACAGGGGTGATGTGGAATGCAGTACTACAGGCACTTTCTGCGATCTTTACGCCGATCTTTCGTGAGATTCTCTTACGAGGTGTGTCGGCTACTAAAGCCGTGGACGCTCCCTTCAATCGCGATCTGCATCGCCGTTGGACTGAGCGGGTGCGAAAGTTCACGCGTAGTATTCGTTCCTGAATCGGATGGACTAATCAGGCTTGGCCCCGGAATACGGGGTCACGTCTATTTCTGGAATGGCGACTCTTGGGAGTTGTCTTCCAACAAGATTCTGCTGCCGGAAGGCTGGTACGCAGGAAGCATTGATGGCGATGTCGAGGAATCTAATAACTCCCGGCCCGCTGCGGTGGATAACTGAGACTTTCTTGGTTACCGAGATTTCCCATCAATATCTCTCGGAATTCGGGGATTCCCCGAATGAAATTTAAACCCTTTAACCAAGGATATAACAATGCCTATTAACTACGACGGCGTTCAGCCGTCACGTCTGGGTGCTGTAAATGCAGCCGGTGGTGACGAGAACGCTCTTTTTCTGAAGGTCTTCGCTGGGGAAGTCCTCACCACGTTTGAAGCAAATAACGCTATGATGCCGCTTCACCGTGTCCGAACGATCACTAGTGGTAAAAGTGCGCAATTTCCCGTCACTGGCGTCGCTGCCGCTGCATACCACACTCCCGGTGAGTCGCTGTTCACTCAGAACTTCGATGACGCTTCTGACACGACTGGTGAGAATAAGTACCTCTCGCAGGTGAAGCACAACGAGCGAGTCATTTCCATTGACGGCGTTCTGACTGCTTCGGCATTCCTCGCGGATATCGATGAGGCAAAGAACCATTACGAAGTCCGCTCGATTTATTCGACGGAAATCGGCCGCCAACTCGCTTACACTGCGGATAAGAACCTTATTCGTACGGTCATCGCAGGCGCACGTGAAGGTACTAACCGTTTCAATGAGGGTTCTCAGGACGGCACTGGTGCTTACAGCGGTGCAGTCATCAACATGGGAACTACCGATGGTGGTGGAACCGAAGTTATGACTGAGACTAAGGTCGCCGACGGCGCTGCTGCTACCGGAGCCACCCTCATCTCTGGCCTCTTCTTGGCAGCAGAACTGATGGACTCCAAAAACGTGCCCGATTTCGGCCGCTACTGTATCCTGCCGCCAGAAGAATATTACAAGTTGGTGAACGAGAACAAGGATGCGATCAATCGTGATTACAATCCTGAGGGTAACGGTTCTGTTGCCGCAGGTGAGATCATGTCGGTCGCAGGTATCCGAATTCTCAAGAGCAACCACATCCCGAGTGGCGCGGCTGACGCCAACGAGATTCATGCTTCCGGCAGCGTGAACAACGATGTGTTCGGCTCCTCCGGCGTTGGTTACGGCAACACTTCGTTCGCCGAGACCAAGGGCATCATCTTCCAGCAGGAAGGTGTCGGCACGGTTAAGTTGATGGACCTCGCCATGGAGTCTGAGTACTTCATGGAGCGGCTCGGAACCCTGCTCATGGCTCGGTATGCTATGGGTCACGGCGTCCTCCGCGAAGAGGCATGCATGGAACTGATCGTTACTGCCTGATCAATTCTGGTATACTCAATAGTGTGAGTCTCCTAGACACGGGGGTGGTCTCTCTACGAGGGGCCACCTCCTTTTCTTATTTAATAACGGAGTGTGTATGATGTCTACTTCTCGAACCTCAGAACTTGAGGCCGTCAACACCATTCTCTCTGCTGTCGGCGAGCCGCCGATTAACTCTCTCGACGAGCAGAAGAACGCTGACGCTGCTATCGCTCGTAACATTCTCAACGAGGTTAGCCGAGAGGTCCAGACCCACGGGTGGCATTTCAACACTCAACAGAAAGTCAAACTGTCGCCCAGTACCGACTCCCATATCGTTCTCGACGATAGCGTGGTCAGGGTGGACATTGAGAACATCGCCGGTGGAACCTATAACTCCACCGACATTACTCAGCGTGGTAATAAACTATTCAACCGAACAGACAACACTTACGTATTCTCAAATGACGTAGAAGCCACTGTGATTTATCTCCTAGGTTGGGGGGAACTCCCAGAGCCTGCTCGCCGTTTTGTTACGGTTCGTGCTGCTCGTATCTTCCAAGATCGTATGGTCGGCTCTCAGGCCCACCACGCATTCTCCCGCGAAGATGAGTCTAGGGCGAGGGCGCTGCTTAAGGAGTTTGAGGGGGAGACAGCGGACCATTCCATCTTTGATAACTACGATGTCTACCGCATCGTCAATCGTCCTGACGTTACTCGGGGAAGGAATTCTTAATGCCTCTGATTTCAACCAGCATCCCCAACCTCAACGGGGGCGTCTCTCAGCAGCCTTCAGCACAGCGTCTTACCAACCAGTGCGAGGCCCAAGAGAATGCCATTCCGATGGTGGTGGGCGGACTGATTAAAAGACCTCCTTCCAACCACGTATCCGAACTCAAGACCTATGGGACCGATGGGACTGACGGGGCCTCCTTAGATCTCAGCAACGCTTTCGTTCACACTGTGCAGAGAGACGCTTCTGAGAAATTTTTTATTACTCTCAAAGGTGACGACAACGTCTACATCAATGGGATCGACGGGTCGCCTAAAGAAGTTCATAAGAATTTCACCACTGTCGGATGCTTTAACTCATCGAACCCGAAGAAAGATTTCAGAGCAGTAACGGTTGGCGATACCACGTTTGTTTTGAATACAAGCCTTACGGTCTCGACAACTGGGACCACACCATCCTCAACCGCAACTTACGAGGCTTTGGTGTGGGTGCGATCAACTGGCGTTAAGTTCTCCATAACAGTAACTGCGGCTGGGAACGTGGGGGACTATGGTCCTCCGAGCGACACCAACCCTCCCTCAACATCAGATATTGCCGCCCATCTTGAATCAGACCTCGACGGTGGGAACACCGACGGACTCGGGGCGCTTACCGCCGAATCGAAAGGTAGCGTTCTATACATCACTAGGGCCGTAGACTTTGAGGTGACTGCTGAAGACTCTCTTGGGCAGAACGGCCACAAAGTAATCAAAGGCAAAGTGAATAAATTCTCCGATCTCCCACCGATCGCTAAACACGGCATGATTGTAAAGGTAGAGGGGGACCCAGAAGAAGAGGTAGATGATTACTACGTCCAGTTTGAAGTAAATGACAGTGGGGCGAGTTCTGGGGATATGGGAACTGGCATCTGGGTGGAAGCCGCGAAACCCGGAATCGTTAAATCCTTCAACCATAACTCCATGCCTCACATTATCGTCCGCCAAGCCGATGGTAGTTATGTAGTAAAACCGGCTGACGGGCAGGATCCATCTACCGGGAATTACACTGGGACTGGGGCGGTGGATTGGTCGATATATAAATGGAGCGACCGGGAAGCAGGGAGCGACCTTACGAACCCCCTACCCTCATTCGTCGATCAAAAGATTACTGGGATGTCGTTCTTTAAAAATCGCCTCGCTTTTATTAGCGGCGAGAACTGCATTCTAAGCGAGACTGGATTTGTATTTAATTTCTTTAGGACCACCTCCACTTTTCTATTAGACACTGAAGTAATCGATGTCGGGGTGGGTGGTACGGAAGTCAATCTTCTAGGAACACTGGCCCCCTTTAGTGACAGGCTGATCCTATTCTCAGAAAGCACTCAGTTTGCTCTGCAAGGGGATGGGATCCTTTCCCCCAACACCGCGTCAATTACCGCTGTGACGAACTACGACGTACTCACAGACGTCACTCCGAAGCCTGCGGGCAGTGCGCTCTTCTTTGGATTCAACAGAGGATCCTTTAGCGGAGTCCGTGAATACTTCAAGACTAACGAGACTGATATCAACTTCGATGCTGTGGAGGTAACCTCTCAGGCTCCTAAATACATCGAAGGAGATATCAGGAAAATGGTGGTGTCTACCTCTGAGGATCTTGTAGTCGTCTTATCGCAGACCAAGGCGGGGGCTTCGTACAACGCCACTAACAACCTGTTCGTCTATAAGTACTTCAACGGATCTGAAGGTCGAATCCAATCTGCTTGGTTTAAATTTACTTTCGACAACCTATCGATCTTAGACGTCGAGTTCATCGATCAGTCTCTATATATGATCGTCAAGAGA
>CETC01044476.1_pt1 | contig 23484 bp, 11 predicted proteins | sample 326911 | NCBI WGS metagenome assembly CETC01 (sample SAMEA2622694, study PRJEB7988) | marine metagenome | isolation source: saline water (ENVO:00002010), including | reverse complement strand
CATCCTAATGTTACAAAAACAAAAGAATTATATATTGTATTGTTTATTACAAGCTCCTGACCACAAAAACCTGTTATTAAATCTGTGATAGCAAACATAACCATAAGAACAAAAGAAGCAAACCCTATTACATTTTTTTCGTTGATTTCGTTTTTATCTTTAAATAGATCCCACATTATTTTCCTACTTTTTCCATTGCTAATTTATGGGCCTCTGTAAATGTTTTACCTTCGTTCATTAGTTTTTTCATTAAATCCATATGTTTTTTACTATGATGTTCAGAATGTCTTTCCATAGCGTCTTTTTGTCTTTTCTTTAATAAAAATGGATTTTTGTTTTGTATATATGCCATATTAAAAATCACTCATTAGTTGGTTATCTATTTCCTCTTGTACTTCTTCTCTAGTCGCTAGCAACTTAAAGCTTAAATCAGCTTGGAATCTAGCAACCTCTTCACCGTCTTTAAATATTATAATAGTTGGTACGACTGCTATTTTATATTTTTTCTGCGCTTCTGTATCTTTAGCTATATCAACATAACCTTTGGTATTGCAATCTTTTAAATCCATTATCCAATCAACACCATTAGCACTGTTCCACCCAGCATTAAAATGTTTTACCGTTATTTGACCAAAAGAAACGGTTGATAATAATACAAGTAGTATTATTAATAAGTAAACGGTGTATATTTTTGGCGAGGGAATTTCATTATCTGTCATATAATTTGTCTTCTATTTTTTCAAGAGTAACTTTTATTTCTTGAACATCCTCTTGTGTGTCCATAATAGTTTGTCGTATCATTTGATCTTTCATGTCAAACTCCATACGGGTTACTTCTGGATCAAGTGGTGGTGGTAGCTCTTTAGCTTCAGCTATATCTGCCTGTAGTGTAAACCACATACCTGCTAAAGTAGCTACTGCAAAGCCTAAAGCTATTATTGTTTTTACACTTAATACGAACCCCGTATCTTCATTTAATTCTTTTGCCATTTTTATAGTTTACTTTATTATTATAGTATTACACTTTTTTAACGTTTTTTACTTTTATTTTCTAGTTCTATTATCTTTGCTACTCTATCTTTTTCATATTTAAGAGCTTTTATATCTCTATTTGGATAACCTAACTGTAAAAGTAAATTTATTTGATCTGTTTTTTTCATTTTAAAAAGAGTTTTTTCTCTACTAGTACCACCTTTTGATTTTTTTCTTTTTAATTCTTCAATTTCTTTTTGTATTTGTTCTTTGCTTTTATTTTTGCTATTTTCTAAATATTTATCAATAGTTTCTTCGTTGTCTTTGTAAAGTTCAGCAATTTTATCAGATCTTTGTTGTTCTTTTTTAAGTTTTAATATTTCTTTTTCGTCTACTTTTAATATTTTTAACAACTCAATTTGTTCATGTTTTCTTAAATCCATTATTTCTTTAGACTTAAGTTTTATTTCAATTTGTTCGTCGTCAAGGTTTGGATATTTTTCTCTAAGTTTTTGTTGCTTTATTTTTACTTTTTCCATTTCTTTTTCTTGCTTCTTTCTTTCTTTTATATCCTCTCCTAAAGCTTGTAAATCAGGATCTTTTATACCTAAATCCCAAGTATTCCAACCCATTATTAAAGCTATTCTTTTCCAAGTCTCATGTTGAGCATCCATAGCGTTATCTAAGTTTAACAACTTATTAGATATTCTACCAAGAGGTATATTTATAACACCTTCTACTACATTACCAAACATTGACCAAGCAGGATTGTCTAAAGTTAAACCTCTTTCTCTCATGATATCTCTATTAAACCTTTCTGTTTGTATAGACTGGTATATTTTTCTAAGCTTAGAACTGATTGGTGGTGAAAAACTTAAAGCTTGTAATAACGTATAAGAATGGTCAGATCTAGTCATAAAATTTTCATCTAAATCTTTAGCTCTTTGTCTATTGAACTCCATTATAGTGTTTTTAGTAGTTGAAATAGCTTTACCTGTTACGCCAAAAGTTTGAAACCAAGTATCTATCATACCGTTGAGTATTCTAGTTTTCTTTTTGTCTAATTTATCTTCATCCTCGTCGCCAAGAACAGCAAACACAGCGGACTGTAAAGACTGGAACAACACGTTAGCAACAAAACCATAATATATTATTTTAGATACATTTGTTTTTGCATCTCCTCTACCATTAATTAAATCTCTAGCCGCTTTATCCATTATTCTACCAGCTTGCATAGGATAGTTACCAAACGCTAGTACCAACCTGCCAAGTGGACTAGCTTGTTGCTGTGATATTAAATCTGGTCTACCTGACTGCTGTGATACCTCTGTAGTTTCTTGAAAATCTAAAAATGCTTTAGTTTCTGCTTCTGATTTACTTAAGCCTTTTTTAATATAAGCGTTAACTCTATTTCTATAAAAACTAGCACCACCGGCTGAGATAGCAAAACTATCTGCAATTTGCGTAGGTAAAAAACCTTGTTTTAATAAAAATCTAATAGCAGCTTTTGATTGTTCGTAAGCACCCTTACCAGCAACAGCTTGTGATAATTCTTGCTCGTTAATACCTCTTTTATTACCAGCTCTTCTTTGTTTTAGAAAATCAGAATTAAATATCATTACAAAATCTTTCCAATACTGAGGTTGGTTAGCAAAAGCTTTAGCTGCTAATAAAGGATTATTATCACTCCAGTTAATGTAGTTAACAGCTGATATAGTTTGTAACACAGCGGAACGTATATTAAAGAACATGATTGAACCAATAGCACCATTAGTCCAATTCATAAACTCGTTAGTTAACCTGTTATTACCAGTAGGTCTTTGCCTACCAGTTTCCATTCTATATAAAATATCTTTTAATGCTTCTACATATTTAGCTCCATATATAGCTAGTAATTTATTTAAATTATCACTTGAAAATATTTCATTTTTATTTTCTATCCAATCAGCTAAAAAATCAGCTCTCATATCTCCAATAGCACCATCACTCATTAAATCATAAGCTATATTTTCTGTTAGCCAATACTCACTTGGAGCAGCATAACCATCTTGTCTTTTTGAAATTTTACCTATAACATCGGCAAAATAAACTAAATCATCTTGTGATTTTACAAATTTAGACAACGCTCTTTGGTCTCTTATTGACAGACCAGGTATTTCAAAACCTGCTTTATTCCACAAATAAACTCTAACAGCTTGATCCACAGTAAACTCATTAATACTTTTTGGTATATCAATATCTTTAAACTTTTTTAACAGTCTGTTTAAGTCTGATTTTACTTCTGGAAGTTCTTTGAGTATATTACTATAATCTTCAGCTGCTTTTTGTCTAACTGTGTTTAACTCATCTATACCTCTAGCAAAAGGATCTATTAATGCCTTTTTTAAAATGTCAAACTGTTTTTCACCTTGCTTACCCTTACCTATTAAGTTATATAACAAACCAGCAAAGTCTTGCGCTGAAGAAGGTATTATACCGTTAAACTTAAAACCTTTACCTCTTAATTTAGCCTGAACGTCAGAAAATTTTACAGCAGCTGGAACACCAGTTGTTTGTTGTATTATTTTGTTAAACTCCTTACTCATGTCTTTGCTAAATTGTATTTTAGCTTGAACAGATTTACCTTTAATGTCTAATTGATCTATAATATCAGCAACAGCCTTAACATTAGGTAGAGCATCGTCAACAAAATAAATATCGTTATAACCTTCTGCGTACTTACCAGCTATCCATATAGCTTTAGCTTCTCCAGTACTATTACCTAAACCAGTTATATTTTTTAATGGTAAATCAATATCTTTTGTTTTTAACCACCCGTGTATTGCTGTAGCGCTTTCTGGCGGTCTAGCTGTTAATATATAATTATTTTCAGCGCCGTACTTTTTTATTCTATTTCTTAACTTAGTTAATAAAGGACCGTCAATACCACCTCTAACGTTTACAAAGTCTTTAAAATCAAAAGTATATCCTAAGTTAGCATAAGAAGGACCATCTAAAGGCCATCTTCCAGAACTTATTTTTACTATTTCACCTGTTTCTGGGTTTTTGGCTTCGATAAAGTTCTCTCCTTCTATTATAAGTGTTTCGTCAAAATCAAAAGCAGACATACCTCTAGATTCTTTACTATAATTTATAACAGGTCTTGCTTTTAAAAGAGCTTGCGATATTGTTAAATTAGATTTAGTAGATTTATTTATAGTAACAAAAGGTTTAGTATGCATGTTACTTAGATCTGTCATAGATCGTTGGTCCGCTAAAGAATAATTTGAAAAACCTACAGAACCTTCAATTGGTCTAGAAACAAATCTAGGTTTAGCAGTTACCATATCTAATCCATATTCTTTTTTTCTTAATTTAATACCTTTTGTAGCTTTAGCTCTAGACGGTTGCTCGCTATTTTTACTAACCGTAAAAACGCCTTCAACTTGCATTTCTAACGGAGGTACTTTACCATTAAAAAACATATCTGGCCCTAAAGAAAACAAACCATTACCTATAAGCTCTATATATGAAGCCGGGTGTTTTTTATTTGCATGATGTTCTATAACATGGTCTTCATTTAATACTTTGTTATTAGTCTCGAGTATAGCTTTAACATAACCACCTTCTTTTAGTTTATCATAAACTATTTGTGGCATAAAGTCTTTAGAAGTTCTCATTAAAGGTATAGTTATTTTAGCTTTTACTACTTTACCATCTTTATCTAAAAATCTCCCGTTGTTAATATCTTCAATTAACTCGTTTGCTTTTTCATAAAACTGTTTAAATACTTTTTTAGAACCTTGAAATGCATCTGTGTAATTTATACTTTCTAAATTATCATTTTTAACAGAAACAAAATCATTTGTAAAGTCATATTCAGTAATTGATTTAGAAGTCAATTTTATTTTTTGGGCATCTAACTTAATCTCTATGTTAACTAATTGAAATTCTTCTAAACCTGCATCTTCATCTATTTTAAAACCTATAGAAAGATCAGCCATATTATCTTTTTCAGTAGCTTTTTTAACTACAACAATAAAGCCAGGCATAGTGTCTTCGTATCTTTGCAGTATATTGTTTATAGCTTGCTCTGCAGCTCTACCTTTATCTTGATGAAATGGTTTTCCATTTTTCTTTTTTCTATTAACTTCTAATTGTATTTCTTTACGTAAAACGCTTAAAAACTGTTGGGCTTCTATTTCTCTATTGTACTTACTATACTGTATGTTATCAAAAGTTTTAAATTCATTTTTATTTTTATCTAAACTTTCAGATATTTTACGTATCTTAGCGTCTATAACAGCGTTTTCGTTATTAGAGTTTTCAAGTATATAATTATCTACAGCTTCTTTTGATATAGATTCAGCTATTAAAGTAGCTAAAGCGCTTTGTCTGTCTTTTAACGTCGTGTAACCTCCTTGTATAAAGTAATTAGTAAATATAGCTTTGTTACCTTTTATATTAAATATACCTTTTCTATAATAAGTTTTTTTACCAGTTTCTTCATCTATCTTTTTAACATCTTCTTTACTAACCTCTGTTATTTCAAACAAGTTATTATAGTTGTTTTTAATTACATCTACAGATAAAGCATCTACTATGTCTTTATAGTTTTCAGCAAAAAACATTGAATACTCATCGCTTATAATAAGTTGACCTTTCTTTTGGGAAATTTTACCCATGTCTTTTATTATAATCTTTCTAAATTCTTTTTTAATAATTTTGTCTAGCTCTGCTTGTAAATTATCAGGGTTGCTTTCTATTAAAGCTTCAACTTCAGCTTGTATTTCAGCTTTTATTTCGCTTATATTATTTAAGTCTAAATCACTTAAATCTTTTAAAGTTCTAACTTTTTGTTTTGAAACTGAAGGTTGTACATCTGGCTGTGTGTCTTCTAAAAGCCCTTCTTGTAGTTCATTTATATCTTTTTGAGAAAAATTAGTAACAACAGAGCTAGGACTTTTAAAATGATCTAACATTCTGTATCTAATTCTACCGTTTAAATAACCATATAAATCACCTCTACCATCAAAGCTATTAACATCACTTTTACCTGTTTTAGACACGTTATATAATCTAAACATTACATCGGCTTCCATTTCTTGTTTACCATCTTCAGTTACTTGTAAAGCTGGTCTCTTGTTGAAATAATTGTTTATTTGAGCCCTTATCATACCAGGTAGTTCATTAGCTATAACAGGTGAGTTTGGTTTATATAGTTCTTCGTTAAACTTACCGTCCTCATCTAAAGCATAGCTATTTAAGTTTGTTTTAGCAACGTCTTTAGAGTGCTGTATTTGCTTTTTAAATTTACTTGTTTGTCCTTTTAAAGCTGATGTAGATAAAATATTTCTTTTTACAGCGGCCATATCTTTTAAGGTAAATTTATCTTTACTTATTTTTTTACCTAGACCAATAAAGAAATTTATAGCATCTTGCTCTCCTTCAAAATCAAAATCAAAATCAGTATTAGTAGCATTAGAAACACCTTTACCAAATAAATCTCCTATCAAGAAACCTAAACCTCTATTTTCTCTTTTGTCAAAATCTATTTTGCCTTCAGCAACTAGTTCAAGAAAGTTAGGTATAACCTCGTTTATTTTCATACTACCGTCAGCATTTCTTTCTATTCTAGTTTTTAACAAAACTCCTAATGCAGGGTTTTGATTATCAACAAAATTTAAAAGCTGTTCTGCTACTTGTGCCTCTACTTGTGAATTGTTACCAAAGGCCTCTATAGCAATTTGATGTCCTATTTCGTGTACTTTTGTTTTAGTCCTACCTGCTTTTGCAGCGTTTCTAACTATTTGATATGCGTAAGTTGTACCATCTTTTAAGGTAATTGTAGCGCCTAAATCAGTGCCATTAAAAGCATTTTGTACTAAATCGTTGTATTGATCTTGTGTAATTTGCCCTTGAGCTAATAAGTTATCGTAAGCTTTAATAGCGTCCTCTACTTCTTCAAAAGTATTAAAGTCTTTTGCTAACTTTGTTCTTTTTTTGTTTTTAGTGTCTTTTATTATTTCTTGAAAATAATACTCAACTTCAGCAGCTTCGTTTATTTGTTTATCTGTTGGATTGGCATTACCACCTTCTATTAACTCTGTAGTAACCTGACCCATTATTTCTTCTCTTCTTTCTACGTCTTCTTTTATTTGGCTCTTTTCAAAAGCCCTCCACCTGTTACCAAAAACCTTTGGAGTTCTCATTATATTTAAAACAGCTTGGTTTTGATCAAATTTTACTTTTAACTGCTCTAGTTTTATAGTTTTTGTTTCGTTTGATATTGATTTGTTATCAAGTATATTTTGTGCTTCTAATTTTATTCTTTGTAACTCATTAAAAGTATTTTTAAATTGATCTAAAAAATTATTACCTAACTTTAAAACCTTTTTTTCTTCACTTTCAATTATATCACGCATGTCGCTTTTTAAATCATTAGATATTTCTTTCAAACCAATTATATCTTGATTTGCTTTATCCATTGATTTTTTTAGGTTAAAACTAGGTTCTACATTATTAAGCTCATATCTTTTTTGTATTAACTTTATTTTTAATTTTAAATTATTTATTTGTTGTATTATTTGATCGTTTTCCACCATTTTATCTTGATACAATTTAAGATTTGATCGATCTGAAAACTTGTTTAAAATAATACCACCACCAAAGGTTAAACTACCTAAACCACCTCCTAAAATAAAACCAGCATCTATTGCTTTGTCTACACCTTCAAGTGGATCTCTACCTAAAAACCAATTTTGAGTTATTTGAGTAACACCCTCACCGTATCCTTCAAGAAAAGGTGAAGCTATAAACATACCTAATCTACTTTTTACATACTCCTTAGTAGACATGTTAAACATTCCACTAAGCTTAGGATTGTTTTTTATTATGTTTTTGTTATTATGTACAAAACGAAATCTTTTAGGTAAAAGCCTATTAGTGACATATGTTGATCCACCCCAACCTCCTAACCACTTAGGAGCGATAAGTTTAGTAGGAAGATAGCCAAAAGCAATCTCAGCAGTAGCATAGCCACCAGCAGTAAGAGTTCTTTCCATAAAACCAAACTTTTTACCAGTGTTTTTTTCTATCATATCCATTTCAAACTGCCCCGCTCCAAAAGCGTGTACACCACCTGTGAATATACCAAAAGGAGACATATACATTGCGAATAGTGGTGCCTGTTCTGTAACTACGTCACCTACAAATTCTAACGTCGATGAAGTCCAAAATTCTTTTTCAAAAGGATTGGCACTAATTGGTACCCCAAGTAGATGATCTGATTTGTAAAATCGATTATAAGTTTTTTGCTGTTCTTCTTTAAAATCAAACATTAAGTCTTTTACTATAGGATCAGCTTCCATACCCACTAGAGCTTTACTCATAGTGTGACCTCCGTACATGAGGTTCATAAAAACTTCAGCACTTCCATAACCTATTTTAGTCCACCATTTCTCCCAAGCACTATAATTAAGGCTAGCTATATTCCAAAAATCATCCATACGATCATAATCCGAATCTTGAAAAATCTTAAAAATGTCTTGCATTGTTTGCTCTTGAAGATCTTGTACTTCTTTTTGGCTTTTTTCTAACCATTCATAAGCAGAAACAACATTGTTATATGCGTTTCTATCTATTTTTAATTTTTCACCATTTGCTATTTCAATTTCTACTTCGTCTAAATAAGTTATAGTTCTCGTGTCATAAGATGTGCCTCCATACGTATACATAAAAGAAAATCTATTATCAGGTACCTTGTATTCGTGCTTTGCGTAATTTGTACTTGGTGCAAATTTTATATTACCACCTTTCTCTTGATTATAAACTTTTTCAAAGTTTTTTATTAACTCCATGTTGGAGTGATTAGCTATTTCTTCGTATTTAGTTTGAACTTTTAATTGATGCCCTAAAACCTCTTTCTCTACTCCAGTTATGTAATTTCTCGCCGCTACTGTTAAATTTGACAACGACTGCGAATTAGCTATATCCCTACCCTTTTTCTTAAATTTAAGTTCTAATTTTTCACTACTAAGCTTAGCTGTTACTAAGTCTTTTGCTTTTATATTAAGTATACTTTGATAACTTGGATTTTTAGTTGGATCTGAGTAACCAGATATATAACCTATATAATTTGCAAACTGCTTAGCTTCGTCATAAAGATCTTCGTAATCTGTATTTTTTAATAAATTAGCATCAAAATGCACGTCAAAATCAACATTTTGTTCTTCTACAAACGCATAATTTCTATTTTCGTTATATATCTCAAATACTTTTTGATATATATTTTCTTTTTCTTTATAACTTAACGTGTAGTTTTCTTGTACATTTTTTTCAAGATACTCTAAGTTTTTATTGTGATCGTCTTGATGTATATTATTGTAAGTCTCATGTATTCTTTTTAATTGAGGTGTTGCCCACTCGATAAAGTCAACTAAGTTTTTTCTAGATCTATTCATTAACTCAGCCATTACAGGGTCTGAGCCTCCTGTAGATCCACCGCCTTCAGCGATAGAAAGATACAAAGTGTGTTGATAAAATTCTTGATTACCGTTTTCGTCTTCAACAGGATATGTTATGATAATTTTATCTTCAAGATCTTTTTTCCAATCAATACTAAAAAAAAGATTACCATGTTTATTATACATACCTCCTTCTGGTACAAAATCATTAACAGAATAAGCATTTGGTAATATTGCGGCTAGTTGTTTTGCAGCCTCGTCTTCACTTAAACTAAAAAAATTTTTTATAGGCACATAAGAGTCGTAGTAATTACCTCCGGTACCAAGAAAATAATCTAATCTACCACCCCCAAAAGTCTCGTTTATTTTTTTTAACTTTGGAAAATCACTAGCCCACTGTAACTCACCTTCTATTAAAACACCAGGGTAACTTACTCTTGACAAACCTTCACCAGTCCCACCTCCTACGTTGTACTGTTCACCTTTAAGATCAAGGTTAGATATTAAAAACTCCTTTGGCTCTATGATTACAGTACGACCTTCATCATTAATAGTTGAAAACGGAACACCCGTACTCCATACCCACGCATTTTTATCTTCACTCCAATAAGCGTTTTCAATAAATCTTTGATACTTAAAACCTTCGTTGCTAGGATGTAGTTTAATTTGCATCTCGTTATTTTCATCGAAATACGTTTCGTTTAATTTTGGTTTTTGTATTATTGAAAAAAGAGGGTTGTGTTGATGTAAATTTATATTTTGTTGTTTTATATTTTCCCAATTATTTACATCTATAGGTGTGTTATTTGAAGTTACCAGTGATTCTTGTGTAGAGCTATGAGTGTATTTTTCTAAATCAACTATTTGGATTTTATACTTTTCATCACCATATAAAAAATTAACTAGTTGTCGCTCGGTTTTTATTCTTCTACCGTTGTCATCATAAGTGTTATATAATCTTTTATAAGGATTTTGTTCCCAAGCGTCATCTGTAAAAGTTTTGTGATAAGGATCTGGTGTGAAATCTATAAACGTAAACTGTCCACCGTGGTTATCGTTAGATCCTCGATTATTATTTATAGCGTTTTCACTAAAACCATTAACAAACAAAAATACAGCTCTATTAATTTGATCTGTAGTGGGAAAGTCACTTTTTTTCCAGTTATTGTTAAACCCACTCTTTTTTCTATTTTGTTTGCCATTAATATAAAATTCTAAAGTAGCTCCATCAAGCTTTCTTTTAATTTTAACCTTATTCATACCGCTAAGATTGTAATCTTTAGGATCTGATATGGTAAAATAATCGCTTAAATCAAATTCTTGACCTGACGCTTTTATAATCTGAGCAAACCTACCTTTTGACATTAATTCTTTAAAGTTATACCTAAAAACAAGATAGTTATCCCAGTTTGCGTCTGGATCGTCTCCTAAATAATTAACATATTCTTGAGTAAATAATTGGCCTAAATCGGCCTCTGAAGTGTTTTCTGATGATATTTTTCCACCTTTCCATATTTCATTATATATATCAATAAAATCCCAAGTGTCCATATAAATAGCATGACCTGTAATTGGGTTAATAGCGCTAGGATTATTTTGATCACGCACGTTTCCAAAAGCAATTGCTTCGCCATCAGAGGAAATACCAAGAAACTTATCGTATATATCACGCTTATTAGTTGGTATATCGGTAAAACTTACGTCTTTTGTTAATGTAAAAATATCTGGATCCCAACTGGTTGAAATATCTGTGATTCTTTTATATTCTTTTTCTTTTGTTAAAAAATCTCCTCTTTGTTCTTGAAAATCTAAATAAGAATCACCAAGTTCTTGCCAGGCTTTTTGAATAGTAGGATTGTTTAATACAGGTATATACTGTCCATCAACTTGTTTTACTTTTCTTTTTATACTTGTATTTTTTGAGTCTAAATCTAATAACTCAGCAAACTTTGGGTTTGTTTCTATAACAAACCTTCTAAATTCATTTTCTTCTTCTACCGTTGCAAAATTAGCTTTTTCAGGACCGTCTGTAATAATCATATTATTCTATTTTATTTTTTATAAGAAAAGATCATAACTTCTTTTGAAAATTCTATAAAGTCATCATTTATATCACTATCATTTTCTATTATAGCTTGAGCTAAAAGAAATTTAAATTGTTTTTGCACCTCAGGAGATAAAGTTTCTTTAATTTCTTCATATTCGCTAAGCATTTCTACTAAAGTTACACCATCTTTATCAAAATTATATTCACCAATTTCTGGATTATTTTTTATAAAATTAGCTATTTTACTAGTTTTATCTATTTTTACGTCTGATCCCACGTTTTGACTATTTAAAAACTCTTGATGTTTTTGTTTTGTAATAGGACCATATACACCATCAACACCTGTTTCACCTAAATCATAACCTAGTTTTTCTAATTTCTTTTGTAACTCTATTATACTTTTTTTATCCCCAGGAGAAGTAGCTGTTGCTGTTTTTCCAGCTGTCATATTTTCTCTATAAGAAGTATTGCTAAAATAATAATCTATAAAATTCATCATGCCGTTTTCAGTATTAAACTCATAATCAAAAAATAAAGAGTTTCTAGCGTTTTGATCTTTTTTAAGTTCTGATTTTAATCGCGGTACATTGTTGTTATTTATTAAAGCGTTTAATTCATCTGTCGTAGGGTCGTCAGATGCAGATTTCTTTGTAAAGCTATACAATAAATTAGATAAATCTTCTCCGGCGTCAGCTGTAGTAAACTTTGTGTTTTCAAAATTAGTTATTGGCATATATGAAGCACCATCCATTGATAGTATATTTAACCTACCGTTTTTAAATTTAAACCACTTTATATTTTTTTCTTCTTCTGATATAACCCCATCTCTATTAAAATCTTGCGTATAATTACCTTCTATAACATTTAACAAGTACATTTGGATTTCAGGAGACATAGATTCTGATATATTACTAAGAACAGTTTTACCACCAACTTCTGCTGTAAAATCATCTAATATTTTGTTTTTAAACTCATTGTAAACTTCTACGTCTTTTTTTAATACTTCTGCAGAAGATAAAGAAGCGTCATAAATATTTTTTGCTTCTTTATACTGTTTTGTAAAAGGAAGTGACATTTGCATTTGTTTAGATGCTTCTAACCCCATTTGTCTAAGATTAGTTATTTCTTTAACTAAAGCATCGTCCATACCAGTAGTATCAAAAACAGAGTATGCTTTATTTAACTCACCAGTTCTATCTATACCAGACTGTTTACGCTGTACTAAACCTTGCGCTATAGATGTAAGGCCAGTTAAGTAACCAGATATATCTTTTTTAGCCGGTGTGTACGCCGCTCTAGCTGCGTTTATTATTGTTTGATTCGCCATATTATATTTGTTTGAAGTCTACGTCTATTTTGCTATAATCTACCATATCATGCTTTCCGTTAAAAATAACTGCCTCTTGTGGTATTTCATCAGACATAACACCTTGGAACAGACCTTGTCCATATTTAGCATCTATATATTCAAAGCTGTATATATTTAAACCACTTGGTGATTTACCAATTAAGTTTATATTCTTTTTAAGTTTTCTATCAGATAAACCTATTACAGAGCCAACAACGTTTCCAACTGCCCCAGCAACTTGTCCTTTGTAAGCTAATTTATCAGCTATGGCCTGTCTAGCACCTTTAACTTGTTCTCCAGCAACGCCAATTAATGTTGTCATTTTATCTATTTCAAATTGATTAGCGCCTTGCATGTTAGCTAACGTAACGGCTCTTTCTTGTGATTTTAATCTAGCAGCCTCTTGTCTTTCCATAGCTCTATTAGTTCTCAATTGTTCTGATATAGAAATTTGAGTTTCTCTAGCTTGTTGCTTAGCTTGATTACTTAACGCTTGCGCTAAACCAGCGATACCACTACCACCAGCTACACCTCTCATTCCAGCCATAATATTAGCTTGTTGTTGTTGAAACTGCTCTCTAGCGTAGTCTTGAGCTTGCGTATCAACTTCTAACTCTTCCATTACATTTTCTTGCTTTAAAGCGTCTTCGTCTAAAGGTTTAAATTCTGACTTTTCATAAGCATCTAATCTTTCTTCAAACTTTCTTTGCGCTTCAGCAAGTTGCGCTTGCAAACTATTACTTTTTTTTCTACCTCTACCAAGTAAAAATCCAGCGACGCCTGCTAATGCCATTTTTCCAATTACCGCTTGAGGAAGGTGTAAAGGACTATCTTTTTTATTTTCTGCCATATTATTTCATTTTATGTATCTATAGTTACAGTTTTTGTTATTTATTTACTACTTTCAGTTATTTCAGAGCCTAAGCTAAACAACTCTTTTTTATCTGTACCTGTATTTGTAAGCGTAACCTCTGCGTAATAACCTTTTAAACTACAATTATTTACTCTATTATCCTTTCTAAACATTATAAAATCACCAGTTGAAGGTGTTTTTGTTGCGCCTCCAATAGTTTGTTTTGTTTCTATATAACCATCTTCTGTAGGATTTAAACCGCTTGAATCATCCACAAGCTTCTCTGTATCGACAATAAAATTAGCGTTTCTAATTTCTGATACTCTACCTACTAAATCAGTAGCGCTAACAGTGGTTGCTCCAGTACTTACCGCGTAAACATAATCGTTTACTTGTAAAGAATCATTTTTTATTTGGTTTTGAAACCTTATTTGATATTTTGCCATAATTTTATTTTATGTTTTTGTGCCTAAAACAAAACCTTTGTCTATATCTAAATAAACAATTTGATCAGCACTTCCAAATTTTGTAACTGTAAAATTTCCTTCTGTTTTTATATAATAACAACTACCGTGAACTTCTAATTTAGCGTTATCAGATATAGTTTGATTTCCTGTTACCGTCACCACAGTAGCGTCAGAGTTTATTGCAGTTATAAGATTAGCGCTACTAGCAGTACTTATTTCGCCGCTAACTAAATAACTACCAATAGAAACACCACGGCGGTCATCAACAGTTAAAGTAGTTCTACTAGTCATGGTTCCGTTTATTATTACACGCCCATTAGCATCAGGATTCCAATCGCTATTACTATCAACAGGTGTAAAGCTCCAATTATCAAAACTAATCGAAACCCCACTAGATTGCCCTATTAAGTTACTTCCATAAGCTCTAAATTGAACAGCTTTGTCATCACCCCAAGTAGGTGTCGTAGAAAGCGTGACTGTTTTCGTCAATGCGTTGACAGCTGTAATAGTTGGGTATGTTAAAACACCTAAAGTACCACTTTGCTCTTCGTCACTACTGTCAGCTATGTCAACCAAACTCATACCAACTACTAATCCAGCTACACTATCAACAATCATAGAATTAGAGTTTGTTCCACTACCGTTTGTTTGTGTAGTTACTTTTATATAAAAATCTTCGTCTCTTGGTTGTAAATTTTCATGTATTATTGGAAATTCTTGTGTTGCGGAAGGACCGACACATTTGTACCCTAGGTAAGGAGACGCGGGGTCAGATACTGTTTTAGAAAAACTGCTATTTTTATTTGTAACTGTGCTAGCAGACCCGGTTACAGCGACGTACGAAGTAGCGTCACTAGCGTCGTATAAACCTTCAAACCTACTAGCTGATTGATCTGAAGATAAACTCACTCTAACATAAACACCTTTTTCTTGAGACACGACAATAGAGCTATAAATTTTATTATAAAGCGATAAACTATCGCTTAACAAAGTGTTTTTACTAGGCTCTGCAAATAACATAAAAGTATATGTGTCCCCAGATGCTGCTGCTGGTATCACTACAACGTTAGAATATGCTTTTGAAACAACTTGATTAGCTAATCTACTTTTGGTAGTTTGCGTCGCAGAGAAAACTCCTGTACTAAAATTATAAAATTGTCCAGAACTATTTTTTACTCTTAAACTAAAAATAGCCTCATCGTCTCCAGTTATATTATATGTTATTGTTTCTCCAGCTGAAGAAACAACATTTTTATCTAATCTAAAACTATTTATATAATTCATTTATAATGTATTTACTTGTGAACAAATTCCTATACCTTGAAAATTAATTGCTTTAGTATCAATAACATTTTCTTCGCCTTGTATATAGTTAAACCACTTACCTTCTTTTTCTATAAAACTACTTACGGTTCCACTTTGTTTCTCTGTTTGTATTGTAGCTTGCCAATCGCTGTCGCCATCGTAATTTAACGTGTTAAAGTTTTTTATTGATGTTGGGGATTCATTTATTATAGTTGTTATAGAGCAAATAGGTGATTGTCCATAAAACACGGATCTATTACCTAAGTGGTGTTGATACAAATGACTATTATAAAAAGTATAATAATTACCACCCATACTTAAACCGCTTTCAGGTATAAAAGATTTGAAACTAACCCAACCTCTAACATCTTCTTTAAAACTAATAGTTACAGAGTTAGAACTACTATTGAATTCGTTTATTTGTTTATTACCATCATCAATAGTTAAGTTATATTCTTTTTTATAAGTATCGTAACTACCTACTATTTTAAAAGCATCTTCTTTTAACTTATCTTTAAAATATGTAGACATACCAGCGTCTGATATAGGTGTTAAACCGTCCATTGATAATCTAAGCACAGCCCCTCTTTGTTTATCTGTAAAATAAGCTCTATAGCTTTCAGATGCAAAACTTTCTGGATTGTTAGATATACCATACTCGCCAACAAAAGGCCTTGCTTGTCCCAAAACTTTATTTGAAGCTGTTAACTGCGGGTTACCATCAGCATTAAATATTATATCTTTATCAGCTGGAATTTGCACTATTTTATCTTGACACAAAGCTATTAAATCATCATTTCTAGCAAAAAGCTTTTGTATGCTACCATAAGTAGGAAGTAAATCTTTAGTAACTGTATCTGCCATTATAAACTGATTTATTTCATTTAAACTAGTAGTAGAGTTGTATATACTTGAATATATTAAACCACTAGCTCTAAGATCTTCTTTGTATTGTTCTTTTAACGTTGAAGAAGCTTTAACGCCGTTACTTATAAAAGGTTGGTTAAAGTCATCTCTAATTCTATTGGATTCTACACCATTACCAAAAGAATAACAATTAAAATAAGATAATCCTATGTTTCTTATAGTTCTGTCTAAAGCTACTTTAGTTATTAAATTACTAGTTATTTGTTTTACTTCAAAAATACCAATTTCAATATAACTTAAATCATTTTTATAAAACTTTATTTTTTTATTACCAAAAACGCTAGTTTGATCAGTTATACTACTACCACTGTAACTTCCAGACGTATCAGGGTCTAATCCTGGCTCTAATTCAACTATATTTCCATCCCAACTTTTAACTACACAGTCGCCAAAACTAGGGGTAGAAAGATGTGAACCTGTCTTGTTGCATCTAACAGTTGTACCAATAGGCGCTATCATGTGGCCTTTTCTATCGTCAGGACTTAAACTTCCAGCTCCACTAGAGTTAATATCTAACTTCAAAGGTATAGCGTTAGAAGCTTCGTAATAAATATCTAAGTCTACGTTTTCTTTTGGCTCTGTTTCCCATACAGCTGGATTATCACTAGCTATAGTAGCTGTTTCATCTATATAGCTTTCAATAAAACGCATATTTACCCCTATGTTAGCATCAGTAAGTTGAGTTGTTGGATCGTAAGAAGAGCCTGAAGCAGTTGGGTTTTTATCTAGTTTTAATATATAACAAACTCTTCTATTGTCTGGAGCACCAAACTCTACTAGTTTGTTTTCTAGCTCAGTTAATTTAGCTGCTGTCGCTGTGTGGTCATTATGGTTATTCTTAAAAAAGTCTAAAGCTTCATGGTATTTAAAGTGAACAGTATCATCTCGTTCTATAAAAGTATCGTCATTACTACCATCCCATTTAGCCATTCTATTCCAAGCGGTATGGTTGTATATCCAAACTTCTTCACACTCAAGAATAGTGTATACTTCACTGTCTGTACCAAAAGTAAATTTACTACCAGGTGTTTTTAAATTTTGTATAAAATCAGCTAACTCAGGTTTATTATAAAGAGGATCCCAAGTTCTATCTATTACACCGCTAAAATCAAAAGTACTATTTTGCGGCGCGTTTAAAACTTCCATACCTCTATCAGCATAAGTATAATTTTGTAATCCAGCCCCACTATTAGGTAATGTTGGATCAATTCCGTTAGCCTGGGAATAAACACCATCTCCTGTAAGACCCATATATATAAAAGGCTGCTGGTTGTTGTTTTGTATGTTGTGTAGATTTATTCTTTTGCCTAGATCACCGTATTTGTCCCAATTAGGATCAAATATATTATCAAGTATACTACCGGGAGAAGTGTTTAACAAACTAGAGCCAGAAGGAAATAAATGTGGACCCACGCCAGAAACAGATAAATGCATGTAGAACCCACCTTGGGTATACGTAAAATTATCAAGATCTCTATTAGGAGTTCCACTTCCACCAATTTGTTTTCTTATTTCAAAAGCACTCGCTGTAGGCGTGAAAATACCGGGCATAGCGTCTACAGTACCTCCAAAACCATTTGGCCAGTTCGTGTTAGACGTTCCAAAATCAATACTACTACCAGTGCCAGTTCCACTATATCCACCTCTAAATAAATTACAACTAACAGAAACGTCATATTTATTAGCAATTGAAGAAGACACACCGTCGTTGTCTGAGCCAGCAACAACGTAAGATATATTAGACATATCTGAAACTATACGTGGTTGCATTGCGGCTACGTAACAAGCATCTATAAAAAACCCTGTAGAACTCGCTGCTGACGCACCATCAAATAGTAAATTACCATCAGCAGTGTTATTCCATTTAGCAGGTGTATTACTTATACTTCCAGCAGATCCACTATCTGTAGTGTGGTTAATATTACCACTTGTTTGACCAGCTAGACTTTGACTACCACTAGCATTTGTGTATTGTAAAACACCACCAACGCTTGTGGCTGAATCATCAGCTAAATTAAATATATCAGTACTAGTAGCAATAGAGTACTGTTGAGTAGTACCTATTTGTCCTTCTAAATAAAGATTAGTAACAATACTTGACAATATTTTTACAAAAAATCTCCCTTGGAACTCCTCCCATTGATCTTGTTCTTCTAGGTATAAATTTGTTTTTAATGTGCTCTCTAGAGTATTGTTAGTTATACTACTTTCTACCCAACTATCGTTTTCAATAATTGGCTCGTTTAAAACAATTTTATAAAGTTCAGGTCCACTACCCTCTGTTTTTAAACTTACTATTCTATATCTTTTAGAAACGTATTTAACATTAGCGCTAGGCGTTGCTTCAAAGTTTATATATATTTTTTTATCGTTATCGAAAAGATTTTGTATTTCCGTGCCTGATTCTAATTGTATTTGATCTTTACTAATAGTTAAAGATTTAGTACTTTTAGAAGGTTGGTTAGCTTGTTCTGTGTATAAATTAGTTAAAGTACCATTACCATCAAATTGTCCTAAACTTATATATTTTTTACGTATAAATTCTGGCGCCTCATTTTTTATATCTATTACTTTAAATTTATTTTCAATATCAACTTGATAATCACTGTCTATAGCTTTTTTAAGTATAATATAATCATCTTCTTGTACTTTATTTCTATCAGACGATGGGAACGAAATCCATAAGTTACCGTCTTCTTCTGCTCTATAAACCCTATCCATAACAAGATTGTAATATTCTGAAGAAGTTTCTTTTATGAATACTTTAAAGTAATAAGGTTCGTAATTTATTGTATCACTATCATCATTTGATTTTATTCGCAAACCACTAGTGTAAGCTCTAAAATAAAGCATATTTGAAGCGCTAGCGTTACCGTAAAAAGTACCGTCAGTATTAGCGTTATAAGGTATTGTTTTAGAAGCGTTTTTATAAGTGAAAACAGGTGTTTCTCTTCCGTATTCGTCTCCGTAAACAACACCAGCTTGGTATGTTCTTTGTGATTTTATTGATTCTTTACCTACGTCAAAACTAACTGTTTGATCAGCGAAAGTTCTTTCTTCGTACTTTAAATACATATTAGGTATGAAGCTAGAACCTAAATCTAAGTTCTGAGTGTAGTTACCGTACATTAATCTACCAGCTGTAAAGTCTTGTGCTTTAGCTTTTTTAGGTACGTTATCAAAAGGTCTTAGAAGTTGATTTGAAGGTAGTGCGGCGTATATATTTTCTGATTTTATTCTATAAAAACCAGTGTTGCTAGGTGTTACCGCTGAAGAAGATGGTAAATCTATAGTTGCATTTGTTCCATCAACAGTCGTCCACGCTTTGTTAGTTGAGCTGTATATAACAGTGTCTATTGCATAAACTACAGTTGAGTTATCTGGTTTATAAAGCAAGTCTATTTCTATAACGCCGTCTGGTATATCGTGTGTAACAAAATCTTTTAGAACAATCTCTTTAATTCTAGTCTCCATAGCAGAGTTATAAGGCTCTCTAGTTGGATGTATACTAAACTGCCCAGGTGAAAAAATAATATCAGTAAAAGGACCAAACGCAGAGTACTCGCCGTCTTTATACTTGTATCTGTAAGAAAATCTAGGAAAAGTTTTACTAAATAACAAATCCTCTAAATCTTCTACAACAAAATCATAAGATAAAGTAGTTGCTGGAGTGTCTGTTTGTATTGATAGAATTGTACATGAAATAATTTGATTAATCAATGTGACTGAAGGCGAGGCTATTTGTTGCGCAAAAGTTGGAGCTGAATCAACAACTAGTCTTATTTGAGCGTTGTTAGGTAAAACACCTTGAGCGGCTGGATCAGATAGTAATAAAACGTCATCAGCTTCTATATTTAAACGTACAGCGTCAATAAGATCGCTACTTAACGTGGTACCAGCTGAATAAGTAGTACCAAGCGCATCTATATATTCTTCAGTAAGAGTTATACCTGATGTATACGCTACAAAAGTATCTAAATCAACTTTTATATCTATAGTGTCACCAACACTATATGTAGAAAAATTAATATTTTGACTCACCCCACTTGTTAAAGCAGAACCAACAGTTACTAGCTCTACAGTTGGAGCTTGTGTTGGTTTTTTCTTTATTAAAGTAATGTGCTCTTCTTTTATATCGCCACCTGTTACACCTCCAGTAAATTGAGTTTGTGTTGTAAAATTAGCGCTTCCATCTCTACAGTCATCTATATTAATACATCTAGGCTCGTTAACACCATCTGTCCACATTAAAAGATTGTCAACTATATTTATACCTGTTATAAATTGATCTTCTTCAAATTTTAACACGTTTTTACTTACATCTACTAAAATTAAGTTTAGTTCTGGTGTTGCTGGATTTGTATCGTATTCAAATATAGCGTCTTTAGTAGCGTTCCATCCAAACCAATAAAGTTTATTATTTTTTTCATCAGCTATAGACCCTACACACTCCCAACTACCACCAATATTTCCTCCACCTTGACTACTGTTAATACTATTTATTTTAGTATTACCTAAAATATTTTGAACGGTTCCAACATCTGAATCATCAGAAGTAGAAACCTGTATATTCATAGCGTCTTTATATTGTCCTTTTGGAATTATTCTTTCATCAAGGCTTTTGTTCATTTTACCTTGAGCGAAAGTATTTTTAATATCTGGCATGTATTAATGTTTTATCCACTTAGACTTGTCTCTAAGTATTTGAGTTAATTCTTCTATCTTTATGTTTGATAATCTTAATTTAGCCTTTCTTACAGCTGCAAATTTTTCTTTTTGATATCTTTTTATTATATACTCTGGAGTATTGGCTCTTGTAGAAAGTACAGCGTGCATGATCCATTTGTACATAGCATCTTCTGCGAGTTTATGTACTTGCATTTCCTGCCAAGTTCCTAAGCTATCACTTATATAATCTAGTATTACAGTTTTTCCAGAGATATTAGAGCTAAAATGTATTAAACCTTTAAGCTCGTCAATATAAAAAGATCCATTTGTTTGTGCGTGCGATGGTTGTAATCCATATCTTTCTCTATGAAAAGGTAAATCAAAAGACTCTCTATAGTCTTGTTGTACTAACTCAGAAGGTTGTTGAGATTTATAGTTACTCCAAGTTGCAGAATCTCCATCTCTAACTAAATCAGGAGAAGCACCTTCATACGTAACCTCTACATCCGTTAAAGTACATCTTCTATTTGAAGTGGTTAAACTGGTGAAAGGAGTAAAACAAGTTATTAAAACATACACTACGTTGTAATTTGATACATCTATATCTAAAACCTCTTTTTGCGTAGCGGTAGCTCCAGTACCAACCCATTCTACGTAAGCGCGCCCACCCGTACCGTTGTTAGCTGAAGTAGGTAAAAAATTTGGAGCATTAGAATCTCCAGGATTACTAACTGTGTCGTTTAAACTAGGGTTATTTTTTTCTAAATTAGTAGATTGATCACCAGGCGTGCTGCTAATTCCAAATCTTATAGTACTATCACCAGCGCCAGAAACAGTACCCGCAGCTGAACCATAAGCTCTTATATCTAAAGAATCCATATTTGCAACGTTTATTTCTTGCCAAACAGCATAAGCTCTACCGGTAATAACGCTGTTCTGAGAGGATGTGAAAGGTTTAGAATCAATTTGTAATCTCGTAGAGCTTCCTCCTGTTATACCCGCAGGAGAAGCTGCCTGTACCGTGTCTGTATCTGAACCACCCCAAGGTGTATTATCTACAGCTGGAGTAAACACCCAGTTATTCGTAGCGGATAAAGCAGAGCTAAAATCTGTGTTGCTTAAATCATCACTAGATATTATTCCTGATGTGGCTACAAAATCGTATTCACCGTCATTATTTTGTTTTATCTTAAAAGGATTAGAAGTGTGTTTTGTAGGATATAAAGGATGTTTTATACCAGCACTATCGCTCCATGATAGTTTTGTGTAGTTTACATAATCATGAGGAAGTATCATCGTGAGTGAAGCTGGTAATTCTATTTCTTGTGACTTTATAGATTTAAAAGTATCAAAAGATAATTCTGCTAAAGCTCTTTTAGCGTGAAACGCTACGTCAGTTCTTCTAGCTTTACTTATGATTTTTTCTTCACCTACGTAAGCCATCATAAATTGATTAATAATATCTCTAATAGAAACTAATTGATAATTACCATAGTTATTACCTTCGTAATAATCTTGTTGTGTTTCAGTGAATAAAGCCATTTATTTATTGTTTTTCTTGTTGTATATTTTTATTGTCTTCAGCTGATCCTATTTGATATAAATTATTATCTTTCATAGACACGCCAGCTAATTGTAATATTTTAAAAACTAATTTAGTTTCTTCAGAAGGATGTAATTCAAAATCTATACTCTCGTTAGAGTTATATAAATTCGCACCACTTACAGGTAAACCAGACCACTGTGCTGTCTTTGGTTTTCTTATATAGTTGACTGTTATTGCTTCTTGAAGACCCGAAGGATACAAAAATAATCTATTAGATCTTTTTATTTCATATATAGGATTGTAAGAAGTAGGTGCGTATAGTCTTGAACTTATCATATTTCTTACTTGGTTAGAATTAACTTGCTCACAAGTATACGTACTGTTATATATCACACTATCAATCTTGTATAAATCACTTATAGCACCGCCGATATTATAAAATTCATTAGTATTATTTATATTTATATTTCTTTCTTCTTTAAAATAGTCTATTTTTTCTTCTAAATAATCAAGCATATCAGAGCCACCAGTACTATTACCTGGTAATCTACCAAATTGATTTATATCATAAAAATATTGCTCAAATATATCCATCTGAGCTTGATTAGCAAATAAGTTAAATTCCTGCGGTGTTATATAGCCTCTCTGTTCTTTATTAGCTAAAGCTAAAACTCTTTGATGTACTGTATCTATATTTACCATTTATTTTTTATTTTTATAAGGAAAAACCTTATTTAACGTTTGTTTTCTTTTATTACAACCACAATTATCACCTGCGATTTTATGTACAAACTTCTTTATTCCTGTAGCAGTTGTTATTTTTTCTATTGTGTCGCCTAAACCTTTTGATTCCATAATTATATTTGTAGTTACGATCGCCCCGTAGGGCGACCGCTCTACAGTTTGA
>CETC01002961.1_pt1 | contig 23511 bp, 4 predicted proteins | sample 326911 | NCBI WGS metagenome assembly CETC01 (sample SAMEA2622694, study PRJEB7988) | marine metagenome | isolation source: saline water (ENVO:00002010), including | reverse complement strand
ACTGGAGAGATAATTCAAAATATGTATTAGGAGAACTTCCTTCATGGATATTGCAAAATCCTACACAACCTGTAACAACTAAAATATCTGCTCACTATGTAGGATTAAAATATAGAATAGATAATCAGTATGGTCAAATACAAAGTATAAGACAACTACCTGTAAAATGTGCAGGGATTTTTAGAAACGCAGCTTTTCCTAGTTCTGCTGATGTTAATAATGCAGAACCAAATGAAACTATATGTACTACTTGTGATGAAGAGACAGGACTTATATTTGATGAAAATACTAGATTTAGATCAGAAGTCATATTTGGTGGTGATTGTTTCATTAATAGATATAGTGAAAAAGTTATAATGCCATTCTTTTGGGATTTCTTAAAAGGAGAACCAGATGGATATACTTTTGATTATAGATTGCATCAAAATGTTCCTTTTGTTAGATTCTGGTATAATTCACAAAAATATGAATTATCTGGATTTGTTAGACCTATTACAGATTTAAGTTTTTCTTGGTTATCTGATCCTAGTGATCCAGGATTACCTTCAGCTCTTCATAACTTAGATAGAATAGGTAGTGGTAACTATAATGCTATAGATGAAGGATGGTTATCTGGTACTCCTAATAATGAAGATGATTGGTGGATGACTGCAAACTCAGAAAGTCAATCAGGTATGTTTGGTGATGGATTTGGTGGTCTAGGTGGTGGAACAGGTTGGGGTTCAGGTACTGATGCTAATACTACTGGTACAACTTATACAGATGGTGGTCCACCTGATACATCAGGAGATAGTGTATCACAATCAACTTCTAACTGGGCAAGTTCAGGAGGACAAGCAACAAAATCTAATGGAATCTTTACATTAAAGAATGCTTATTGCTATTTACATTCTAGTGGTATAAATGAATTCTTTGTAGAGTCAGAATTAAACATGGCTCAAAGAGATTGGGATGATAAACCTGCAGGTAGACATTATGATTGGCAAGAGTTTACAGATGTTAATGCATTATTTCATGCAGATATTATTAAAGATGGAAACTTTTATAAGTTTGATAGATCTTTAATGTGGAGAAATTTAGGAAGTCAATTATTATCATACGGTTTTGTACAACCATTAAGTTATGATCCAGTAGTTGCTGAAGAGTGTATGACACATTATCCAAAAAGAATAATGTATTCATTAAGAGCTCAGGATGAAGCTAAAAAAGATTTTTGGAGAGTTTTCCTTCCATTTAATAAAGAAGACTTTAAAGAGCCTGTAACTACTATTAAACCTATAAATAAAACAGGTGCTGTAATATTATTTCCACATAGATCTCCTCAAATATGGCAAGGTGTAGATACATTACAAACAGAAGGTAACACTAAAGTTACAATAGGAGATGGAGGTTTATTTGCTGGACCAAGACAAAATATTACAAATTCAGATCTTCCAAATGAATATGGTTCTTGTGAAAATATGCTTAGTGCAATTAATACACCAGCTGGTTTATTTTATATATCACAACAACAAGGTAAAATATTTAACTATACGGGCGGTTTAGAAAATATTGCTGATAGAGGAATGAAACAATGGTTTAATAATTTTCTTCCTTCTAGACTATTAATGGAGTTTCCTGAAATGGAAGGTTCTATAGATGCAGACAATCCAATTATGGGTATTGGAACTCAATCAGTTTATGATGCTAAACTTGATTTAGTTTACTTTATGAAAAAAGATTATGCATTATGTGATCATTCAGGATGTATACAATGGACAGAAGATGATGGATTTGTTTATAATAATACATTATGTAATGATGCAGATCAAATAGCTTCATGTCCTGATGGTTATACATTGTATGAAGCTGGAGATGTGCATCCTGGAACAGGAGAAGTTTTAACAGAAGATACTTGTTGTAATATAGTTAGAGATGATTATCAAGAGTTTGAAGAAGCTACTATGGATTGTAATACAACAGTTTATGTAGTCCCTGAAATTTTTAATTTTGAAAGACTCCCTAATGATGAAGTTTTAACTAAGCATGAAAAAAATACAGTTCTTTTTAATGTATCTGATGATGTATTTGAAAACATCAGAGAAAAGAAACCTATGAAAGTTAAACTAAATATTCCTTTCATAGATGGTAGAAGAATAAATTTAACTTTAAAGAACTTTGAACCTCATAGAAAAAATACTAGAGTTTTAACAAAAAGTAAAGATGGAACTGTAGAAAGAAATTATGTACCTAATATACGTGCATATAGAATAAGAAATAAAGAAATACTTAAAAATGGTAAAGAAGTAAAAGCTACTGGATCCATTATTTTCTCTAGAAAAGCATTTACAGGTTTCATAACAATAGGTAATCAACAATATGAAATTAGAAGGCGTGGTCAAAATAAATACGCATTAATACATTCTTATGATGTTAAGGAAAGTCCTTTATTTGCTTGTGATACTAACACATCACACAGCATTCCTGATTCAGTTAAATTAGAAGATTTACCAAGAACAGCAAGACAACTTGCTAAAAGTGGTAATAGTTCACCTGATCATTGTATTAATTTAGCTGTTACAGTTGATTATTATACATATGATTTTCTTGGTCAAAATTATCAAGACACAAGTGATTGGGCAATGATGTTAGTTGCAGCAGTGAATGAAATATATATGAATGATCTTAATATTTCAATTACAAGTGATTTTATTTATATTTATACAGATGAAAGTGTAGATCCATTTGCAGATTGTTGTGGAAGCAACCAAAATGATATGCTTCCGGTACTTAGAGATCAATGGGATGGTGATGAACCAGATTTTGATGGTGTTATTAGAAGTATAGCTACTTTATTTACTGCTAGGGGTTGTGGTGGAGTAGCATATACAGGTGGATTATGTTATAGAAATAATTGGGGTTACAGTGTTAATGGTTTTTGTGGAAATAACATGCCTTCAGGCACACTTCCAATACAAGGACAAACTACAGAAGGTTATGATATAGAAGATGGTTTTGTGAATCTTACTAATTCATTAACTGTAAAAATAACAGCTCATGAAATAGGTCATAATGTTGGTACATTACATACACATGATTGTGTATGGGAGCCAGATCCAGTTTATGGTTTTGGTGGATTTACAGGTGATACAGGTCAAATTGATATTGGTGGTAACCTAGTTTATTCTATGTTTATAGATAATTGTGAAGACGATTGTGATGAAACAGCAACTGCTGATTGTGGATCAGAACCTATTGATTCAAGTTGTTGGCCATCTCCTTGGCCTATGCCTTATCAAGAAAATTTAACTAATACAGCATTTGAGTATACTACTTTAATGGGTTATAATGAAAATTTAGCTTTTCAGGGTTGTATAACTTATGATCAACTTAATGGGATTTTAGGATTTCATCCAATAGTTATGGAACAAGCTATAAACCCATGGGTAGATGATGTACAAGCTAATAGTGGTACTTCATGGAATCTTTTTGGAAATCAAGAAGGTGAAACAAATTGTTTATCTTGTGCTGATGTAAATGGTGAAAATGGTGGAGGTGATGATGATCCTATTTATGAATGTGATGACTTACAAGAATTTTTAGATGCTACAATTAATTCTGAATTAGGATGGCTTGTTGAACAAGGTGGATCAGGAGGTTATACACCAACTCAATATTGTAATTATTGTGATAATCCAGTTGCAGATAATATTAATGCAATAGAAGGTTCATTAGATCTATGTAATTGTTGTACAGGAGGAGAACTTATAGTGGAAGGTTGTACAAATCCAAATGCAACAAACTATAATCCTAATGCTAATGTAGATGATGGATCTTGTGAAATTGTAGGTTGTACAGATCAGTTTGCAACTAACTATAATCCAAATGCAAATATGACATGTATGGGTGAAACCGGTTTTATAGAAAATGGTTGTTGTCTTTATGATTATAGTTGTAATAATTATTATTTATGGGTTGATGCTACAATTAATTCACAATTAGGTTATGATTGGACTCCAAGTGATTATTGTACTTTTTGCTTAAATCAAGAATTTTATGCAGATGATCCTATAATGACTCTTGAAAATGCAACAGAATTCTGTAGTTGTTGTAATGGAGAAGATGTAGAGATTTTTGGATGTATGGATTCAGAAGCAAATAACTTTAATCCATTTGCAACTACTCCATGTAATGGAACACAAGGAGAATATGGACCTACAATTTCAATTATAAACGGTACATTTAGTGGAGGAATTACTATACCAGAAGGAATAGAAAATGTAAATGGAGATTCTGTTCCTGCTGGATATTATTCTCCTACATTTTATTTACCACCAGATGGATGGCATGCATGTAAAAATGCTAATTTTAATCCTATTATGGGACAATTAGGTGAAGACTGGCCTAATATTACTACATATGCAAATTCTGGAGGAGGCACTGGTGGTGGTGGTGTAAACGTTGAAACTGGAGAATGTTGGAATTTTGTTTTACCAGCTTCAGATTTCTTTGGTGATGATAGCTTACCTGATTCTGGACCACATGGTAATATTACACCAGATAATTATACTGATTGGTTCTTTGATAATCTAGGGGATCCTGGAATATGTGGTGGATATTCCAGTATAATAGCAAATGATATAATTAATTCAGGTATAAGTACTCACGCATATGGAGATGGTTTTATGGGTATGGCTTGGTCTCCAAGTTTTCGGGAAGATATGCCTTATTATGTTTTTGAAACTGGTCAGGAATATGATGCAACTTGGGCGTATGAATGGCATAGAGAAGGAGTGGGACAAGAATTAAGTAGTCCAATGATAGCAAATGTTGAATATACAATGAGTGTTGTTGTAGCTAATTCATCTGGTGGTTATATATTAGATGGTTATGAGTGGGAAGCTGCTGGTGTAAGAATATGGGGTGGTAATTGTGCTTGTCCTAATGATGATAATGGAGGTGAATTATTATGGGAGTCAGAACCTCAATCTGGAAGTTCCGATGTACCTATGGAATGGGTTACACGTACTGGAACATTTACACCAACTCAAAATTTTACACATATAACTATAGAACCAGGTAATGGTGGTGAAACATGGAATGGACCATCTACACCTGGTAATGAATGGAATGGACAAACAACTAATGGAGAGTCAGGTATATATGGTGCCGGTAATGACGTTTATATATTTTTAGATTATGTTAGTGATATAACTCCAACAGCTATATTAGGTGAAGATAATGATTGTTGTGAATATGGATCTGAGGAAGAAGAAGAAGGAGGAGGAGAAGAAACATTAAGTTGTGAACAAATTCAAGAAGATCCTCAAGGTTATATTGATACATTAATTAATGATCCTATAGGTTTAAATTGGCCTCCAATTGAATTTTGTATGTTCTGTAATGGAAGTATACAAAATGAAGAGGTTGCTAGTATTGGTGAAGTTTGGAGTGCATGTAGTTGTCTTTGTACTGAAGAACCTAGACCTTTACCTGATTGTGATGACATGTGGACTTTTATTAATGATAATATTAATTCACTGGGAGTTAATTATAATTGGACAGTAGATAATTATTGTACATTTTGTTTAAATCCTTCATTATTTGGAGTTGTTCAAGATGTTGAAGGTGTTTTAGATTATTGTGATTGTCCACAATGTGAGAATACTCCTTATGATCCAAGTAATGAAACAATAGATTGTGAATGTTTTTGTCCTGATGGTTATGATTTAGTATTTAATGATCCACCAACTTATACATTAGCAGATCCAGAAATAGATTGCGTTGCTGATGTTATACCTCTTCTTGAAATGCCTACAGTTGAAATATGTGATACTACATTAGCTGAAAATGCAACATTTGTAACTAACCCAGGTTTAAATGTAGACGGTGGTACATTTGGTGAGATTGGACAAAATAAAACACCATCTCCTTGGATAGTATGTATGAGAGGAAGTAATCAAGAGGCACCAGGTTATTATCCTGATGGCTTTTGTTATGACGGACTGGTAGAAGATGGTGTACAATATGATATGACATTTACAACCGACACATGGACAGGACAAGGTAATGCTCTATCTGTAGATAATTTGGATTATGTAATGGATCCTTTTAATCAATATGCTATAGATCCTTATGAAGGAGATGCTTATGTTGGAATGCTTCATAGTTTTAGTTGTGATGGTCTATGTAGTGAAGGTTGTGATGTTGGTCTATGGCAAGAAGGAATGGCACAAGCATTAGAAGATGCAGATGGAAATCCTACATTTTTATTTGCAGACCAACAATATGTTGGTAAATTCTATGCAACACAATTAGTAGGTTGGAATACACGTCATAGAGGATACATAGATGAGGAAGAATTTTTAGAAGACGGTATAACTCCAAATCCAACTTTTGGTAATTTTATCTTAAATAATCCTTGGACTTATCCATTAGAAGAAAATTATCAAGAGCAAGGTGATTTTGCAGGATCTGTAGGATCTGCAGCTGGTGGGGATGCTGTTGATGCAGAAGGAAACCCTGTATCACACAGGATAACTCCTCAAATAGAAATATGGGGTGGTACTGATCAATGCGGAGTTCAAGGTGAAAACGGTTTATATTTAGGTGGAGAATTTAATTATGAAGGTAATTATAATTCTGAATTATTATGGAGTTCAGGTCCTATAATGTCTGCAGATAATTGGACAGAATATAATTATGAGTTTACTCCTACAAATGATTGGGCATGGATACATATAAGAGTTCAATTACTAATAGATGGAGTTCCAGCAAAAACAGATGAAGATACCACTAATGGAGTTCCAGCAAGAGATAAAGCTACGTATGTAGTTATAGATGGTTTTGTAGCTCCAACAGAAGATGTTAAATGCTGCACATGTCCTGAAGGTTATCAAAGAGTATTAAATGATGGAATATATCAAACACCTATATCAGAACAAGAGTGTATAAAAGAACATGATGCGGATGGTGCTTACTTAACTTATTCAGATGAGTTTGATGTAATATGTGTAAAGTGGGAGCCTACAATGAATGACTTAGTATGTTTACAGCAATGGTCAGATATTACAGGTGATTGTGTAGATCCTCAATATGAAGATGATGTAGATCTTATTGAATTAACAGACGAACAATACTTTAAAGATGTTTCATGGACAGTAAGCTATGATCCAAAAATAAAAGGTTGGATTTCATTCCATGATTGGCATCCGGAACTTAGCATGCCAAGTTTAAATCACTTCTTAACAACTAATACTTTTGAAGTTGATGATATTTATTGTCCTCCTGGATGGGAATTAAATGATGGAATTTGTTGTCAAAATATTGTTGGTAGTTTTGAAGGTACTGAAATTATTGAAGAAGAAGATGTTACTATAGATCAAAATCCTGATGAACCTAGAGAAGAATTTTGTCCTATAGATATATATATAGCATTAGATTTTTCAGGTTCAAATTTTTCCGTGCCAGGATTTCAAGGTAGTGGGGGTTCTGTTTTTAATGATTACTTTATTAGGGAATTTGTAGATACATTAGATATGCAAATGGATGGTTCAATTAGTGGAAATATGACAAATGCAACTAATCAAATACAAGTTGGTGTGGGTGCATGGACATCAATGTTACCAATGAATCTAGAACCTTTGTGTCCTTGGGGTGATTCTGATAGTGCTGGTATTATAAATCAAAATGTAACAGGTTTAACTAATAATGCATTAGAAATATATAATACAGCAAATAGTATGATAAATAGTCAGCAGGCTATGTATGGTATAGCGGCTACTACTGGACCTGGAGATACTTATCAAGCGGCTATGTCAGTAGCTTATAATGAATTTAATAATACTGTAGGTTCTTCACCTTTAGGTGATAGATCTGGTCAAAATGGTTATCAAAAACATTTAATTATTGTTACAGATGTAACATCTATTTCTCCTTGTAATAATAATTGTACTTGTTGTGGTACTGGTAATCCTTATCCTGATCAATCTATGGATTATTATTTACAACTAGCACAAGCTGAAGGATTTACAGTTCATGTAGTTTGGTCAGGAGCTCCAGGGGGTCAAAGTCTCCAACAAATAATAGATAGAACTGAATGTTTACTTACTTATTCAAACGGACAACTTTATCAAATTGGTGTAAATAATATAAATGATACAGATGCTGTTGCTGCTAATACACAAGCTGTTGCACAAAATATTGCACGAGATTTAGATTGCACTCTTCCTCCTGATCCTATAGAATGCTTATGCCCTGATGATACTTGGACAATGGTTTATTCAGCTGATGGTGGTGATACTTTTACATTAGAAGAAAATCCTGATCCAACTGCAGATTGTGAACCAGGTAGAACAGCTGTATGTAGAAAAATAAATTGTTATTGTGATGATTCACAAGTAGAATCTGATTTAACTGATATAGATATTACTACAACGGGTGAATGTAGTGATATTTATGAAGTGGGAGAAGAAGACTATGTTAATCCAAATCCTCTTTTCTGTAGTTATGATTCTGAATATTGTACAACAGGAAGTAATATTAGAGGAGGATTATGGAGACATAATTATAGATGTAATTTATTTTCTAATTATTATGATGTTCAATATGGTTGGGAAATTGAAATGGTTGAATCAGTTGGTCAAACAGTTAATACTTTAAGAAGTATTGAATATGAAATGGAGGCTTATTTATATAGAAGACCTTTAGACTGTGAAGGAAATGCTATATGTGGATGGACTACATGGGATGGTGGAACTCATCCAATATATACTCCTGGTCTTGACATGGATCAAGAATGTACAATGAGAGCTCATCAATTAGATTATAATTTTAATTGGGCTTATATTTATAATACAGAACAAGTTTCAGGTGATTTACATTTAACTTTGAAACCTAAAAATAATGCTCCAGAAATCAATAATTATCCACAGACAACTATTGATGAAGAATGTAATGAAAATAGTTTCTATGATATATTGTATGATAAGGTAGAACAAAAATATAGATTTAATCAATTCTGGGATATTACAGCTAATAGAGGTGAAAATATACAACCCGCAGGAAACTTTGATAGTGGTAGTGGTCCAGATCCTGTTCAACATATTATAAATTTACATTTAAATGGTTATACAAGAGTTTTAAATTCTTTAAATTTAGATTATGATAAACCACCACTTCAAAGAAAAAAATTCAGACATTATTGGAATAAAGTAACTTTAATGAGAAAACCAATTCCTGTAACACCAACAAGTGATATGACGTATGGTGAAACTTATGTTTATGATAAAGATGGAAATCCAGTATTATTGGAAAGAACAAAAATGTTACTTAAATTAGATAACGCAAAAATTAATGTATCCTTTAGATAATGAAAAATAAGAAAAAAGAATATGGCGGTTCGGGTGGAAGAACTACAGCTCTAAGAAACTTCATGTATGATAAGAAGAGAAATAAACCATTTGGTGAAGATATTGATGATTTATATGAAGCTAGATTTGGTAGCTGGTTAAAAGATAAATGGGATGCTAATAAAGATACAATTCAAAAATATGCAGACTATGCTTCTTATGTCCCTGTTATTGGAAAAGCTGCAGGTTTTGTTAGTGCAGGTATAGATACATATGATGCCTATCAAGCGTATCAAGCAGGTGATATGGATACCTATAGAAAGGAAAGAAATAAAGCTCTTACAACTGCTATGTTTAGTGGTACACCTGGACAATATGTTAAAGGTGCAATTAAAACTGGTATAAAAAAAGCTACTCCACAATTAGCAACAAAGACTACTGCTCATGTAACTAAAACAGGAATTAAAGATGGGAGTAAAGAATTACAAGATACAACACAAGAAAATCCTATTATTGATAGTTCAATACCAACAGGAGCAAATGTTAAAGATCCAAGAGAAATGGCTAGTATAGGTATAGAAACAAGAGAAATTTTACATAATCAAATAACTAATCAACTTTTAAATCAAGTAGAAAATGAATGGACTACTGATCTTCAAAAAGATAGAAATAATGTTACAGGTAAAAGTTCTACAGATTATACTGTAGATTTTATAGAAAATACACCAGAATATTCTTCATTAAATAATATAGAATTACCCTTTGGAAGTGTATCTGTAAACTCTCCCTTTACTCATAAATCATATATAACTGAAGGTGGAAAATCAAATAAAGATGTTAATGATAAATATATAGAAAATATTAGTATTAATAATGATATATCTAAAGTAAAAAGTTTTAAAGAAGAATCAGATTTAACAATGGATACTTTATATAGAGAAGATGATTGGAGTGATTATAATGTTGCACAACATAATGATGTTATAAGAATACAAAAAGAATTAGTAAATAATGGATATGATATTGGAGATTCTGATAATGAAATTGTAAATAGAACTATAGAACCTAGATATAAAAATAAAGGTGTAGATGCAAAGTTTGGAAATAAAACTAAAAAAGCATGGTTTGAATATCAATTTAATAAATTAAATATTCAAAATAAAAATTTAATGACAGCATCTTATTATGATAAATTAGAAAATTCTGATGATGTAAATTGGAAATTTAATATATATAATTCTAAAAATAAAAAGTTTAATTATGAAAATGCCAGATCTAAAGAGTATAATCAAGATGATAAATTAGCTTATATAGAAAGTATTGATGGTATAATGTCTCCTGATGAATATAAAAATACTGAAGAAATTTTAAACTTCTTAGATAATAGTATACCTGAATTAACTAAAGATATGTTGGTAGAGATAGATCATAATTGGGTAAGCAATACAGTTTTAGCAATGATTAAAGATAAAGTACCAGTAAATTTAGATAAAATTGATCCAGGTGTTTTAGAGTATTTTGATATAGATGAAATTAATATTAATACAGATCCTAAAAAATTAGCAGTATTAACTGCTTATAATCTTATAAATAATTATTCTAAAATAAAATCACATTTAGAAACTTCTCAATCTTTATCAGAAAATATTGAAGAATATCAAATAAGAGATCTTGCTAGTTTTAAAATGGGTAATAGATATATAGACCAAAGACCTGATGAATATACAGATAAAGAAATATTAGAAAATCAATTAATGACTGCAGAAAATTTAAGAAGGTTATTAGAGAATGAAACTGTTGCTGATAGAAATAAAATATTATCTACTGATAACGCTCAAGAAATTATAGCTAATGCAAAAAATGCTTTAAGTATTAGTACAGGAAATATTGATAATATAGCTAATACTTCAAATATTAGAAATAAAATAAAAACTAAAGGTGGAGAAATAAAAGAACCAAAGTATACAGGAAAGTATGCAAAGTATGGATATCAACTTGATAAAGAATGGGCAGCAAAAAAAGAATATGAAAATGGTGGAGATATTGATTCAAAATTAGAAAAAACTTTATTAAGTAAAAAATGGATTAAACCTAGAGAACATAAGCATAAAAAATTTAATATGGCTTCGTTACCAACGCATATAATATTAAATTCTCTTGATTTAAAGTATATGAAAAGAGGAGGTGATTATCCTGATATGGGAGTAAAAATTAAAATATATAATGATTATTTAAATGGTGTTTTTGATAAAATGGATAATAAAGAACATAAAAAGAAAGCGCATAAAATAGTTAATAAATTAAATAGATTTTATATGTATGATGCAAGAGATAATAATCAACATGTATTTGATTATATGAAATCACAGTTAAGTAAGCCTAAGAATAAATAGCTATGTTAGATTATGTGGTTAGAATTTAGTATATTATAATATATAGTAGACTTTTTAATATGATGCAAAACCCAGAAAATATGATAAATCCCATGACTGCGGATATACAATCATGTCCTGTTGCTACACAGGATCCTGGTATACGAGCATCTAATACTGATCAAGCTGTTCAACTTGCTAATTATGGAGCAGCAAATATGGAAGCAAAATGTGGTAAGTGTATATATTTTGATATATCAAAAAGAATGAAAAACTGTATAGATGAAGAAGATCCTGCAATAGGTTATTGTCATAGATGGCAATTTCAATGTCAAAAACAAAATACATGTGATGCTTGGGATGAGGGAGGTCCTATAAAATCTGAAAAACAATCATTACAAATGCAATCTGAATATCAAGAAGATGCTATAAGACAAGGACCACATGTTCCCAAAGAAGAAATAATGAGTTCTATTACTCCTGTTCAAGAAGAACAATTACCTGCTGAAGATATGAGTGCTGAAGAATATGTTACTGCTGCTAGACGAGGTGGTCAAGTTAGTAGCATTCTTAAAAAAAAAAGATTAGGTGGTATTAAAAAAGCACAAACAGGTTCGGGATTACCTACTTATAAAGAATCTTGGGATGCAAATACAGATAATGTACAGAGTAAATATGATTCATATGAAGATTATGTAGCAGCTGCAGAACAATGGTGGGCAGATCAAGGAAGTAGTGATGATTCAGAAAATACAGAGAATACAGAAAACAATGAAGATACACCTTCAGATGAAAAAGGACCTTTAAAATGTGTTAAGTGTGTAGATGGTGCTATTGAACCAGTATTACCTCAAAAAGATAAAGAATTTTCTATATGTCCACAAGGATCATTTGATGCAAGTGTTGTACCAGATCCTTGTAATATGGAAAAGGATAAAAAAGATGATAAAAAAACAGAACCAGAAGATGTTGATATAAAAGCAACACAAAAAGGTAGACCTGGATCACCAAGTCCAGATCCTTATCATTTACCTTTTATGGATGATACTAATCTTGGTTTAGCTTTAGGAGCAGTTCATGGAACTCTTTATGATTTTGGTCTTATAGGGAATGAAAAAAAAGTAAAGGAAGAAGAAACAAAAAAAGAAGCAGATAAATTAGAAAATAAAGCAGAAGATGACGGAAGAGTTTCTTGTCAAAAATGTGAAGGAGGTTATCCAATAAGCAATCTATTTAAAGACAAATGTCCAGAAGGTTGGGTTGAATCAAGTGATTCAAATCCTTGTGAAGAAGGTACAGATCCTGAAACAGATAAAAAAGAATCTACTGAAGATAGCACAGAAGAATCAAGCTTTGATAAAGCCTTTGCTGATGCAAGAGCTCAAGGATTAGATGAGTTTACTTGGAATGGTAAAAGATATCATACTAAAACAAGAGAAGAAGTAGATGCTGAAAATGACCAAAAAACATTAGATATATTAGAAGGTGGAATACAACCACCTCAATCTCAATCTGAAATAGATATCCAAAATGAAAGAAATAAAATTTTATCAGGAGATGATCAATGGTGGAATCTAGATCCAAATCTTCAAAATCAATATAATGAAATAGATAGTAGATCAACTACGGGAGCAAGATTAGGTCATGAATATAGTGCTTTACATGATTTTATAAAAAAAGCAACTCAAGGAACTGAAACAACAGATATAGAAAAATGGTATCAAGGATATCTTCATAATATAGGTCAAGAAGAGCCTATGTCTTTTGAACAATGGAAACAAGATAAATTACCTTTTATGGATACATCACAGGTAGCTACTCCTAATGTAACTCCTCAAGATAATTCACAAGTTAACTTAACTGTTCCTCAAACAAATACTGCTGCTGACTTTAGTGTTATGGGAGAAGATGCTGATGGAGATGGAATTCCTAATTCAATAGATTCAGATTTTGCAGGAACGACTCCAACTGTTGGACCAGAGAATCAACCGCCTCCAGCTCCAACAGAAATATTATCATGTCAATTTTGTGATAATGGATCTCCAAGAAGTGTACCACCTGTTGATGGTAAATGTCCAGAAGGAACAAGCCCAGAAGATGGTACAGATCCTTGTGCTAAGGAACAAGATCCTAATGCACAAGTTGAAGATAAAAAAGAAGAAGGAGAAGATAAAAGTAAACGTGGTCCTTGCCCACCTACTTATGAATGGGATGAAGAAGCTAAAACTTGTAAGCCAGGTAGAAACTTTATGAGACCGTTTGCAAGAGTTCCTAAAATGTTAGCAAAAATTAAAAGAAATGTGCAAGGTAAAAAAGATGATATGAGACGTAAATCTGTTACAACAAAATCTGATGTTGTTTTTGCAGATACTATTGGAGAAGATTATCAAGGAGATACAAATATAAATACAGGAAAAAAACAAGGGCAAAATGTATATTCTAGGCAAGGTGCTTATGGAACAGAGGTTGATAAATTTATACCTACTAGAGGAGGAAAAGCAACAATTGATATGGAAACTTATAAAAAACTAATTAAAGCGGGAGCTAAACTAGATATAATAGATTAAATATGAAAGTAAATATAAATAAATTACCACAAGGTTTTGATATAGTAGATGGCAAAGTTATTGAAAGCAAGTCTCATGGAGGGATGCATACAGGTGACCAATATAATTATCATTTAGTTACAAATACTGATACACATTGGCATAACGGTAATGGAGATATTGAAGGAGGTAGAAAAGTTAATACTAGTATTCAACCTGTACCTAGAGAAGAAGCTAATATAGAAGCTGAAAAAGGAGAAACTGTTTTAACAGATATGAATGATGATGGTGTATTTGAACTATATAATATAGCTGGTAAAAGACATTCAAGAGGAGGTACACCTTTAGATCTTCCACCTCAATCTTTTATATATTCAGATACTAGAGAAATGAAGCTTAATAAAGCTGAATTAAATGAACTAGGTATTGACTTTAAAAAGAAATTAACTCCTGCAACTGTATCAAAAAAATATCAATTAAATAAATATTTAGAAATTTTAGATAACCCGCATTCTGATAATATTGCTATTGATACAGCAGAATATATGTTAGATAAAAATAAAAAGAAATTATCACATTTAGCTTTTGTTCAAGAAGCTAAAAAAGATTTTGTTGAAGGAGTACCTTTAGCTTCATATGCATATTTAAAAGAACAAGGTTTAGATCCAGAACAATATGCTGCAAAAATAGATACTTTAAATCAGCAAGAAATTCAATTAGAAGCAGACTTACAAATGCCTCCTAGTCTTCAGGAAGCTGCTTTAAATTTGAACTCAATGCTTTCTGATATCAATCAAGCTGAACAAGGACTACCGCCAGAAGCTATGCAACAACCTGCACAAACACCACCTGGCGAATTACCAATGGCACAACCTTTGTCACCAGAACAAATGGCTCAAGCAATGCCTATGCCACAAGAAGCTCCTATGGCTATGCAGCAACCAGGAATGCCTCAAGAACAAGTGCCAATTCCTGAATTTGATACAGGTGGTGATTTTGCAGGATTAAATGAAGATCAGCAAAATAAAATGAAACAAGCAGGATATACTTGGAATGGATCCAGATGGGTGCATCCAACAGGTACTGATGCTAACACTGATTTTATCATTAATCAATTAAAGAAAGGATACAATATAGATCTTGTAGAGGATTATGATCAACCAGGTATAGGAGTAGACGGTCAACAATCCGTTGACTATATGACTAATATACCTAAAGATCTTTTTATGGAACAAAATAAAACTATTCTTTCAGGTGTTAAAGATGCAGATGGTAATCCTATGTTTACAGATGATAATCCTTATGATCCATCTAATAAAGATCATGTTAAGGCTTATCAAACAGAACATAGAAAGTTTACAGATAATTATTATAAAACAAATCCAAAGGTTCAAGAGATGTATCCTAATATAGAGGATTACTATAGAGCAACTGGAACATTTTGGGATAACCCGGATAATAATTGGAGTAGTATTGATGGACATCATGGTGAATATACAAACCGTTCAAGGGCTTGGACTTTACCAGAAGAAAAGAAAATAGATGTTGAAATAAAAAATACAGATACATGTCCTGATGCAGAAAAGAAAGCAGCTGAATGTAAAGAAAAAGGTTTAACTTGGGTTCAAGAAAATTGTGGATGTGGTGCTGCTCCACCAGCAACAAAGACTACAACAGAATGGGAAACTCCAGAATTTTGGTTACAAGATCAAATTAAATTAACAGATCTTTATCAAAAGAAACTTAATCAAAAGAAATATATGCCATGGGCTCAAACAGTTGCACCAGTTCAAGTTGATGCCACATATGTTGATCCTACACAAGCTATACAAAGTATACAGGCTTCAGCTAAAGAAGCTGGTGATAATACTGTATTTGCAGGTAAAGCTGCTAATATGGCTGCTAAAATGAAAGCTCAAGGTATGGCTATGAAAGAAGCAGGTAATATATTTGCAAGAACACAAGAAGCAAACATGCAAGAAAATCAGCAAGTTAGAAAGATGAATTCATATATGAAGGCAGAAGCTGCTCAAAAAAATGCTGCAATAAAAACAAAACTATATGATGACGTACAAAGAGTTCATGCTGACTATGATAATACAAAGTCAAAATTAAATACTCAAATTGCAAATCAACTTGCTAATGCATATACTAATATGTCAAATACTGAGAATTTAAATACATTATATCCACAATTTGATATTGATCAAGGAAGTGGTGGATTTATTAGATTTGAAAATCCACAAGATTTATTTCCTAAACAAACTGATGATGAATCAGCTACAGATAAATTTATAAGAACAACACAAGATTTACAAAAAGTAGGCATTGATGTTAATAATATGGATGGAAGTACTTTAGAATTACTTGCTGGAATATCTGAAGCTGATAAAGAAAAAGAAGAAAAAAATAAAAATCCATATGCAGAAGTAAGTCCTTTTGTGGAAGCAATGGCAAATTCAGGATACACAAGTAAATATGGAACAGAAAAAAGAAACAGAATAAAAATGAACGGTGCAGCATTGAGGCAATGGTTCTCTCCACTTCAAAAAGGATGGGCTGATTAAACCTAAAAAGTGTATCATAGTAATTTTTAAAACTTAAAAAATTTTAGTACTTTTAATATATGGCAACTTATATACCAGGCATTGAAACTTATGTTCCCCAAGTACAGGCTTTTACACCTGATTACAAGTTCTTGGAGAATATAATGAGCACAAGACAGGATAGATATACCAATAACTATAATCAATTGAATGAGTTATATGGTAAAGTTGTCTATGCGGATTTATCAAGAGAAGATAATCAAAACATAAGAGATCAATATGCTAAAGAACTAACACCTAAGTTAGAGCAAATTAGTGGTTTAGATCTTTCACTTCAAGAAAATGTTAATTCAGCAGAAGCATTATTTAAACCTTTTTATGAAGATAAAGCTTTAGTAAGAGATATAATGTTTACTAAAGAGTTTAGAAAGCAAACAAATTATATGGATTCTTTACTTAATTCTCCAGATGAAAAAATACGTAAAAAGTATTGGGATTATGGAGCGAAGTGGATGAATTATCAAATGGAAGATTTTAAAAAAGCTGATAGAGATGCTACTTTAACTATGGGTAATCCTGAATATGTAGAAAATGTTGACTTAGTAAGTAGAGGTATAGAAGCATTAAAAGAATATGGGATGAGTGTAGAAAGAACTACACCTCAAGGAGATTGGCTTATAACAAGAAAGAATGGTCAAGAATTAACAAGACAGCTCGTTGGATATCAAGAAGTTATAGGTGAGGATGGTAAAGTTAAAAAAGATAAAAAAGGAAAACCTATGATGGAACCTGTTTATGCTAATCCTGCTTATGATTTCTTAGAACAAACTCTTTTAGAAGATCCTGCTGTAGCAAAAGCTTATTATACAAAAGCTAGAGTTGATATGCGTGAATTTGCAACTGCTAATACAGATAAATATGGTAGTTATGAAGAAGCTCAAAAATATTGGGCTAATGATATCTTAGCAAAATTTAGAGGACAACAGGAAGAAAAATTAGTTGAAACAGAAACTCAACTAAAAGGAATGGATGCTAGTGTAAAAAGTTGGGAAGAATATAAAGAAAAAAATGGTATAGTTCCAGGTACTGAAGAAGAAGAACAAATGTTAAAGAGAATTTTTGAGAGAGATATATTAAAACAATCTTTTGAAAAAAGACAAGATAATTTAAAAGATAAAAGTGCTCCTGTAAGTACTACAGATCTTCTTTTAAATAAAGCTTTTGGTGCTCAAATGGCATATGAAATGGGTATGGATATGACACAAGCTGCTATTGCTTATAGTATGATTGACTATAAGGAAACAATGGAAGCTAATCCTTTTAAAGTTGATTGGTATCAGCATAAATATAGACAAGCTGAAATTGCTCATAGACATGCAAACAAAATGCGAGAAATAGAATTTAAAGCATTGGTTGATCCTGAAGGTGGTACTGGTGGAAATGGTGTTGATTTAGGATTTGGTGTTGATGGTTCTGGTGTTGAAGTTGTTACAAATATACAAGGAACTGAAGTAACTGATGAAAATTTTATTGATAGAAATAATACATCTATAAAAGAAGCTCAAAGTAAAATAACCAGTCATGAATTAAACCATTTAGAATTTGCATATACTAATAGCACTCAATTAGAAGATGCAATGAGAGGAGATGGTCCTATTGGAACTGTATCTTATAAACGTGCTATATATGATACTAATGGAGATTTTACTGGAGAATATGAAAATGTAAATAAATCTTGGAATGAAGTAAGACATGATCTTTCATTGTATGAAAATAGAGGTGAAAAAGAAAGACTTTCAAATTTGACAGAAACAATTATGTTAGGTACTATTCCAGCTGATGGAGAAGGAAATGCAGCTTTACCTAATGATTGGTCATTAATACAAGATCCAGATGCGCAAAAAGAATTTTTCTCTCAAAGACAACAACTTGAGTTAATGAAAAAACAATTTACATATGCTTATTCAGAAACTGTTGGAACATTAGCAGAAGCTTATTCATTAGTAAATTCTCAAAAACATAAGGATAAAGGAGGAATGCGAAATGCAAAAGGTTGGCAAGATGATTATGGTATGCCTCCTATGGTTATGCCAGAAGATATGTATGATAGATTGCTTGACGGTGAACAATATAATAATATAAAGGGTGAGTATGATATGAATGCTATAGACCCAACAGATCTTATTTATTTAAACAAAGAAGACTATATAGATTTAGGTGTTAGAATGTTATCTGGAGAAGAAATAACAAATCAAATTAATGCCATTGATATGTCAGGTATTAAAGAAGCTGATCTTCCACAATTTACTGCTAAAAAGAAACTAAATGTAAATCCTTTTGCTGTCTTATATAGATCTATTAAATATGGTGATGGTGGACATAAGCCTACATTACTAGGTAACTTCTGGGATTATTCTGGTGGTAGAGGCGTAGGACAATTCTTAAAGGGAGCAGGAATGACTGTTGCTGGTGGGTTATCTACTATTCCTACATTTGGAATGAGCACACCTTTATTAGCTTCAGGAGTAGAAAAAATGATTACTTCTGGTAAAGGAGACTGGTCATTTGATGAAGAAAAAGCAAGAAAATATTTTGATCAATATTATGATGTGCAAAAAGATATGATAAGTGAAGAGATAGGTAAACCAGGATCAAACTTAAGTGGGCCTACAGATTTTAATTATTTATATAAAGGTGGAAATTATTTAGGTGGAGAAGGAGATGCTAAACAATGGAATAGTTATAGATTCCAATATGATCATTTAAATAACGGTAGTAAAGCAAGTAAAATTGCTATCAATGAAATGAAAAATATGATGCAAATTGTAAATGGTCATCCAGATACTTTTACAACTTTAATAGGTAATCAAGGAAATCTACCACCTTGGTCTCAGTATGGAGATGGAATGAGTAAAGGAAAATATGATAGAAAAACAAGAAAAGGAAAACTTGATCAACAAGAAATGGATTTATCTATGCAGATATTAAGACAATATCTTAATGATGTACAACGTAGTGATAAAACTAAAACAGCACCAGCAGCTTCTATATTATATAGTCAATATATAAATGCTGATGGTGAAGATATAGGAAGTTATACAATTACTTTTGATGAAGACTATAGTGGTAAATTAGATAATATATTAGGTGATCCTAAAAAAGATGCTTTTGCAAAAGAGTTTAAAGAAACAAACTCAATAACACTTTACTTTGATAGATCAGTTGATAATAGTCCATATAAAGCATCTAACCAAACGTTCTCACCTATACAAGCAGATTTAGATACTACAGGAGAACCTTATACACAAAACTGGCCACAAGTGGGTAGCTATACTTTTTATAAAAATGGTAGTGGTGGATATAACGCTAGAGTACAACCTGTTATATTTGATAGTAAAACAGGTAATAGAAAATTAGATGATCCATTTACTATAGCTGTAGATCCTAATGTAACTAGCTTTGAGAATTTAGCAATGGAATTAGAAGCTTATTTATATGATTTAGCTAAACAAAATAATACTGATCAAAATGCTTTTAAATATAGTTTTGCTCAATGGCAAGCTTTAAATGAAAGAAATAGACAATAAAACAACATGGCAGAAAATCTTAACAATATTCCTACTGTAGAAGATTCAGGTAATTTAGGATCTGTTCCAACAGAAACAGCAAACATAGGACCTGGTCAAACTCCTATGTTTAATTTACCTAGTGCTTCTATTAACCCTGCAAATTTTGCACCTGATTATAAAACAGCTCTTGATCAAATAGACTTTTCTCCTTTAACAGAAAGAGCTTATGGTCCATCACCTGTTAATCCAGAAACTGCTAAATTAATTGAAATGGCAGCTATTCCTATAAATAGAATAGCATCACCTGCTTATAATAATATAAATTCCACTGCTCCTGGTAGAGCAACTGGAGGTTATAATCCTTATTCTCAACAAGGACAACTAGACTTAACAACTAAACAAGGCAGAAATGAACGTTTAGCTCAAGCATTTATGAATGCTTCTGATAGTACAGGAGCAGATACGACTCCTGGATATCAAGATCCTTTAGTATTTGGATCTAAGAAATTTAACTATGATAGAATGATGGCCCATCCTAATTCTGGTGAACTAGGTTTCCATCCTTTATATGATAATGAATCTTATTATAATAAAAATTCTACATGGTATGATGACAGTAGAAGAATGGGTAAACAGTGGCGTAGAATGTTTAGCAATGCTTTTATGAGCTCATATAGAAATATAGGAGATATGTTAAGTGGAAATTGGAGTTGGAGTGACGATGAAGGTGCTGCTATAATGGAAGATGCAATGAGAATAGGTTCATCTACTAGAGGTGGCTTCACAGAATGGTTACATAATACCACATTAAGCAGTGCTTATACTGCGGGTATTATGACTAATATAGGAGTAGAAATGGGTGTGTTAGCATTAGCTACAGCTGCAACTGGAGGTACAGCTGCACCTGCTACTGTTACTAAAGCTGCTCAATCATTATATTCAGGAGTAAGAGGTATATTTAATTCTGTTAAAAGTGTAAGTGCTATAAGTAATACTTTAAAAGCATTTAGACTTCCTACAGTATCAAAAGATTTTTGGAATGCATTTAACGCAACAAAAGTTGCACAAGGTATAAGTACAGCTGGACAATACACTGCAAAGTTTTTAACACCTTCAACATTAAAAGCTTTTAAAGATCTTAGAACATCTGCAGCAGCATTAGATGATATGTCTCAACTTGCAAAAACTAGTAAAGTATTTGGTGCTTTTTATAATGATATGAGATACATAAATCTAGCTGTAGCAGAATCTAGATTAGAAGCAGGTTTAGTTGAGAATGAAACCTTTAGTAAATTATATCAAGAGTTTACTCATGCAAATGGAAGACCTCCCAATAAAGAAGAATTAGCATTAATGAGACAGCAGTCTATAAGAGCTGCAAAAACAACCTTTATGTTTAATGCTCCTATAATATATCTTACAAATAAAGTTACTATAGAAAAATGGATGGGTAAAATTAAGAGTTTATCTGGAATGGTAAACATGAAAGGTATGGCAGCTAGATTTGTTAAAAGTCCAGGGAAATTTGGTAAAGATGTTTACAAAGGATTTGGCAGCATGAGAGAAATGATTATGGCTGGAGGATTAAGACATAATGCTAAATATATTGGTGGTGCTGCACTTAGATATGCAGCAGATGGTGTTAACGAAGGTTTACAAGAAGTCTATCAAGAAACTGTTTCAGCAGCTGCAACACATTACTATGCAGGTTTGTATCAACAACCTATAGCAGCAGGATATGATATTTTTGAGGTGGCAATGACAAAAGATTCTTCAGATAAAGCTATGCAAGCAGTTAGACATGGTTTAGCACACGGTCCATCTTGGGGAGTTTTTGCTTCTGGTTTCTTTACAGGTATGCTTGTAGCACCATATAGTAAAGTGATGTTCCAAGGAATTCCTAATCTATTCCAAATGGCAACTAATAATGAACAATACCAGAAAGATAAAAAAACAAGAGAAGATTGGATAAAGCAGACAGAAAAAGAATTAAATAAAATGGCTGAGGATCCAAAGTTTTTCTTTGATCCAAAAAAATTAAATGTAATTGCACAAAAGCAACTTGATGATGAATATTGGAACTTTGGTATTCAAGGTGATATATTAAATTTTATAGATACTAAGGAACACAGTATGTTCCAACATATATATACAGCACTTCAATTAGGTAATCTTAATGAATTTAGAGATTATATAAATGATATATTACAATTAGATGATCAAGCTTTAGAAGAAGCTTTCATGGATAAAAATACAGGTAAGGTTAAAGATGGTTATACAGCAGAACAATTAAGAAAACATTTTGATGGTTTAAATGAAAAGTTAGATGTTATTGAAGATAACTATAATAATTTTGATATTGACAATCCTTTTGATAGAAATAAATATGAAGAAGGAACTAGAGATTATTATGAAGAGCAAATAAGAGAGTATGCTTTTAATCATGCAAAAATGCAAATGATTTTTAATAGTAATGCAATGAATGATGCTGCTTCAAGAAAAGAATCTATAGAAGCTGCTATTACGGCAATTACTGGAATGAGTGATCTTATCATAGATGACTTAATGATTCTTACTAGTAGAAGAGATATATTTCAAGAAATAAATAATCTTAATAGAGATATAGAATCTTTAAAATATTCTAAAACTCCAGACGATAAAAAAGAATTAGCAAAGTTAAAGAAAAAGAAAAAATTACTTGAAGATTTTTATGAAGTATTAGGAGATCCAGAGAATCAACATAAAAGTTCAAAAGAATATAGAAATGATAAAAGAATAAAGCAACAAGGAACACCTTATAAAAAGAGACATCATAAAATAAAAGAAAGACTTAAAGAAATGGTTGAAGAAAAAAGTCTTCCTGATTCAATTGATGATCCTAAATATGGAGAAAAAGATACTAAAGATTCTATTGCAAAAATTACATCACAAGATAGAGATATAACATATATTTATAATCTACATAAAGATGGTTCTATTTCTTATACTGCAAAAGTAAAAAATGATATACTTGATAAAGAATTTAAATCAGAAAAACAACTTGAAAGTTATATAAAGAAAAAAGAAAAAACTGTATATGAAACTGTTATAGATAAGAAAACAGGTAAACCTAAAAAGGTAGGAACATATAAAACTTATGTTCAGGAGGT
>CETC01067455.1_pt1 | contig 23583 bp, 18 predicted proteins | sample 326911 | NCBI WGS metagenome assembly CETC01 (sample SAMEA2622694, study PRJEB7988) | marine metagenome | isolation source: saline water (ENVO:00002010), including | reverse complement strand
TCAAGTGTCTCTTGTAGTTTAGAGTCCATGTTCTTGATGTCGATTGCATCATCCAACATAGACTGAATTTCTTCTCTAGAAAAGTCGTCCATGTCCAGCGTTTCAGACTTTTGAGCCATCCACTCATCAACGCTTCTTGATACCTGCTTTCCGTTTTCAAATACCGGCCTTCCGCCTGGGTAGTCGGTGTCCGCCCAAATGAATATCTCACTAAGAAGGTCTTCGGCTTGCTCCGGTATTTCGTCTAAGTCATCAAAGTCAAACTTATCAAACAGTATCTTTTCTATGTTGTATTGGGCCTCGCCCTTTTTAGCAGCAATGCCGCTTAACAGCTCATCTTGTAAAAAGATAAGGTCTTCTTTTGTTTTAGACCCAACTCTGTACGCCCTAATCTCTTCTATTTGCGCGTCTGTTTTGAGTTTGAAGTCTTCAATGGACTGCTTGACTCTGTTTTTAAGAAGACTTCGTTCAACTTTGAAAGAGTCATCTGATTGAGCTTTGCGTACTGGTCCAGTCGCTGAATATCGGCCCGGTCCAACTTGTCTATAAGGTCTTGATCCAAAAACTTCTTCATATAAATCTGCCAGCCTTTTATTAATAAGCCTTTGTGATTCTCCCAAAATCCATTGAGAGCCAGCTTGTAGTGTCAGCTTTCTAAGGCTATCACGTTTTTTCTTATCGATTACACCAGAACTAAAAGCTTCGTTAATTTGCTTAAGTTCTTCTTGTAACCAAGATATTTTTGGGTTGAGTTCTTCTCCAACGCTTTCAACTATTTTGCCATGAGCAGCCTGTAGCTCCTCAAGAGTTCCGTCATCTGTAAGGGTTCTTAGCCTTTGATTATATTGGGTTTCATAATCATCAACACGAAGCCATCCGCCTTTTGGTCTATCAATTCTCCAAAGACTTCCGTCTGGGTTGGCAACTAAAATATGTTTTTCGTTTAATGCAACACCAGCAATCAAGTCATTAAAGCTAAAAGTTATATGAGTGGAGTGCTCATGATGACGAAGGTTGGCTGTGTCAAGTATGTCGTTACCAATCTTCTCTAAAGCTTTTGCTCCTGGTTGAATTCCTGGAGTATTTGGATGGTTGTGTACAGATACAGCCGTACCCTTTGCTGTAAGTTCATCTACATACCGCCAATCAAGATTTTGTTCTATGTGTACGGTCGTCTCTGTTCCAACAGCAGAAGCTACTTGTTGGCCATTATCCATGTCATAGATAGCACCATGTTCTTTTCTCTGGTTCTGAATATACGCAACAAACTCTTCAAAAGTAGCGTCGGCAGGCATGCCTTTGTATTCAGGATGGTCAGCCATTCTATTTGGATGAACGCCTCCAGGGTGAAACGGGGTAATCTTGGTTGGATCTGCAGTAAACTTTATAGTCGATGAGTTTGCTGCATCTGCAACCCTTTGAAGGTCTCCGGTTACATCTGCCGCAAAGAGCCTCAATGCGCTGTGAGGGCTTCCTCCGTATACACCGGCAGCATACTGAAGAATCTCATCAGCTAGCTCTCTGTCGCCATTGAGGGCCTTCATTAGAGCATTATCAATTGCCTGCGCTGTTTCTTCGCCAAATCGAGTCTCACCAGCAATATCAAGTGTTCTGTATATAATCTCAGCAAGCTTGTTTGTGGTTACAGACCGCAAAAGCTTAGACCTAGTTTTTAACTTTACCGATAGAGCATCAGTTAGTTGGTCCATTTGAGAAGTTGATAAAGAGGGTACGTTCTCAGCACCCTCACTAAGCTGACGAAGGCGGAAGATCTGATCAGCAATTCCAGCAGAAACTTGCTTATCACCAGAAGCCCACCGAGCTATTGCAACCAGGGCCTGCTCAACCTCCTCAAGAGGTATTTGTAGGTTATCCGCCAACTCAACTTTTAGATCATTTAGCTTGTCTGCTGTAGCCCTAAGCCATGGATTTTGTTCTAGTTTTCCTGCACCAGTTTCAACAAGATTGTGTATTTCTTGCATAAACTCCTGGACGCCGTACTCATCTGAAAGAACTTCAAGACGTTCTGCCTTAATCGCTTCTTTGTGCCGGATCTCTCGTTGAATTTTTTGTACGTTTCTTGTTGGGCTTTGAAGCTCTGCCTTAAGTCGGGCAATGTCAGCATCTAACTGAGGGATTTCCTTTGTTTCAATGTTCTTTTTCCACTCAGCTAAAGCACCACCCTTTCCATTTTTTCCACCAGCTAATCGGTAGATCTGATTAATTTTAAGGCTGGCTTCTCCTTTCAAGAAAGCAAATTGCTTCATGTAATTGGTTACTGAGTTGTGGTAGTTTTCCCAAAGCTCAGGACGAAGACGCCTAAGACGAAGCAACCCAGAATCAGCGGCAGTCAGCGTAAGCTGGTTAGCGCCACGAGCGCCATAGAATGCCATCTCTTGCTTAAGAGACTTTGAAGCAGCTAAAGCTTGCCAATGTCTTGTACCAATAAGTTGAGCAAGAGTATCTAAACCTTGGTATGTCCAGTCAGCAACTTCACTTCCAGCAGCGCGAACACCAGCACCGGTAATTTGACCAACCCTAACAAGGGGGTGGCCGATATTAGAAGCAAGCCAAGCAAGCTTTTCTCCCTCCGACAAAGACTCCAACCCACGCATTCCAGCCTTACGGGCGTCGTCTACTTTCTTTAGAATTGCTGACTCGGAAGCCCTTTTAGCCCCATGTTCTACAAGACGAACACCAGCAGTAAGAAAGCTATTTTTATCTAATGCTTGGTTTACGTATTTCCCAGCAGCCTCAATGTCGCTTCTTTTGGCAATCGTGTAGGTTGTTTCGGAAAAAGGAATATGCCATGTTCCAAACATTGGAAGAGCAGTAGCTTCCTTAAGACCTGCGTCTACAGGCTTAGACCTACGAACAAGATCAACGTATGATCTGAGTTCAGATGCTGCAGACCTGTGGGCAACCGCTGTGTCTAAAAGACCAACTGATTTAGCAAGCAGCGCATCAGCAAGCTTGTCTTTGTCAACTGAACCAGAAATAGTTGCAATGTCTTCTTGTATTTCAGATATTTTCTTCTGAACAGCGTTGTAGTCTGCCTTTACTCGGCTACCCTTAGACGCATCAGAGTACTTATCAGCAAGCCTAGTTAGCTCTGCTACCTCTTTATCCAACTCTCTACGCAAAGAAAGTACGGCATCTTCTACGCTTTCTCCAGCCCTGACTTTGTTTGACAATACCTCAAAGTGGTTTGCCTTATTAACGAACGCAGAAGACTCTTCGACAGCATTATCTGCAACATCAAGTATGATCGCTCTTGCGTCGTTAGCCTCATCTGTACCACCAACAATTGCAGTTACAACTCTCTTTTGGTGGAAAGCAGATCCACCAACAACACCGCTATACCTTTCTAAATGACCAGCTACGCGAGCACCAGACTCACCAAGATTGTAAACCTTTCCAGCGAGACTTACGGTTTGTGTGGCTTTAGCTGGACCAGCAAACCAAAGCGGGTCGGCTACAACCTCAAGAGCTAATCCCATACCCATGCGAGAAACAGGGTCAGACAAATGCTTAACCATGTAGGCAGAAGATCGTGGGTCTAAGTTCTTGTGCCTTGTTTTTGGAGAGCTAGCCTCCAGGCGCTTCATCATATCAATTGGAAAAGCAATATCTAAAAGGTCTTGACCAGTAGCGTTTCCGCCACGAAGAACGCCCCACCAATCGGGCCTATCAATAAAGTATCCCTTGGTGTTAATCGCCTTGTCATACAGCTTTGAATCAGCAAAAGCCGAATAAATGTTCTTACCTAAAGCTTCTACTTGATCGTAATAGTCATCTTCTTGGCTTTCTGAATCAAATTCGTTTCCGTCTACAAAGTCTTTGAGATCACGAAACTGCTCTCTGTAACGAAGCGCTTTTCCTGCAACGTCTCCAAGAGCGTTTCCAAACCTTGTGTCTGTATCAGGAAGGAACGAACCAGCTAGGTAGGCCAGAGTCCAAGACTCACTTCTTGGAACGTCTCCATACTCAAGGTTTCCCAACAAGAACCCACCAGCTTTTATTGTCTTGTCTACTACTGGTTTGACCACATCAGGGGTGTACTTGTGATAGGCGTTCCGAGTTCCGTGGTATGCGTCTTTAGCCCCCTCAACTACAATTGGAACAAGACCAGACTCTTCGTCTATTTGCTGCTCGATTTCATCTACAGGAAGAGCACTATGAGTTCTAGCTATCTCAATACGTGCAGCCTCTGGATCAACAGCCTTTTTAGCAGAGTTCCACCGTTTAGGAAGGTCCTTGCTTGATAAGTGAAGTTGGTCACCAATCGCTGGTTGAGGATCTTCCTCTTCATCATCGCTGAAAAAAGAGCCAAACCAGCTATCTTCATCCGGCTCTTCAGCGGTAATTTCTGCACTAATTGACTGGGCTTCTGGTGAATCTACTACAGGAATGACTGGATTAAACGCAAGCGATTCCGTCATTGGAGACGTATTCGTAGCCGGTGCATTTGGGGACTTGTTTGCCATGGTTTATTACTGTTTTTGCAGAGAATCTTGTAAGGCTAATTTTTCTGTGCGGGTCATTTTTCTCCCTGTAGCTGCTTCAAAAGATTTTACAGCGTCATCGTAAAGAGAACCCCTTTGTCCCGCAGGAGGTATGCCTGAGCTTGGTTCTTTGGGTTCAGCCGTCGGTTCAGGGGTTTTAATATTCTCGGCTTTCTTTCTAAGATTTTCTTTAAGTACATCTGTTTTTGCACCAATCCTGGCTACTCCTGAAGATACGTATGGCGTTGTTGTAGGAGGAGGCGGTGGTGCTTCCACTACAGGCTCTTCAACTGGAGCATCAACATACTCAGGAGCAAGACCAGGAAGAACATATGGCTTGCTTTCAAGGTCTTCGCTAGTGTCTCTGGGCATTCCAGTAAGCTGTTCTCTATATCTTTCGGCAGCACGAAGAGTGCGCTTCAGCTTTCGTGGTTTATCTCTAAACCTTTCAGCAAATCTCTCAGCAGCAGACTGAGAAGCGGAGGCGTCTACTTCATCCAGACGATCAATCTCTTCTTCAATGCCATCTCCTGGCATTTCAGAATCTGATCGGACTTCTTCTTCAAGAGATCGTCCTGATTGCGTTCCTCTGAGTTCACTAGCGCCTGCGTCCTCTACTTGTTTTGTAAACTCCTGATCTCCAACACGCTCTAATGCATCAATTGCTTGATCAAGCTGCTCTTCTGTGTTGGTCCCAGAAAACTGACGCCAAGCTGGCCCACGGTTTACAGCAAAACCAACAAGACGTTCAATCTTTCGGGTCAGGTTCTTATTTCTAAACAGACCCTTTTCACCAGAGCTACCAGCAACTTGTAGTCTGTTACGAATAACGTCTGGCTTAAGAACATCGTCTGCTGTTTCTGGGTCAGTAACTAAAGCACTAACCATATCTTCGTAGTCGAGCGTTTCATCCATGTTGTCACTGGAGTACTTGTAAAACTCGAATACATCATCGAACCCAAGAGCAGCCATGTAGTTTTCATAGTACGGAATTTCGGTAACATACGCATATACAGCGCTTGTTAGAGGGTCTGACGGATCATCAAGCTCTCTAAGCTGGTTCTGAATAGATTGCTTTACCATCTGCACCTCTAATGGTGCCTTCATTCCCATAAGGGAGTCAGCAAAGCCTTCTGGGCCTTTATCAATAAGCTCTTTGTTCATATTCAAAGACTCTTGAAGACCCGAAATAACTCCAGAAGGAAGGCCTACGCCCATCTCCTGAATCTTTGTTTCAAATACTTTAACGTTTTCCCTGGCTTGATCTTGCTCAGCCTTCATCGCCCTCTGCTCTTGTCTGCTTGGGACAAACTGGCTGTGTACTTCACCAGCATATGTGTCCTTTACAATAGAAGCTCGGACCCTTTGGGCAACACTTGGATCTTGAAGGTAGCTCGCAAGCTTTGGATCTACTTGTGATGCTGCCTGAAGTGCCGCTTGGTATCCGTTTTCAGCTAAGCTCATTACGTGATCTTGAGCTAGCATTTTTGTACTTACAATTTGTGAAGCCGAAGCACCAGACTGCTGCAATTCCCTAATAGTAGAAACATTTTCATTTAAGTATAAAGCAGCACTTTTTGTAATGTGGTCTTGTATTGCTTGTGCCGCAGCCCGTGGGTCTCCTTTTTGTTCATCTAAAATAGCAGCTAAAGAGTTTATGTTTTCATTTGTTAATAAAGCAGTGTCTTGCTGTACAAACACATCTCTCATGGATTTAGCTGTCTTTTCGTCTACGTTTGTGCCAGACAAAATAGCGTTACTATTCTTAATGTCTAAAGCAAGCTCTAGTCCATTCTGGATTCTAGTAATGTCGTCTAATCCAACCCTGGCAGCAGCGCTTAAACCAGCAACGGCGCTGGCGTATGAGTTTGAATTAGTAACAACAATGTTTGCAAAGCTAGTGACAGACCGCTGAGCCAGTTCCATCTCAGTTTCTGAGATACTAGAAAGAGCCTTGAGAAGCTCAAGTCGAAGCATAGACTCTGCTTCTGGCTTAAGGCCAGTCCCGGCAGCAGTTTGCCGTCCAGCAGCAAAGGCCCCGAGAACGTTGGCGCCTTCGTATGGGACATCTCTTTGTCCTTGTGTGATTTCAGCCATGATTAATCCTCACTTATCTGGACTCGGTGTTGGTAATACTTGATTTGGTCCGCCTCTGCGGCTAACACGCTTTCCACCAAGTTTTTCCGTGTTTTCTTGGACTTTATTTATGTCAGCAAGACGGCCCTTAATTCCTGCTTGACCAAGAAGCCGAATGGTTCCCTCGTCCTTAACGGTGTCTTGAATATCCTTAAAGGTGCCCGCAATTAGGTCTGATTGCATGTCACGAAGATCCTCAGCATCCTCTTGCATTTGCTTACCAGTAATCTGTCTGTCCTCAAGTCTTGCTTTTTGTTTCTCAGAAAGCTTCTTACCAAACTTCTGTAAAGCAAGCTCTCTGGCTCTTTGGAGTCGCTCAATATCTAAGCCACCGCCACCTTGACCACGAGCACCCTGGGCCTGCGCCTGACGAACAGCGGCGTCTGCCATTGCAGAGTACTCAGCCATGTCTGCATCTGTAACCGTAGGCTCTTTAAGAGCAGCAGCCCTTTGGGCCTGCAGCCTTCTAAGGTTATTAATCTGACGCTGACGCAGAATAAGCTTTGTTAAAGCAACAGCAGAGTCAAACGAAAGCTTTGCTATACCAGCCCGCTTTTGGCCTTTGTCCATTACCTTTTCTTGAAGGTCTTTTTTCTCTCGATATGCGTCTATAGCCTCAAGCTCTTCAACTGTTGCCATTGTTTTACTCTTTTGGTGGAGGTTGTGGGGCCTCGCTAGTTCCTGGAGGCGGTGGGGGTATGTTTACGTCGCCAGAAATCTTTGGAGGCGCGGGTGGGGGGTTTCCATACTCTTGTATGTCAAAGCCGTACCATTCTGGATTATTTCCTTCATTAGTTATTACGCCTCTTTTTACGGCAAGTATGGATATAGATCCGCAGTAAATTTGTTGCTTTCCTGCCTTTTTATCAACACAAAGTGACGGGTAAACCATAACAGATATGTCGTGGTAACCCTTGTCCAGATGAATCATTTTTGCTTTATGATTCCACCGCCACCTGTACTCAAACGGAAGAGTTACGGAACTCCTTCTTGAGGATGGCGTAATAACTTCGGTTCCAGGCTCGTATTTTCCATTTACGTAAAGCCTGTTGTTATAGAACTCGCCTATATATTGTTTTCTGTTGTATTCGGCTTCACTGAAGTTTCCTGTGTTTTCCCTTATACCGTCTGACGCAAAAAACCCTTGATAAGTAACATAAACAACAGACTTGTAAGGAATAAAAACAGAGCAACCAAGCTGGTACGATGGGGTAAAATACCTCTTTGATGCACGAACCCTGCTTGAAAAATTACCCGGACTATAGACGGTTTTAAGCTGACGTTTGTCTACATTAAATTGGTGCTGATGGTATCTTTCGGGAAAATTAAACCCAAAAAAATATCCACGGGCAAATGTTCCTGCCTTAAACTTTTCTTCTCTAAAGAGACCCGAATAGCTAGACGCTAACCTCTTATCTGCTCCAGACAGGTTTTCTTGGCTAAGTCCACCGTTTAAGGCTTCAAATGTGAACTCATCCTTTGCGTCTACAACGGACTTTGTTGGCCTATAAAGACAGTTGTGGTAGATCTCTTGTATATTTGCCACATCAGTAGCTGTAACTAAGCTTGTTGTTATTTTAGCCACAAGACACCTTCTTCAGTTATTCTGGATCTTTCCCATACTGGTAGATACTTGACTTTGGTCCAAGCTCATTAGTTTTAGCTTCTGGATCGAAATCAATGTACTTGAATGCAATAAAATTTGTCGATCCTCCGCTAACATGAATCTCTTGACCATGAATGTATGACATGTTTCCTTCCGATCCAGCCAGATAGTCTTTTACTGCAGAAGTAAGGCCGTCTTTAGGAACAGCATCCCATCGATCAAGCGTAGACATCGTTGCCCAGCCAAAGTAAGAGTCGTTCTTTAATTGCATTTTTTCTTCAAAAAAATCAAACCCATGGGCATCACACAAACGCTTAATCATTACGTCATTTATATTAATGATGTCAGTGTAAGAGTGTGTAATATTAATGCTTGCCCAGTTACTTTGCTCTTCCTTTTCTGGAAGCCCTTTTATGGAAAATGGGATAGGTGAAGATCCTTTTGGAACAACAGAACCGCTTGCACCAATCATGTGTGATGGGGACCAACAAATTACTCTTTTAGAGTCTTTACTTGGACGAAGAACATAAATGATGCTTGTCCAAAAACGCATACCACCAAGCCATCTTTTCCATTCTTTTGGACTAAGAGTTGTGTCGTTATCTAAGGAGTGGGCAATATTAATGTCTTGATGAAACATCAAATGATAGCCGCGACCTTGGTTTGATATTTTAAAAAGCCTGCTTCCAAACAAGTTTTCAAAACCAATCCAAGACGATTGAGTAGGGTCAAGTCCACTATTTGACCAATCATCTGTTGTTACAGCTTCACTAACTCTGTCAAGGTTTTCGGCATCGTCAGCAGCGATGCTTGCAATTGTCCCCAAACTAGACATAGGAGTAATTCGGTCCCACAATCTTCTAGCTTGTCTATGGTATATAGAGGTTAAAGGGTCTGAATCTTTAGTTGCTACTTTATCGTGAACGGGCGGACTCACCCCCCAATGAACACCACGAATGGTTTCTGGAAAATCATTATATCCAGTAATCCTTCCAGCTTTATAGCCAAGTCTTTCGTTAATACTGAAGTTTCTAGCTGTATAAAATACAGAATCATTTAATTGGTCTGGACCAAAAGAAGCCCTACCAACTCGCTCTTTTGGTATGTCGTTCGCTTGCCGACCGATTCTGTCTTGTAAATCAGACAGTGAATCTCTTGTTATCTGATCATTTGATGATGGGTAATCTGACATAATTAGGTTCCTAAAAGCTTTCCTCTTGGAAAACGTATGGCATGCACTCTGCAATTAACTACAGCAACACCAGTGTTTTCTTCTGCGGGGTCTCCGCCAAGAGCATGTTGTGTCCCGTTATTATCATAGTAAGACATTGTGTTGGCTTTGCGGAAATTGCCGTCATTCTGTCCCCTGGGCCTTTGTGATGGCCCTTGGCCAGCAACTGGTGTCAACCTATGGGTGCCAGCCCTAAGAAGGTGTACAGACTGACTAGAGGTAACGATGCCCTTTTCTTGAGACCCAGCGCTAATAACAGACTCTGGGTTATTTGTTGCGACGTTTGTTCCAGGACCAGAGCCCTCGATGACAGTGCCATCAAGCTTTAATCCAAGCTGAGTTCGGATCATTGTCTTTGTTCCAAACCAGTTTGAATCAATCCATTCTCCATCACTAAACTCATTTGCTTGGTTTTCATCTTGTGAAGACAAGCGGTATGTCCACATAGAGTAGCCAATTAAAACAAGTTCAGGAGCAGATGATGTCCACTCTAAAGCCATGCTCCCGTCCCAAACTTCTTGATACCCTTTTAAGTATGGAATTAACCAAGGAATAGACCCTCCCACCCCCTTTCCATACTCTCTAATGTACAATCCATCTCTATTTTCACCAAGGCCAGCACAAATGTAACCGCCCCGCTGTTTTTGCATTACACGAACACCAGCGCCATCTGCGGCAACTTCGTCATATTTGATTCTATCGTTTACAAACTGCCAAGAAGTAGTGTTGTCAACGATTCTTTTAGCGTCTAACCACTCTTCAGAAATCTGATCAGGGTCTACAACTTCATCCTTAAAAATTCCGTTTGGCACGTAAAGTGGCATTTATTTCTCGTATAGTGCTGGGCTTCTTGACCCAGGAAGGCTGGTAATCGGACCAAAGGCATCGATACTGATAAGCGCCATTGGTTCTGTCATTGCAGAAGCAACTAAAGACAAACTAAATACGTTGCATGAAGGAATGTCTACTGGAAGACGATGAGTGTATGTTCTTCTTTTTCGGTAAACATCATCGTGCGGGTGGTCATACTTCGCGTAGATAGCGTTTTCTGCCTCTGGAACAGGAAAAGGGGCGCCCAAAAGAGAAACAGAAAGATTGTTCCAAACTGGAACATCATCATTTTCTGGGTGAATGCAGGATATTTCTAAGTCTTTAGATATTGGAGTATCAAAATCCCAATCAGCGTATGCTTCTACTGTGGCTATTTTAGCAGAGCGCTCTTCCATAACAAACACAGAGTCAGCAACCCTTTGTGAAGCATGGAAGTCTGGACCAAAGTCAAGGAAACTCATCCATCCAGTAGTGTACCTAGAGGTAAGATCTGAACCAGGAGAGTACGATGGGTATCCTTTTCCATAAATCCAAACAGAATTTGTTGGAGCAAACAGTATTTTACCAACGTCGCTGTCGATAGAAAAATCTGATACAATTAGGTCCTTTCTTTCGCCCTTTTCTCCACGCCGACCATCCCAAGACCCAGACACAATAGTAGTGTCTTCAATCTGCTCAACAGCATTTATTTTTAAGTCTTGCCGAAGTCTCCATCCCCTATTTTGATAGTCCCAAATAAACTGAAGGTCTGGTTCTGTAGAATCTTTGTACGGAAGACAAAAGACAATTTCTTTGTTTGTCTTTTTCACCCAAGAAACACCAAACCTTTCGTACTCTCTGTTTACTTTAGCAAGCCTTCCTCGAATAGCTTGTCCAATATCTTCTACTCCAACTCCTCCACGCTCTCCTTGAGTAAGAGCCCAGAAGGTTCCGTTTCCGTACCAAATTATTTGTCCATCAGGAGATGACTGACAAAGGTTCGGACCAGCACAACCAGCTATTGTGCTAATGGTTCCAAAGATCCACCCCTCTGTTCCTTCCTGTGGGTAAGAGCCGGATATGTAATGAACAGCAGAATCTTTAAAAACCAACAAAGACTGCTGGTTGTTGATGCTTCCTGTAAAAGAACCAGTAATAGGCCCAGTCTCTGGGAAGACATCTCTCCAGTGACTGTGCATAAAGCTTTCAGGAATAGACCCTGTTGTTGTTCCTTGCTCGCTCCACCACACGCGCGCAGGGAACTTTTCTGTTCGCATCAAAAACATAGAGCCGTTGAAGAACTTCATAAAGTAAAGTCCAACAGGAATGTTTCTTCTATGCTGCCATTCATCCCCAAGCTCTGAGTCTGGGATGTCGTCCATGTATTGTCTTGAAATGTTGTTTGGAATTCTGTGAAGAAATCTAAGCTTTCCAGTTTCTCCAGAAGGAAGCGAACTAAGGTTCATAGTTCTAACTAAAACTCTTGCAACAGTTCCAGCAGGACCCTCTGGAATGTCGCACATCCAAAACCTACGCTTAAGGTATGCAATACCATCTTCATCTCTTTTAGATGTAGGCTGAGATACCCAAAATTGAATAGTTACTCTGTTTCCTTTTTCAGAAGTAACCGAGTATGCTCCGTCTTCATTTTCAAAAACTACAGCGTAGTACCAAAGGCCAGCCTCAATACCGCCAGTTGTAACTGGACCATCGCCAGTTCCGTATTGAAGGTTGTAATTTAGGGTTCCTATTCGACCACCGTCGCTAAACCCTCCACCGTTTGTCCATCCATCATTGGCTTTTTCTGCCCCATCATTTGATGCTGGACCCATTACATACGGAGCAGAAGGTTCTCTTGCAAAACCAAAGTCACGTACCTTTACACCATCCCAAACGTAAGCGCCCCCGCCATCACAAAAGGTAAAGTAAATTCTATTACCAACAACCTCTGTTTGAGGCGGGTACATTGGTGTTCCCTGCGGCACAACGCTTGTTTTTGTACCGTCGCTTGAGTAGTAAAACTGCTCAGAAATTCCCCTTGAACTTGGCCTTTCTGGGTCCTCGTCTTCAATAGAACCATAGCTAATCGTGTTCATTCTGCTCGATGGAAGAAACTTATAAACGCCTTTTTTTGTTAAAAACAAAAGCTCTGGAGACTCCCCATCATACAACATGAACTGCATTGCTAAAACAGAGCTTAGTTCTTCTGGAGGTCTTGGCCCCGTATCCCCAGCATTAGAAACAAAATCATTCCATTCATATGGAATAAGGGGCATCATCCTGAATTTGTTTTCTAAAAAACCTTCTTCTGTTGCAGTGTAGTTTAAAATTTCGTATGCCAACGTTCCATCAGACACAGGAACTTCGGCCATTACCTTAGCAAAGCCAATATTCTTTCCTTTGTACTCTGGAAACGACATTACGAAATCTCCGTGATTGGGTAGTTACCGGCTCTTCGGTAGTTCTTAGAAGACATTCCATCAGAAAAAGATGGACGTTCATGGCCAGAAAACGAGTACATTCGCTTAAGCTTTTGAAGCTCAAGTAAATGGTTGTCGTAATATGAAGCCTTTCTTTTTATATCCCCGTCTCGATCACCGAGAAGATATGAGCAAGCCAGTTCAATAATACAGCCATAGCATTCTGGAGGAAGGCTAGGTGTGTCCGTGTCGTACTTTAAAACTGGTGGCCTACGAATACAAGAAACCAATACCGGGTCTGGGTTAGACGGTCTTTTATCAAACCTAAGATGGTAGTGACCCATAAAGTCTTTGAGGCGATACCTTGATACTGGATCGTGGTCTCCGATGTCTGTAACCTTTGTTTGAGAACCATCTATAATTCTCCAAAGGTAGTAAATTTCATCGGTCTCAACTTCTGTATTTATAGAACCTGTTCCAGTAAATCCAGGGGTAGTAGTTTTTTCAACAGAATGTCTCGCCCTAAATATCCACTTTTCGCAACCAGACTTTTGGTAAGAAGGAAGGGAGCTATCTTGAGCGTACCCTAAAACGTAACCTATATCTGGTGTTGTAATTTCAATCCCCTGCCCACCCCAGTTACAGGAAACCTTACTTGAGGGCTTAGATGGAGAAGAAATGTAAAACGGGTATCCAGCATCTGGACCCCAAAGCCTAGCCCCCCGACCCCTCGCTCCATCAATTTGTCTTTGATTAGGGGAGAACCTTCCCCAAACATGGCAAACAACGTAGGAAAATTCTCCTGCTGGACCCCAATCTGGCATCTCAGTGGATGGAAGTGTAAATATTTTTTGAAACCCCCACTTAGCGCCAAAGGGCGCCTCTGATGAAGTTGTTGCTCTATCTTTAGCTCGTCCAACTTCAGGGGTATAGTGAGGTGCTCTTAATTGGAAAAAGTCTCCACGAGCGTAGTACTGAACCTCACCTTCAGCTTGCCAACCGTTGCCAATTTTTGACCGCGACATTTCGCCACCCATCAAAGACAGAGGTATTTCTCTTGGGTTGTTTTCTGGGTTCTTTACAATTCTACGTATAGTTTGAATATCTGCATCATATGGGTATTCGTAAGTATACGTAGTTGCGCTTGTAGAGGCGGAGTCACTTGTTTTTGTTATTGTTGTTTCTTCAATTGGCTCAGTAACAATTAAAGTCCAATAAAAAACATCTTCAGCGGCAGGTTCTGTATCGTATGGAGTTCCTTCTCCAAGGGCCGTATTCGTACTTGGAATCATATCCGGCTTAACTGGAGCGGCTTTTGGACCAGACCCCCCTGAAGCAATTGAGTCGGGTGGCTCTGCGTTTCCTCCTGGAGGCTGGTTTGGGGTGCCTTCCTCGGGCGGAATATCGTCTTCAATAGATTTTGGAGTACTTCCGGTATACCCTGTGTAGATAAGACCAAGCTGAGCAATACGCCTGTGATACCACTTTCCGTTGTGCTGCCACTCAATCCAGCGACCATTAAGTGTCTTTTGAAGCAGGTGCTTACCAAGAATAGTGCTCGTTGCGGAGTCTGAAATGGGGTCTTTTCCTTCCCACGTAACAATTTTTAATGCTTTGGGATCTCCGTCAACCATCTTAACAGTGATGTCGTTTTCTGGTTCCAGTTGAAGCCTGTACTCATCTTTTAGCAGAACCTCTGGAATCTCACCCCAAAGATTGCGAAGTGACTGATTAATTACGCTATTAAGACGCTTTGTGCCGACCTCACCACGCTCGGGGTATCCAGTCCTTACTCGAATAGCCTCTCTAATATCAGATAAGTTCACGTTAACCTCTATAAAAAAGAATCCCCTAAGAGCATACCACTCTTAGGGGATCTTAGCAGGCAGTAAATTAATACTACATTAGTCCAGAAAGTCGAACTTGAACAGTTCCAGTACCAGCCTTGTCTTCAAGGAAGATACCGATAATACAATGTTCATTTCCACTAACAGCGGTGTCGTTAAGCTCTCCAGCCGTTGATCCAGTAATTGCTGTTGATAATGTAGAAATGTCTACAGCATCATCAGCGGTTGCAAGGCATGTGCCGCCACATACCACCCAGCCCCACTTTCCATCTGCAATTGCGTTTTGCGTAATACCAGCAACAGTGGCTGCTGGAGCATTCGCGGCAGACTTAGTGACCTTTACACCGTCAGCAGAAATTCCAGTACAGTCGTAAACAACAGCCAGGTTAGCGCCAATGCTAGACCCAGTATCGTTTTTAACCATACGGTAGAACTGCTTTCCGTATGTTGCGTGAATGTGCTCACGAATTTCACCAGCAACTCCAGGGGCTTCGCTGGGTGTATCCGAGGGCGTTGAAAGATAAACCTTATCAGGTACAGGCATGATAACTCTCCAAAAAGTAAAGCTTTAAGCGGAAACTTCAGCAGTGTTGATGCAGCCGTTAGCCATCAAGTTGGTCACAGCAAGCTGGACTTCCAAGATGATATAACCGACATCAGCGTCTACGTTCGAGGTTTCAAGGTGATCTGTGAACTTAGTGACTCGGAAGTCATTGTTTGCATTGACCCAGTACTCTACAGTGTTTGGGTTAATCATGTACACAGGGTGTTGAATAACAGTTCCCGCAGCGTTGGTAACAGAACCAGTAGCACCAGCAGTCATCCACCGGTTTGCGTGGTACTGAACACCGTTCGCCATGTGAACAGTTGGAAGAGCCTTACCAGAGGTAATATCAGCAACGCTGTATGTAAGTCCAGCAGCAGAGGTCGCAGCGCGAGTCTCATCACCGATGTCAACATGGTCAGCGATACTGCAGATAGCAAGAGCAATGCCCTCTTCATCTTCTGAGTAAGTATCAGCAGTGATCTTAAGCTTCTGTGCAGCATCCAGGAAGTTTGTTCCAGGAGTACCGGTAGAGAACTGGTTGAACCAGTTATCAACGAAGTTGGTAACATCGTTAACGCGAGTCTCGTTCAGGTAGGTCAGAGCATCTGATGCTTGGTTAGCTGGAGTACGCCAAGCAAGAGCACCGTTTGCAAAACCAGAAGCTGTACCAGCAGTACGAGCACCGTTAAGAGTAGCAAGACCAGCAAGTGTAGTCATGTTCCCCAGATAAATCTGACGAGAAACATCGTTACGAAGTGCTTGCATTGCAGCACCAGACTCATCTTGAACAAAGCGCTTAACCTCTTCCTTGCTGCTCATACGATCACGATCGATGTGCGGAAGGATTACAGGCTTAATGTACTTAGCCCAGTCACCAGTCATTGCGCTGAGTGTTTCACGCTTCGCCAATGGAACCGAAAGGTTGGTCTCATTGATCTCTGTCACGTCCGAATGACCAGACTTGACACGAACAACGCGAACCTGGGTTCCACCAGAACGCTTGACTTGCATACGGCTCTGAAGAGCCTTCAACAAAGGGTCACGATTATAGAAAGAGACGACGGACTTCTTTACGACATCCGGCACCGTGAGTGTTGCGTACTCTAAAAGAGCCATGAGTTATTCTCCAATATTGGTTTTATCTGTCCAAAAGGTGAGCATGTCGATCCAGAACGTCGCCCCAATCAAGCTCATCAACGCTTCTAACAGGGGCGCTTGTTGCGATCCTACCGTCAGCAATGACTGCGTGTTTCTTGGCATTCTGGTTTTTTTCTTGCGAAATGTTTTTTGTGTCCTCGGAAACAGTAACACTTTTTCCAGAAGATAGGGAATTTTTGTCAACACCAGACTTCCACAATGAATAGTCATATGCGTTATTCATTCGGTCTAGTACTGTTTTACCGTCATATCTTTCGTATAAACGCTCAAGTTCTTTTGCAAATAAATCCCGAGCATTGTCTGGAATATTTTCAAATTCAGGGTGCGTAACGGTAAAAGCCTGCCAAGCAGTATCGATAATATCAGATGAAACAGATTCAATAATTTCATTCTGCTCATCAATACGATTTTGTAATGGCTTTACGTCATACCCAGAGCTTTCCATCGCATCGATTAATTCTGTAAACTCTTTCCTTGCAGATTCTAAAGCTTCTTTTTGTTCCTTCATTAAAGAAACTTCTCTAGCAGCAAGCTCAAGAATTGGTCGAACGTGTGACTGAACCTCTGAAGATAAGTTGTCTACATTAACGTCTAAAAGACTATTGTATACAATTTCTTCTACATCAGCTTCAGGCTGTTGATCTTCTGTTGGTCCCTGTTCACTTACAAGCTCTGGGCTTTCTTCTGCTGCAGCTAAAACTGACTGCTCAACAGAATCTTCTGTTCCAGTAATTTCTGGAGCATCAGAGTCCTGGGGGGATAAGTCCTGCGTCGGTTCCGGGGAGACCTGCTCCTGCTCCTGCGTCGGCTCCGGTGCTGGTTGCTCCTGAGAGAGGGATTGTTCCTGTTGCGATTCCATTTACGAACTCCATTAAGTCTGCATCATTATTCAAGTTATAAATGCCGGGTGAAAGTAAGTCTGCCACACCCTGCAAAACAGCGATTAAATCTGGTGACATAGCATTAGTTGCTTTGTCTAAAAATCCAGCCTCCACCAAAGCAGTGGTTGCTGATTGGATAATATCTGGAGAAAGCATATCCAAGGGAACTTCTGGATCCATGATTGGAGAAACAGCCATATCTGGAATCTCTTCTTCCATTAATTCCTCTTCCATTGGCGCAGCTTCCGGCATCGGTGCTTCAGCCATAGGATCTTCTGCTGGCATTGCTGGAAGGGTTTCTGGACCACCAGTAGCTAATAAATCGCTTAGCTTCTGGCTTTCTTGCATAACTAACGATTCAAGCTCTTCAAGAGGCATCTGTGCAAGTTCTGCTGGTGAGTAAGCCATTTTTAAATCCTATTCTTTAGACGATGATTTAGCGGTTGCTTTTTGAGATATATCAATAGTCCCTGCACGAGCAGCAGCCTCTGTAGCTTCACACGTAGACTTCCACTTGGAATACTTCATGTCAGACCAGCCAGTACTGTCTTGCATTTCTTTTTTAGTTACGTGATCAGCGCACCCAGTGTATCCACCCTGAATTGCTGCATCGCTAATTTCGTACACCTCTTGAACACTTTCTTCAACGTAATCTCTATATCTTTGAGAATCGTGAGGAATGCGAGTCATGCCGTGCTTTTCTTCAAACTCAGTAATCTGCTTGTAGGTTTTCATTTCGCTACCAAAAGCAGTAGTGTACTCCTCTAAACCTTCAAACACTGGGCCAACGTGCCTAAACCTATTTATCTCTCTCTTCTTAGCGGTCTCATCACAGAAGTGACAGTCGGTCTCATCTTTAATGTTGTCTCTCGACATAAAAAGCTCCTCAAACGAATTATCGCAAGAGTCGCAATCATACATAAAAATAGGCATACTATGCTTCGCCCTTTACTTCTGCTGGACCAAAGTTTCGTTCAAACATATTTTTAAGGTCTTCATAGTATTTTCCTGCCATAGTGCTGGGATCTCTTTCAGTCCAACTATCTAATAATCCTTGTATGTCAGATTGAAGATCGTTTGGTCCTTCTTCAGAGTGTTCTTCTGCATACGCATCAAACGAGTCCTTTGAGAAGTGGTCCATTTCGGACATCTTGTCGCACATGGACTTATCGCCAACCATCTTTTTAACTAGCTCTTCTGGCGACATTCCATTCATGGTTCCTTTTGGAACCTCAATAATTAAAACAGACATCGCGTCTTTGTCGCCGCCGTGTGCTTTCATTGCTAAGTCGTGAAAGTTAATCATTTTAGTATCCTTAGTTTTCAATTATTCCGGTCATTCCCGTCATTGGGTTTGCTCCCATAGCAGCCATATCTTCTATAGCAGCAGCTTCATCAATTGGCTCTTCCGGCATAGGCGGCTCCATGGCAGCGTCCTTTTTAACCAAAGAAGGTCTGAACCCAAACGAGTCAACAATTTCTCTCGCCAACTCACTTTGGTCGATAGCCTCAGACATTGGACCAGCAGAAGACAAGTACTGAATAAGTTCGATAAGGTGGGCACGTCGAGTAATCTTGTCTTCCATGAGTGGACTAAACGGCAGAAGCCTAAATTTAGGCGACTTGTTTAGTACTTCGTTTTCAAATGTTAGCGCGTCCACGTCATCCTGCACTAAAGAAGAAACTGTTTCAAGGTCTATTCCAGAAACATCCTTATGAACTAAAGCCCATTTAAATGAATCCAAAGCTTTTCTAAACATTGTAGTTACAACACGAACAACTTTTCTAGATCGAATACCAAGTCGGCCTTCAATTGCTGAACGAATCATGTTTGCTTCTGCAGCAGTTCTAATGTTTCTAACTTGGCCCTGTTGGTAATCAGCCATTCCAGGAAGCCAGCGAATTGAGTCTACTGACTGACCAAGGTGTTGATTAAAATCAAACGTTGTAGGCATCTCAGGGCTTACAAAAATATGCTGGTCAATTGTTCCGTCTGGAGGACCCTGAACCAAAGTGGGCTCCCAGGTGCGTGCATTTTTAAATCTTTCAAACTCATCGTCAGATCTAAACAGCTTTGAGTCAATCATCATTCGTCGCGGAAGACGAGCAACAACCTCGCGCCTTGCGCTAACCAGTTCATTGATGTCACGTTGAATTGGGGCAACAAGAGTAACATCAGATATTCCACGAATACGGCCAACACCGGGATGGAATACAAGGACCTCATAGGGTCTACCGTATGGAATCTCTGACTCCATTAAAACTTGATTAGAGTCTGGGTGAAGGTGATAAAGCTTGTTGTGCTTAAAGTCCCAAAACTCTACCAAAGAAACGTACTCTTTTAGTCCAGCCTCACGAAGCTTAATTTCTGCTTCATCTTTCATTTGGTTGTAAACGAGGCTTCTTGGGTACGTGTCACCTTTAATTGTCTTCTTTGGCTGCTCGTATACCCCATTATCAATTCGAGACTTCAGGTCTTCAATGTGAATAACAAACCTCTCGAAGCACCACATTGCATCTTCAACGCGCTTAGCGTTTGGATCAAAGTGAACTTCCCATGGAAGTTTTGTTCTCCAAATCGGCCTACCTAGGTCTGAAGACCACATCACTTTAATGACACTCATATCAAAAATGAGCGCATGAAGAATCAACTCTCTTAAGCTTTCATCTAAAGAGTCTTCTTCAGCAAAAAAGTTTAGTGCAGCCGCAACACGCTTTCCGGCGTAAGTAGGGTCTTGCGCTCTTGATGGAATTTTGTATGCGCTTTCACGTTGGTCCAGCGCTTCCACTTGCGGCAAGTCCATCGCAAGGGACGAAGCAATTGTATCAATAATCGGGAAAACTTCATTTTGAATAGCATTGTAGTGCCTGGAAGCGTCTTGAGCGGTGCCAACGGAATAACCGTCTCCCATCCAAAACTCACCTCTATAGTAGGCAAGATTTCTAATTAATTCTTCAGCCCGGTGCTTTTGAAAGTTTTCTTCTGTTTGAGTAATAAGCGTCGATAGCTTTCTTACTTCTTTTTCTTCGGCAGAAAGCTGGTCTAAATCTGAAAAAGCGTTGCTCATCGGTGGGTTCCCCAAGGACTGTTTGAATCCATTGTAGATGCTTTATCTATTTTTCTCATCAAACGTTTCCAGTTTTTATTGGCTATTTCTTTATCAGACAACTTTCTATTTTCCCACTTTGCTCCAATCTCTATTCTCCACGCCCAAGCGGCGCCTGCCATTGCGGCAGCGAGGTCATAGTGACCACCAGAAGAATCTCTTGAAAGTTTATCCCATTGCCCTCTGTAATTTATTAATTGCCTAATGCACCGAGTGGAGTGCAGAACTAAAGAACCATCATCAATAATTTCCTGTAGAAAGCTAATTGCTTGAGCTTTGCTTTTTGCAGTTGAGTACCAGCCAGGAATTCTCGTACTACTTCCTTTGTAGTTCATGCTTGCTTTTCGGTGGTAAATATTTCTAGCACCGCTTGCCAATAAGTGAGACAAGACAGCTTCTCCTACGCCGTTTGACTCAATATAAACTCTTGCATTATTATATTTTTTAGACCACTCAAGTAGCTTATTAGACATCTTAAAGGCTTCGCTATGGCCAAGGTACTCAGCGACCTGTTCACAGTTGTCAACATCAATTATCTGGACCCCGAACATATCGCGAGCAGACCAAGATCCTGCGGGATCGCAGAAGATGACATAGCGATTCTTATCCTTTGGAGGAGAAAACTCTACATATGGCTCACTTTCAGCATTGAGCCCGGTTCCTTTGTCAATTAAATCGAGCATTTCCATAAGGCGACGAGTATTAAAAATAGACTCGCCAGCGAGCACCCAACAATCAAGCTCATTGACTGGATACTCTGCTCTAAACTTTTCTAAGTTGTTCCTGCACTTTTGCAGCCCTTCTGTTTGCATCCAAAAGGCTTGCGCTGCAGTAAGTTTGTTTTGGTCTGCATAGTCCCTAATTAAAGCATCCGGCTTCCATCCGGGGGGAGGATCGACTGAATACTCATTCACAAACGTCCACGGAACAAAAACTTTCATCCACTTGCTGTGTGGGTTTTCTGAATCCATACATAGTTCGTGAAGCTGATCTCCATGGTATCGTGGAGTAGATTCAGCAATAACAAAACCACCATCACTTGGTACTGCGTTTAAAGCAGATGTCCACGCTTCTGGACCAGCAATCTCAGACCAAGCAGAAATTTCTGTAGCCATAAGAACTTGTACAGTTTCACCACGAAGGGGTTCTTCGTCTTTTACAGAAGCAACAACCATCCTGCTATCAAGGCCAGGAAACTCAAGTGTTCTTTTTAGTCCAGTAGTTTTCTTAGGCTTCAGAACTTCGGGCATATGCCTGTGAAAACGAACAGCCATTTCAGACAAGTTTTGGGCCATTTGTTTCTTGTGCGCCAGCAGTCCAACACGGCAACCTTTTCTAAACATTGCATGTTGAGTAGCAACACAAGTAAAGAATGTACTGCTACCTTCCTGTCTTGGCTTTACGTGTACCAGCCACTTTCTATCTTGGTAGCACTGTCGCACCGCTGCAGCTAAAATGCGCTGATGGTCCCAAAGCTGAAACGGAACAAGTGCTCCGCTTTTAGCCCTAATTTTATTTAGGTGGCAGTACTGCTCTGGGTCCCAAAATCCGTCTTGGTTTGGTAGCAAAACATTCGTGTTTTTAGTCACTTAGCGCCGCCGCTAAAAACATTAAAGGGACCATTAGACGTTAATGTTTCAGATACGTCAGCCTCCTGCATTGCTGGGTTCTTCTTTTGAGAGTACCTGCTTTTATCTGACAGAGTTTGCCGAGAAACAGTTACAACAGACATCATGGCATCAACGTCCTTCTTTTCCAAAAGCCCAAGCCGGTAGTTTTTTAATACGTCTTCACATACGTGAAGAATTCCCTGGTAAGATTGTAAAGAGAACCGTGGGTCTGACCCAACTTTGGTATCGTCTGACATTTTAACTCCAAACTAAAGGTATTATTAAAGCTTGTAACCTGATGTTATAGGACATATAGGTTATCTACTAAATAACTATAGTACATTTATTTAGTCTTTAAACACACCAAGAGGTAAGTATGCCAACCGCAAAGAAAGCCCCAGCAAAAAAGGCAACAGCCAAGCGGGCAACAAAGACAGGAAACGTAACCATTAAAAATGAAGGCGTAAAAGAGCTTGCTAATGAAGAGCCTGTTCGCCGTCCTGGTCGCCCACCAAAGCCAAAAATGAATGACTATTCATGCACTGTTTATTCTAACGGAACCGCTGTAAATCTTAAATTTGATAGTTTGCAGGAATTAGAAGCAGCCTTCGTTCAAATTTGTCACAAGCCACTTACTGGTCGTCCAGCTACAGTTAAGGCCAGTGGAAAAATATACACATTCCTTAAAGTAGACTACTTAGTAAAGGGTGAGTAATGAGTGCGGCAGACCCGGTATCAGCAAGCTTGGGTCCAGGTGGACGCGGAGCAAGAGGCGGGGCTCCTGGCCAACGCCGAGAAGGCATAGGCGGACTATACGAGTCGGCTGAAAAAGATAAGACCAAGAAAAACGTCTTAGCTGGTCTTAGTGTTGCTGCGGGTATTGCCGCTCTTGCTTCTGGTGTTTTAGCTCCTCTTGCTCCCGCTGCTGCTGCTCCTACCGCTGCTGGTGCAGGGGGTGCTGCCGCTGGAGGTGCCGGTGCCGTCGGAGGTACTGCCGCTGGTACTGCTGCTGGAACTGCTGCCGGTACTGCTGCCGGTACTGCTGGCGGAACGGCGGCTGCTACTGGTGGTGCTGGGGTTGGAGCAACTGCTGGAACTGCGGGTGCGGCTGGTGGTACTGCAGCAGGCGCTGCTGGCGGTGCCGCTGCTGGAACCGGAGCAAAGAGTGGACTTAAAGCAGGTATTAAAAGTTACTTGGCTAAGTCAGGCGCTACAACCAAGGGCCTTAAAGCAACTAGTGGAGCGTTTGGTGCTGGTGCTGCTGCCGCCGGAATGGGCGCTGGGTACTATGGGTCAAAGGAATCAGCTAAACGACAAACGTTAGCTTCTCCTGTAAACCCTAATGCTCAAAGAGATTACGCATAACCGCGAAGCGGTTCGCAATAACATAGGGTTAATACTATGAGTAAGAAATCTATCGGGAAGAAGATCGCTAAGATTGTACGCGAGGGCAAGCCTAAGAAGCAGGCCGCAGCCATTGCTTACTCAATGGATAAGAAGAAATAGCTGCTAAGCCTATTACATCTTTGCCCGCATGCGTTGCTCTGCTTCGATCATGTTTCTCATGCGCTCAAGGTCAGCGTCTTCTTTTGCCTTGAGTGTATCTTCAGTGATTAGTGCCCGCGCCTCATCGGTCAAACCGTATGGGGTCATTCCAGGAACAGGCGTATAGCCTTCAGTTTCAGAACGATCCACTGGCTTCTTAGCGTCTTCGGCGCCAATCTC
>CETC01002277.1_pt1 | contig 23691 bp, 16 predicted proteins | sample 326911 | NCBI WGS metagenome assembly CETC01 (sample SAMEA2622694, study PRJEB7988) | marine metagenome | isolation source: saline water (ENVO:00002010), including | reverse complement strand
GTACCTAAATATAAACCTAGGAAAGACGCGGCTAATAGAAATGTCGAAGTTGATTCGACTGGCGACGCTGTTAATATAACGATGGATTTGCCAGGTGTAGAGCTAGCAGATATCAACTTAGAAGTTGATGAATTTAATGTAGTAATAACCGCTAAGAACGGTATAAGAAACTACAAGTTTAATAGGACATTTAAGTTTTCTTTAGATGCAAATAAAGCTAAAGCAACATTTAAGAATGGAGTATTAAACGTATCAGTGGAGAAGGTTGCCAAACCTGATATGAAAAAGGTTACAATAGAAGGCTGATACAATGGTTGACGTAAAATTTCCGAATGCTTGTTCAGAGTTTATCTACGTAAGGACATACTCACGTTGGATAGATGATAAAAAACGTAGAGAAACGTGGCCCGAAACGGTCGAAAGATATATTGGGTTTATAACTAAACATCAAACCGATATACCTAAGAAGACAATACGCAAAATAAGAAAGTATGTTACTTCATTTGAAGTTATGCCAAGTATGCGTATGTTATGGGCTGCTGGACCACCAGCTGAGAAAGATAACACGTGTATATATAATTGCTCATTTGCAAATATAGATTCGATAGAATCATTTGCTGAGTGTTTACATATATTAATGTGTGGGACCGGCTTTGGTTTTAGTGTTTCGGAAAAACACGTCAACAAACTTCCAGTCGTGCCTGAGCTTACTGAGGAACGGTTACCCGATTATGTGGTTCCTGATTCCAAAGAAGGTTGGGCCGACTCGGTAAAGGTGCTTATGAATGCTCTCTTTGAGGGTAAACATATACACTTCGATTACTCGGAGTTAAGACCAGAAGGTTCGCGTCTCGCGACAATGGGAGGACGTTCCTCTGGTCCAGCACCACTTATAAGATTGCATCAATTTATAAGAGAAGTGTTTGGTAAAGCACAAGGAAGAAAACTTCGACCGATTGACTGTCACGATATCTGTAATCAGATAGCAGAGATAGTTGTATCAGGAGGAGTTCGCAGAAGTTCTCAGATATCATTATCAGACTTAGATGATGATAAGATGAGAGACGCTAAGATATGGCCATTTCCCCTTAGACGAGCAATGGCTAACAACTCAGCAGTATATGAAAGTAAACCTACAGCGGTAGAGTTCTTAAATGAATGGGCTACGTTAGCTGCCTCAGGGACAGGTGAACGTGGTATATTTAATCTTAAAGGTGCTAGAGATTCTGCACCAAAGAGAAGAAATGGAAATATGATTGAAGGAACTAACCCGTGCGGTGAAATTATGCTGAGAGACCAAGAGTTCTGTAATCTTTCTGAAGTAGTAGTAAAAGAATACGATGATTTAGATACATTATTAGATAAGGTAGAGACAGCAACGTGGATGGGTGTAATACAATCCGCATTTACTGACTTTCCTTACCTGAGACCTAAGTGGAAAAAGAATTGTGACGTAGAACGGCTTTTAGGCGTCAGTATGACTGGGGTATGTGATAACCTACCGGCACTGACTTCGGACGCTTTAAAGGCCCTTAAAAGCCGCGTATTGCGAATTTCTCGCAAAGCTGCTGATACATTAGGCGTTCAACATTCAAAAGCAACCACTTGTATAAAACCAAGCGGCACAGTTAGTCAATTAGTGAACTCCGCTTCGGGAATGCATCCACGTTATTCCAGATATTACTTACGCCGGTATAGAATTGCGGCCACTGACCCTCTATTTCATATGATGAAAGACCAGGGAGTCACGTTCTATCCCGAAGTTGGACAAAAAGATGGACTCGCTACAACGTATGTTTGTGAATATCCTGTTAACTCTCCTAGTAATTGTCTTACTAGGAAAGATATCGGAGCTATAGAGCAATTGGAATTGTACAAACTAATACAAGAAAACTGGTGTGAACACAATGCTTCTCTTACTGTATATGTTAAAGATAATGAATGGTTTGAAGTCGGTAACTGGGTATATAAAAATTGGAATATTATTAATGGTGTATCTTTTCTTCCTTATGATTCTGGTCACTACAAGTTAGCGCCATATAAGGAAATAACAGAAAAAGAATACAACGAAAGAATGGAGACATTCATTAATTCTGACTACAGTAAACTCAGTAAATATGAGACTGAAGATAATACAGAAGGTGCTAAAGAATTAGCCTGTAGTGGGGACAAATGCGATATATAAATGATAAGATACCATACCGAATGCCCACATTGCTGGAAGCGTTGCATCCTTATAAGATACGATGGAAGTTATAAATGCTGTAATTGTAACAGATAGGTAAAGATGACAACTATTAATCAATTAAATCTCACTTTCTGTGAGGGCGCAGATGAAATGAGATACGTTGTACCTAAAGAAAAGGAAGACGGATTCTATTTCAGTAATGATGATATACCTCTACCAGATGTAGGTAGTTGGTTGCGCTCTATTAAATATAAAGATGAGAATGCTTATTTATTCGTATTAGATATAGATGCTAAGAAGTTTGATAGGAACGTACTTATTGCCGCACGTGGGTTGCACGATACAATAAGAAACTATCTTCACGTAGAACCAGTATTAAAAGCATCTGGTAGTAAAGGAGTACAGATTATATTTAAACTGAACTTCGATGAGAACGTTGAAGAACATATTGCTTTAAAAAATATGGAGAACTTAGCTTATACGCTATATAAAATAACTACACCTGAAGTAAGAAAGAGAATTAGATTCGACGAGAAACCTGGAATAGACTGTGCAATGTTCACAAAGAGAAGGATGCTTCGCTCATTTTGTAAACACTTAGGTTCAAATATGTTCTCCGTTCCGTACAAGTACGAAGATGATTTTAACACTGTGAAGAAAAGAATGAACTTAGAAGTACCCCTTATATCGTTCGATACATTCCCAGAAGTTCAATATAATGATGAGTATGTTATATATGAATATACAACGTCTACTAATGATATTGGCGTACTTCTAGAAGAGCTTCCAGATTTAGACCCAGAGAATAAGAAGGTGGCCGCTGATAATAAAAAGTACCAGCGAATGCCTACGATTTTAAAACGTGTCGTCGATTGCGACCACGTTGACCACAGTCTTAAATGGCCTTTAATTAGCTATTTGCATATATGGGAACGTATGCAGCCAAAGGAAATTGCTGAGTGGCTTTGGCAATACTCAGGTTGGAAAGATTTGAGTAACGTTAAAATAACGATGTATCAAATCACGTGGACCTGTAACTGGGTTGATAAACAAGAGTGGTGGAAGCAAGATAAAAGTATAAGATACTTATTCCCACTTCCTGACTCTTTCTTAGAACCTATGTTCCAAGAACGTGCACTAAAGATTGGTTGGTCTAATCTATACCAAGAACTTCGGTATACTTTGACTCGTTATCTTTCAATGCTAGGGCTTGAACCGTCCGAAGCGTCACAAACCGTGCAGTGAAGTAATTCCACTCACGTCCTACTTTCGTAGTGATATTTTTATCGTTCAGATACTTTGCTATCTGTCCGTATGTGTGACCTGTCTTTCTAAGATTCACCATATCTAAACATATCTCCCATTCCTCGGGAGTATATCCAAACATATCGCTTCTAAACGAACGTTGGCGAACCGCGTCAGTTCCTTTCGATGTACTTCCGCTCATAAGAACTCCTTTAAAGGGGTCTCCCTTTTGTATCTTAGCAGAGCCTCTTAAGCCTACATCTTTAATCTTTTCTGTCCATTCTTCATTGGGTGTTCCGTGTACCATTTCCTTATCCTCCTAATGTTATTTTTCTTTCTAAGTAATCACCAAGTCTTGGTTTACGTTTATCTAAACCGAGAACGCAAGTTATATCATCGCCCATAACTTTGATGGTTTTAGATGTAACTCTGTGATTACCTCTTATGTTCTTATCTGGTACCGAAAGATATACCAGACTTTCCAAACCTACGTAGAATCCTCTGCTTATGTCCACAGATATTTCTTTTTGTTCTACGTAATTTTTCATAACTGTACTTAAAGCTTCTTCATATACTTCTGCATTTTCTGTTTTATTGCTTTGAAATGTTGTACCTACTCTTCCCATAGGTGCATTTCCATAAGTAAATGTTCCGAATGCATCATCACTACCTATGCCTACCGCCGTTGTAGCGGGAGCTATATGATTATAGCTTAATCCTTTTATTCCATCCATATAAGATAGAGTTAATGAGCGCGAGCCAGTATCCACGCTTTTCTTTTTTCCTAATATAATTTTATCGCCCACCATATCTACATAATATTCCAATGGGTCTTCTGGTGTTGTATCATCTACTGTTTTAGCCATAACTTCTAAAAATATTTCATAAGGAGATTGTCCCGAAGTTCGATATCCTTTCATTGGGGTTTCAGGGGAAAAGTCACTAAAAGCAGATAAATCTATAACAGTTGATGACGTATTTACTTTATCTTTTATTATTGAAGATAAGAATTGAACTGTAGTATATCCGTCAAAATTATCTTTATCAGTTATAGCCACTGGTTCTGCGTCAGACCCAGAAAGAAATATACGTGGGTCGTAAGCCATTATAGATATACTAGTATCATTGGGGTTCATTTCTTTAACATATCCTACGAATATAGGTGAACCTTCACTGACTCCCTCTCCTAGATAGAACTCTACTTTAGAATTAAACAAATGTGCGTCTTGATATTCAGGGTCATCTATATTAATTTGCAAACTATTAATTTGATTATTACCAGGAATGTTTAAAGATACTGATTTAAATTCAGTTATATCCTTTCCTCCTATTGTTAATTTAGGAAGACTATATAAATTGCGGCCTCTCATCTAAGATTCCTCCCATTGATATAAGACCATCTGATAACCAAGTACCATCGTTAGCTATTTCTGCTACTGCTTCAGTTGCCATATCTACTGCCCATTTGTTACTTACCCTTCCAGTAGGAACGTCTTCGGATAGATTGGTTATCTTACCAAAGAACCTTACGTACGTACCATCTGGTCTTTGAATATCTAAGTACACTGGTGTACCTTCTTGCTGATATTTCTTTATGTTATTATAATCTGTCATACCAGAAGTAGTTGCTGTAGAATAATCGCCGAAGGCTATTCCTCCGAAACGTATGCTACCACCCTCTGACCCAATCTTACGTAGCTCAGAACGTCCTATTCTATCTGTAATGTTTATATACTTACCACGTCGGTTCCAACTAACGGATTGCGCGATAAGGATATCATTTAAAGACACGTGAGCTGAATCAATTACTTTTATAACTTCAGAGTGACTATTATCATATGGATATATATATTTAATGTGTGGTATACCAGAAGAACCGGCATCATCTTCCCAACCAATCGTCATAAGAATAGCATACGAATCAAATGTCCACCCACTACCAGATGGTATATCTACATCAGTTGGGTCAACCAATCCACTAGTATCGTGCTTACATTTAACCCAATCATCGGGAGCTTCAAAGACTAACGGTCCATTAACAGCTAGGGATACAAAGTCAGGGTCAGCTGCATTGCTGTGGGTTGTAGGTTTTGGAGCACGGGTATAATCAGTAAATTGTAATGCCCTAAATTTAATCTCATTTGTTAGTGGGTCTTTAACGGGATACTGTAAACTAATTCTACATCTTCCTAAGTTAAAATCCTTAAGATTAGTAGTATCTACATTTTTTAATCCAATAAACAGCCTATCAAATTTTCTTTCTGATTTAGCTATTAGTATATAATTCTTTGGAGTTTCATCTGCACTAATAACATTAGAATCAGCTAGTGTCATTATATCATTACTTACATCGTCGTTATTACCTTCAGTATCAGACCAAGTCCCACCATTATTTACAGTAACTGAGATAAGATTGCGTTCTTCTACTTCTTCGGGTAAGTTTTTAGATGAATTATTAGCTTGTGTATAATCCGAAAATGATTCTAATTTAGAATAACTTAATTTATCATACGCGGTCTCAGTTCTGTCATCTTTAACTTGAAGTCTTAATAATCTGTAATCATCTAAGAATCTATTGTCACCACCTACTGTTCTATCATCTAATACACTGCGAACACCAACGAAATCATTATCTACATAGGGGTCGTGCGTATAAGCGTGTCGCTCTCTATAAGTATCCATTCTATTTTCAGCCGCATTGAGAGTATCAGTAGCATAATTAGTATCTCCATTCTGCACATTAAAAGAAAAATCTCCCCTATCTAACCATAGATTAGCTCTGTTTTCAGGTATAGTTAAATTAGATGCTCTAGTTCTACTTTCAGATGCATCAATCGTAGTAAAGAAGCCTCTATCTTCAAAGATATGATGAGGCCAACCAGTAGTTAAACTACAAATCACTGGGTCATTAGCGTGGTCATATACACCCCACCCTCCCGTATTAGCTTCCGCAGAAGGCATAGATGTTGTAGTTCTATCAATAAAGAAACCATTTTTAGTTACTGCTCTAGCACTGCCACCGGCAACTACGCCAGTAACTGCCGTTAAAAACGTGAAATGCGTAGAATCAGCAACAGCTGAAATTGTTTGGTCCCCTGTAAATGCACCACAATCTGACAATGTAACTACCTGACCAGATGGAATACCGTGAGGTGCGCTAGTGGTTACTTCACACGCTCCACCGCCCTGTGCTAAATTACTAACGGTAAATTCATTTGTTACTGTAAATCGCCCATTAAAGTTTGTAGTATCTGATATTAATATATTAGCACTATTAGCTATCGCTGTACCAGTACTTGCATAATTAATAAATACTCTATCTGTCAAACTTCCTGTAGCTTGCGTTTGACTTTGTAACTCAGGTACCGTAGTAGATTGAATACTTGCAGTATGGCAGAATCTAAGATAAACTCTTTCACCTGGATAAAGCATATTACTGGACGCATCGTTTGCCGAAGTAGCTTCCGTACAATATTTTAATTTAGCTTCTAATATTTTCCAGACATCATATATTGCTACTGGATTGGCAGCAGATATACTATTGTATTTAGTATGTAACGTTGTTGTACGTATTCTACCACCTACTGTTTCGTACGTAACTTCTACAGGTACGTCTTTGTGAACATCTGGGCTTACACTCTCTCCACTAAACCAAGCATAAACCATACTTGGTAAACTTCTACGGGCTAAGTTTCCTTCTATGTTAGTATTGTATATACCACTATAAACTGTCTTTCTATCTGTTTTAAGTACAGCTATTGGTGGTAACGTTGTCGGATAAAAGAAAGGTATCTTTGTGGACGTCTGTGTATCCAAGTGTAACAATGATGTATCTTGACTTCCAGTGCCTATGTTCGATACAGTCCTTTCATCAAGTTCACCGAAGGTATTATCTGTATTACCTGTCGTATAATATTTTGACCAATATCCTTCTGTGCTTATAGCACGTACTAACGGAAAGAATTTTCCGCTTTTTGTATAAATGTGACTTACAACTCCGAAGTGTTGTGGTTTATCTAAATAAACTACCTGCGAATTTGATTTTTCTGGCGAATTGTCTTCTCCATCGTCCCAGTCTATATAAAATCCAGATACTGGTTCATTAAATTCAACTCTATACCAATACTTTCTAAATCCAACAAAGTATTGGTCATCCTCGTGACTAGATACTTGACCTACTCCATAACTTGTTATAGATAAAGCGCTAGTATCAGACTGCGCGTTTTCTTTTGTTTCATAGACTTTAATTATATAATCAGATGATGATGATATGCTCATAGTTCAACTCCTGCTTTGTGTATTGTTACCGTTGTCGAAGATGCTACTTCATCTATACTAGTTCCTCTAATGTTATGATAATCTTTAACAAATAATCTAGCATAATATGATATTGGTTTTCCGTTACTATCAATATCAGAAACTGGTTTAGTCCATAAAAAGGTACCATCTGCTGGGTTGATAGGGTAGATAGTATGCGGATAATAGACAAATTCCTCCATTTTTCCATCATATGATTCATTCCATCCCGAACTACTGCCTAAATGCCATACCCATCCAACACCACCTTCATCGTAACTTCCTACTATCCTCGCTCCCGTTTTCCATCGAGTAGTTGAACCCGCGGCCAAAACCTTTCCACTTTGGTCTTCTAATTTTCCATTCAGAAATAGCTTACAATTTCCGTGGGTTAAATCTTTATCAAACGTTACTATTATATTTGTTGGAATTCCATTCAAAGGAGCAACTGAATGACTAGTTAATTCTACATAAGCATCGGCAACTAATTTACTATAATAAAATCTAGCGATTATTTTACCATCGCTATTCATTGCTATATCTACTCCACCCTTCCATCCACCGGTTTCGAGTATACCACAATCGATATCAGGATATTTATCTGGTCTTATATGTATTACATATGATGATTGAGCGGAATTAATACTTCCAGATGCATCATTACTTCCACTTGAGCCAGGACGGAATATATATAATCTATCATTAACGCCGCTTCTAAAGTTATGGCACCAACCAGATAATCCTTCTGGGTCTAAAAATTTAGTATAATCATTTATACTACCACCCTGGTGAGTTCCTTTAGTGGTCGTCGTTGATGGATTAAATGCAGCAGGAGAAGATAACTTATCTAATCTTGTATATCCATATTGATATGTTTTATTATTAAAATAATCAATCACATCCCCTTCGCTGTCATCAGTGCTAGGCGGCCAATTCATAAAAGTATTTTCTGTGCTAGGTAATGGTCTCCACATAGGAACGTGTAAAGATGATTTATGATATTGATGAGTTGGCGGCTCGGTATCGATAATTAAAAATCCATACCAGGCATCTTCATCTGCACATTTCCATCTAAATTCTGGATAGAATGGGTTAGAATCGCTAGGGGATACATTAAAATCTGATACAGTAGGTAATCTATCTTCATAAATTGCTAAAGCAAATGGTTTTTTAGTATTGATGTGTCCAGTAGATACTATTTTATCATCGTTTTCTGAAGTTGCTATTGTCATAGAAGAAGAATTTAAAGGATTAGCAGAAGCTAATACTGTAGTTAAAACATCTCCTTCTTTAAGTTTATCTTCGTTAATTATAGGCGAAGTATCAAATACTAACCATTTATTTAAATCATCTAAATTATCTTCGACTACAACTTGAGTAATATAACCTCCAGATGGATTATCATCTGACATTATTCCATTTCCATAATCTGTTTGAGTTTCTATAGATGAATTGTCAGGGTCAGGATTTAAATTTCTTCGTTTTAAATAGGTACCCGCATCTGTGAACTTTGTTTCATTAAATGTTGCGCCATAAGACGTAGAATCTGGCAAAGATAAGCCCTGATTAATAGAAGTGATACTTCCGTATGTTCTTGAAATTCCTGGAATTCCTTCTGTTGCGCTAGTATTTCTAACTTCTAATACTAACCAATATTTTAATGGAGAAATAAATAATCTATGATAAAATTCCTCTGTGCATAAGTCAGTCGTTCCATTTTGAGCTTTAGTTAAATCATTATTAAATTTAATCATATCTCCATTTCTTTCTATAACTTTTACAATTTTTCCGAACTTATTAGTTGGATATGTAGTATAATCTTGATAAAATGTTTCAGTAAATGCTACTGCATCTATTCCTGCTCTTCCGAATTTATATATTACATATTCAGTATCATCTGCAAGATTAAAAATCGTGGGATTATCTACTTTTAACCACCCTTCTTTAGCATCAGATATATCTAATACTCTAGCAGATGCAAAAATATTTTCTCTTTTAGCAGGTATACATTGAGCTCCATCTAAGTCATTTCCTAAATTAACAGTAGATGAATTAAAATCAAAAATAAGCCCGCCTTTCTGTGAGAATAATTCTATTTGTGAAGTTCCCTTAAAATCAAAACCTCTATTTGCTACTGCTCCATATGTGCTTAATCCTTTATTGACATAAGGCCAGCCAGCAGCAGCATTTGTAGGACTTCCACTTTCATATGTAAAGAAAGAATGAGAAGCTTGACATCCAATACGCTCGTCCCAAGCGTTACTAGTAAATCCAGCTCTAATTGCTATATCACTGGAAGTATGATATATATCGTCTAGTGTAGATGAGTTATATCCAATATTACTAAACCATAAATTTGTAGTTCCACCCGATGCTAATTTATCAAATTCGCCTGGGTCATCAAAACCAAGAGATATATAATTATTATTATAAAAAGTTGGATTTGCAGCTATTTCATCTCCAAATTCGCTCATATCATCTGCTGAATATATATACGATTTATTAGATTCAATATTAATAGTTGATAATCCAGTATTATTTTCTGTAACTGTAGCGTTAGTCATTAAACTATTAAATCCGTGATATTGTACATTGTCAAAATAAATAACATTTTCTGTATCGAAATCATTAGTACTTCTAAAAGCATAATCATCTGGGTCAGTACTATAATTAGCTTTTCCAGGATAATTGAAATTCCATATTGACATATACCTAGGAGCTCTCCAATCAGTCATAAATGAACTAGATTCTCGGCATTGGAGCTGCATCCACTCGCTTAATGGTTCTTGTGTTTGTGAATTTCTTAATTGAAACATTATAGTTCTAGCATAAAATTTAAATGCTATATTTATCCAAACATTCTCTTCAATTTGAGCTCCAAAATTATGTTGTGCATCAAAATGACTATTTAAATTCATCCATACAGTAGGTCCTAAAGTTTCGTGGAAACAAGCTCCATCACTGCTTATTTTATTATTTAAGTTACCTGTCCAGAAACCTTCTTTACCTGCTTGAAATGGATTTAATAATGCTTCATTAAATGAATCATTTATTGGCTGTGTCGGTGTAACCATTATTGGAGAATTTCCTATAAAATCTCTGTCCACATTTTTTCCGGCTTCATATCTATCACTTAAAGAACCAAAATCAATTGGCCATTTAGCTATAATTACACCCGCAGTACTTCCATATTCATTAGCGTCATTTGTAGCATTAGTTGTTCCAGATAATGTAGCTGCACCTAATGGAGAGCCAGTTCTTACCATAAATGCGTGAAAGTTTTCATTTGGCAATGGTTTAGTAGCACTGAACATAATAGCAAATCCCCTTAATATAGCACAATCTCTTACTCCAGTATAATCTAGAGCATTATGAGTATCGTGAGCATCAGATTTAGCTCTAAAAACTGGACTTAAATTTTCTATTAAAAAGTCAGTACTAATTACTTGATTTGTGTAGCCAAGCATTCCATCTTGGAAAGTATGAAAATTGGGGGCACTGTCACTTCCCGGTGGTAAATCATCATCTCTAAGAGTTGAACTACCAGATGTATCTATAGGTAATGGCATTGGTACTTCAAATATTGTAACGTTTTCTTGTCTATTTGTAGCTCCATAATATCCGAATTCGTCTGGTATAGTTTGACCAGTTTTTGTTGTTCCTGGTATTGCCTCAGTTGCCCACTTAGTTCTAGATTTTAAAGATTGACCACCAGTTAAAGATTTCTCACCGCTAACTGTTACAGTAGACCTGAATAAATCAACATTTGCTTCATCTGTCATATTCTTACTACCTCTAGTATAAATATTTGTAGCAATAATATCACTAGCATCTATAGTTTCTTCTATGTCTGCAGTAACTTTAATAGTATTTGTATATTGCAAATCACCATCCTGTAAATATTGAAACCATATATCTCGTTTATCTACTCGACGACCATCTCTAGGTACCCAACTTCCAGAATCTGACCACGGATTAATTTGACCACGTCTTAATAATTTCTTTTTCTCAACAAAAATAACCCACTGACCGGGTGTTATTTCTTCTGCATAACGTTTTTTTAATTGCTGATGAGTCATTGGAAAGAAATCCGCACTTTGTGCACTATGCGCTGCATCAAGAGTTAAATATGGATTTCCATATTCTATAATTTTTTCTCCTGAGATAGTAGTTACTCTAGAAAATGCACCTGAAAAATCTTCTGTGAGCCAAGGCTGTTCTATGTCATTAGTTGCTGAAATAATAGTGATGTCTCTTTTATTAACAGTAGTTATAGTTCCTTCATTATCAGGACCTATATGTGTATTTGATTTCCATAAATTAAATGTAGGTAAAGATTCTTTTTTATCTAATGACACTTCGGTAGGAAAATAATATTGTTTTAATCCAACTAATGTAGCTCCACCATCATATACACTTTTATCTGGAATAACAAAATCTGAAATATATAATTGTTCATCTACTCCTCCTTTAATTTTTGAAGTTTCGCTATTTCCATCAAATAAATCTCCAAATGCTGTAGATAAATTTACATCGTAATAAGTGTTATTATTACCACTAATTTTTTTGTAATACCTATTCTTGCCTGCTCCCTTTACTGCCATTAGAAACTACCTCTATAACTTGTCATTCTTAATGCTCTTGGTAATTCATCTGCCAACTTTTGAGCAAAATCAGTACCATCGCGTGTATATACGTCTCCTACGTTTACTGTTATTCCACTACCCATTCCTACCATTCCTTGTGTTTTTGATATAATTTGTTCGCCGGGTTCTACGTATACTAACTGATGTCTATTTGACACCATACCCGTGTCAGCTACTGATGTATTCATTTCTGCCATTTGATTATCTCTGCTTTGTCTAAATGCCATAGCTACTCCTGCAGATATTGCCAGACTTCCTGCAAATACTGCTGCCATTGCAGCCGGATGCGGAACTTTCCCTGCAGCTAATAATGCATTATTTATCATTAACGTAGTATTAAAAGCCATAAATGCAGCATTTAATCCCATAACAAATTGCATTAAAGGACTATCTGCGGCTCCCCACGCAATACCGGCCATAACCATACCCATTAAAGATGTAGTTACCATCTGTATTGTTTGAGAAAGTAATTGATATTGAAGTCGTGCTCTTTCATTCATAGCTGTCCAAAATTCAACTGGTGTTGTAATAATTCTGTTATTAAGTTTTGACATCTGTACTTGCGTTAATTGTATCGATGCCGCTAATTGATTCTGACCTAATATCGCACCTTTAGTAAACATTCCCATTAATTTAAATCCGAATGCTAGCTTTAATAATATTCCTGCAGGTCCTCCTGCTATACGAGTTAAGAAATTAAAAAATTGAAATATATCTAATATTGCATCTCCTAAAAATCCCATCGCATTTATAAAAGAATCCGAACTTATGATAGTAGAAAAAGAAGTAAGACTCAAAACTATAGCATCAATTATACCTGGTTTTAATTGTTGAAACATTTCTACTAATCTATCTACCATAACTGCTACTTGTTGCATAACCTCTGGTGAACGTAGGGGTGCTAAGAACTCTTGGCGAAGCTTTGCGAATATTGCGGTAAACGATTGCATTTGAACGTTCACAACGTCCATTAATGCACCTTGTGAGTTAGTAACATTTGATAACATAGTCTGATATTCATCAGCTGCACCTATTAATAAACCAAACGAACGTAACGCACGTACAGTAAACACGTCTGAGGCAGACTGAAGCATCTCTAACGTTAACTGTTCACCAGCAAACGCTGCCATAAGTGCATCAATATCTAACTTTCCATCGCGTATGATTTGGAAAGTCATACCCATACTGTTCATAAATTCTTGAAGTTCGTCAGTGTTCGTTATCATATCCAAGAACATCTTGTTTACAGAACGTGCACTGATACCTGCTTCTAAAGCACGGTTAGATAGAACTGCCATTATAGATACTAATTGCTCAAAACTAACACCCGACATAACTGCAGTCGAACCTGCAAATGCAAAAGCTTTTTGTAAATCACCTATATCTAAAATAGATTCTTGTGTAGCTACTTGCATAGCATCCATTAAATCTCCGGCTTCAGTAAATTCTTTGCCAAAGGTATTTACAGCAAACACTGTCATACGAGCAGCTTCTTCGAATGCAATTCCATTAGCTTTAGATAAAGCAGTCATTGCACCAATAGAATCATTAACTTGGTCTACAGTTAACCCAGCCTTAGATAACATAACCGCACCTTGAGCAATTTCATCTCCAGATACACCAAATTGAGATGCTACTTCATTAATAGAATCAGCAAGCTCATACATTTGACTTTCCGTTACACCACCCAATGCACGAACAGTAGTTAATGCTTCTTGGAATTGATTGACTGCATTGTAGGCAACAAATGCACCCGCACCCATTGCGACAAATGAAGCAGATACTGCCATAAGAGCTGTGTCAGCTAATCTAGAACTACTTTGAATAATTCCAGATGTAGCTGTCATTCTAGCATCTATTTGAGCTAAAGCAGCTTGCGCCTGAGCTGTATTAATATTATAATTAATATTTATTCCTGCCATTATCTACTTCCTCCTACTTGAGTTCTGTGATACCCTGCTTTTGTATATAATCCTTTACGGAACTTACGTCTTCTTGCTTTTCTAGTAAATGGTACAGGACTTCCACTTCTTGCACCTGCTAATCCCAATGACATTGCTTTTACATAAGCTATAGCTGCTCCCATATTCTTTTTACCAAAAAGTAAACCTCTAATATCAGATGCTAACCCAATGTAGTGCCAAAACTTACTTGGAGGAACAAACCACCAAATTAAATGGTTACCGAATAATCTCCTCAATATTCCTTTCATTTCTTTATTTTTTAACATTAGATTATCTTTATCTAAATCAAATAAAGAAAGTCTAGGCTCCCTTTTTAATCCGGCTTTGCCTCGTACTCTAGCTGCTTTTATTGCTTCAGCTTGCGCAACTGAACCTCTTAGGTATGCAGCATTAATATCTTCAAATGCCATAAATGCTTCTAATTCAGTTTCCCTATATGCTTTATCAAAATTCCTTTCGGCATCTTCTAAATAACGATGTAAAACTAACTCTACCATTCCCATACCATTAGCAAGACCTTCTGAAATAAAGGACCTCTTTGGCATTTTAGATGTGCCCGTATCGTGATAGAATACATATGGAGTTATATAAAATGGCTCAATTACTCCTCCTATTTTCATCTGAGAATTTCTTATAGTATCTTTTGCTGCTGCAGCTTTTAATGCAGATTGGTAATTCATTCCAGCATATGGATATGTTACTTGAGCTACCGGTGCTAATCTAGCAACAACATCCATTAAAGACGCTCCTCTCATATGAGGAGGATATGCTGTATATCCTTTTTGTGTTTTATAAGGGTCTCCAAAAAACCCAGATATACTACGTTTCTTTTGCATTTCTCGTTGCGCTTTAGTAACTCCAGGTGCAACGTGCCCAGATGCCATATAAGTACTTACTTGTTTATGTAAAACTGCATTAGCTCCGTGTGGCCAACCTGCCCATCTATATGTATAAAACTGCCATCCATCTGGCAATTCAGCTGTGTACGTGACACCATATAAAGGTATGCCTGGATATGGAACTCTTCCACCAAATTTAGCGTATCTTCTAGTTTTTTGTTTTATAGTTTCTGGATTTAATGCTTTCCATTTCATACGACCAGCGCGGAAATATTCTTCTTTAATCGAATCTCCAATTATACCTCCTGCGTGCTGATTGACATATGGTACTACCATTTCTAAGTATTTTCTTAATCCAAATGTCTTATTTTTAGCCGCGTTAGCTTCTAATGCACTTAATGAAAGTCTATGAGGCATACTTTTTAAATCATTAAATACTTTATCTGGATTATTCTGAACGAAATGATTAAACGCCTTACCTTGTCTACTTAATTCATTTCTAAGTAAAGTAGTAACAGCTTGTCTACCTTGTTTTGCTGATATTTCTCTTAACCAAGTACCACTTTTAGCTTCAAAGACTTCTCTTCCTGGTTGTAATCCTAATTGTTTTGCAAATGTACCTGATGCTGCAAACTTTCCATTTGCCAGTCTTTCGACTGGTCCTACGTCGTGTAGTGCAAATATATCGTGTGCATCTTTCAAGTCCATTATCTTGTTTGAGCCTTTGCTTCCTCCATCGCCCTTTCTTTTTCTTCCGCTATATAAGCGTCGAACTGGTTCATAGAGATTAATACTTCGGGCGGCAATGTCATAACCGAAGGTACATCTCTCATTTTTATCGTATAATGTTCGATATTTGTTGCTGCGTGTGTTCCGTTCGCCTTATCCCAAGTCCACTCCGTAACTACGGGTAGTTCAAACCAGGGTTCGCTAACGACCGGCAACGACCATTCTTTCGCGAGATTTAATAAGGCTAGTTCTTGGTCGTCGTGTCTAAATTTTCAGAGATTGATTTCCAGATTTCGTTTCTGTCTATTCCTAACATTTCAAAATAAAACGGTAAAATAGCAGCTCTATCTGGAGCTTCCATTATTTTTAAATCTTCTTGAAGCGCTTTCTCAGATTCTTCTCCGAATTCTAAGCATAGCGTTTTAAGAACTTTGGCGCAGATACGAACATCTGCGTCAGCGGCTCCTTCTAAGGTAGCCGAAAAATCTTGAAGTTGTTTAATCTCTCCAATACTTGGACGTTTGAATTTAAGCTTATCCCCTGATAGGGGTAGTTGTAATTCAACCGTTGTATCTGGTTTCGTGTATTTGTCTAATAGTTTTCCCATTCCTTTTTCCTCCTATTAATATTTTACTTAGCTTACGCTAAGAGATTGGCGAGTGTCAGTGTATTAGATTAAGTCTAAGTTGACCATCCAGTTGTAGTGGTTTCATCGTGAACTGCTCCACCTGTGTCGATTGCACTGCTAGCTGTATCGAATGATATGTAACGTGCATCTTCCCAAGATAATGTACCACGTGAAGCTTGTCTGTTAGCAAAGCTTACGGTACAATTAATTTTACAGTTGTCGAAACACCAAAATAAATATTTACTTGCTGAAATTTTTTGTTGAACTATGATTGCATAACCGCGCTCATCAGCAGCTCGTGTTGTTGCAGTGTCTAGTCCAGCGTCAAAGACTGCTTCAGTTCCAGAATTAGTATTATATCCATTTGGCATTTCCATAGCGAGAGCCCAAAGTTCATCGTGTGAAAGTAAATTATTACTAACGTTGTTACCATCGCTAGCTACAAAATCACAACTTCCTGAACCTGTTTCTTTAATTTCGATATCGTGGTCAAATACATCTGCTAAAGTCTGATATGTATCATACTCTTTTCCGTAACTTCCTATTGAAACTCCAGTTACGTTTTCTACTTCCATCAATACTTTTGTAGTTGCGTTATCTCCTAATGCGTCTAACGCTGACTTTAGTAAAGTATTGCCGGTGTAAGACCAGTTGACTTCTACGTCGTTCTCTCTTGCAATAAATACCCTTACAGCATCCTTAATAAATGTTGCCATATTTGTTTACCTCATATTGCGTCAATGGACCAATCGTTGCATTTCCAGCTAACGCTTGCCCTTGTCGCTTGTCTGTTTGCGAAACTTGGAATGACTGAATCTAATTTCACTTTATTGAAGGTATACTTCACTCCACTTGTTTCCGCCATATCTGTGTAGTCATAGACTACAACTTTTAAACCTTCTGTTGTTTTGAATTTTATATAGTGTATTGCTTCTGAATTTGCAACCTTTGCTGCCCCTCCTAAAGCGGTCGTGCTTGTAGCTCTAGACCAATATGCACCATCGTCACTTGTTGTTGCTGCGCCAGTGTCAATTCTTAATTGCGCATCTCCTCCACCAGTTACTCCACTTCTGTGAACTCTAATCCAATAGTAGTCTCCTATTGTCATACCAGTCCACGTAGCTGGTGCTGATTCTACTTTCCATTTAGTTGCTGCGTTATATGTGTTGTGGTCAACTGTTATTGAAAGATTACCTGCACCACTTAATACAGTATCTGAAGGAACACCTTCTATCTTATATGATACTCCACTTCCTATTGCAACTGGAAGTGCTGCAAATGTAACACGTGTTGCACTAGCAGTTGAATCCGTTATAGTTCTTACTGCTCCTTTATTGGGACCACTTAAGATTGTTAATGTGCCACCAACCCAAGAATCATCTGCTTGTGTTAATACACCAGCATCAACTAATGTAGTTGTACTTCCTCCCGAAGATGCAGCTGCCGTAGATACTCCTACATTTAACTCGTTATAAATAGTAGCAAGTATTGTATTACTTTGACCTGCGCTACCACCAGTGTATTTCCACGCGAATGCGGCACTATCAATAGTTTCAGCCATTGCTCTAAATCTAATCCAAACGCAGTCATTGGTAGCATCGAAATCAGTAAATGCATCACCTTCTCCAACTCTTCTATACTTAGTCATAAATCTAGTTCCAGTATAGTCTCCTTGGTTATCTGGGTTAGTAAAATCCTCATCCGTTGCTACTATTGAATCTGTAGTAGCATCAGTAGTCATATCTAAGTTCATAAAACCAAATGGCAATTGCATCATTTCTTTAAACTTCTGTGCACCACTGTCAGCATCATCGGCTACAAAGTCAAAGCTTCCACTAGCTTCTTCTGTAATCTCAATATCGTGGTCAAAGGCATCGTGTAATGTTTGATATGTATCGAACACCTTTCCCATACTACCTATACTGACTCCAGTTAAATGAGACACGTCGTGTCCATTGAATTCTGTTCTAACTCTTTTTCCTAAGAAATTTGCCATATTTATCTATCCTGTTGCATCTATGTACGTAACTGACATACCTAAAGCTCCCCTATATAGAAACTCATCTTCGCCTATAGGAACTTGTGCGGCCGTTTCTCCGACTGTTGTATTAAATTCCATAACATCAACATTTGAGAACGTCATATCATTCAAAGTTTTCTGAAGCTTATCAAGGGCATAATTGACTAAACGTTTTCTAGTAAGGGCTGTTCCTCCGACCGTTATTGAATTAAATTCGTTAACGTTCACCTGGAATACAAAGTCCGAACTAAACATTCTAGTACCGTCCATAAAATAATCTACGGGCGTACTTTCGTTGCCATATATAATATTTGGAACGTCATATTCAAAATCTGCGTCTTCATCTTCATCATTTTCTGCGCTAAAGATAGTGAAGTTAGGTTGAATAAAACTACTCTCTGCATTAAGAGCCGTCTTAATATCGTCCTCAACTGTCTCTATCATCGAGATTGTCATTATGTTCCGCCTACGGTCGTTGTTGAAGAGCCGTCACTGTCTCTTCCTATTGTGTGCATATACGGTTTACTACGTACGTCTGTTCCCCTAGGTATATATAAGTCACGTTCTTTAATGAACTCTACCTTAGTTGGGTCTTGCATATGCATCACCTCATATCCTCCCTGCATAAATCTGTGCCATTCTAACATACCCGTATCTTTCCACATTTTGTTTCTGTGTACTTTTTGGTATGCAAGAGCGGTTGCAAGGTGAGAAATTGCCTCATCCGAGAGGTATGTTCCTGTAGTGTGTGAAGTAATAGTTAGCGATGTATCCATTATCTCATTGTACATAGCCAAAGCTAAAGCTTCCATCTTGTCAGTAAAATCAGAATCACTGATAGTTCCTGACGCAATGCTTGATAAATCTCTGAACCGTACTAATATTGTGTCTGCTGCCATTATTTCTTACTCTCTATAAATTTCATACCTTCACTAGCGTGCCATATAGTCCTATCGCCATTGTCGTGTATTATTACATATAAAGACGAAGTTCTATCTATATAAACCTTTCCATACTCTATATCTTCAGAGTACTTAGGTTTCTTTACCATTCCACTTCCTAATTCTATAAATTCTTCCAAATCCAATTTCATTTTAATGCCTCCTTTAGCATTTCTTTCCATTTACTTTCTGTTACTTCTGTATCCCACCATTTAGCATTAAAGGAATCATCCTCTTCCATCTGTAATCTAATGCCAACCTTTACTCTTCGGTGAGTACCTCCTGGTACATTTTGTAACTTCAATATTCTTTGCTTTATTGTCGTCATAGGTCCATCTCCAAGTAGTGTGTCGTGTCGTGGAATCCAGTATCCACGAATTCCGTGTTATCAAGTATATCACCACTGTCGAAAGGAGTAAAGTCTCCTACGTGTATATCTCCACCATATCCAGCTGTCTGTACCCAAGTACCATCATTATCAAATACTCCTTGTACATATAAATCCATCGCGTCGGATACTCTAATAGTAGCTCCACTGAAAACATTAAAGGTATCACATACCTTATTGTCTTCGTTCATTGTTAATATTCCTGTACGTAATTTAACATCTGCATCGGAATCAAATTCATTCGTAACTGTACTGTAAGTTAATGCACCACTTCCTGCACATATCTCATATAGATTTGTAGTATCATCGTGTGTCTTACTAACTATATGTCCTGATGCATTTACTGAAACACTTGTAATATCAAAATTAGAATTTTGAAATTCTAATTTACAAGAATCTGCTGTTATTTCCGCTTGGTCATAGCTTCCACTAATTACAATATTATCGAATGAAGAATGTGCTGTGCTAAACTTCGGTCCATATGCATTACTACCCGGTGGGGATGAAAATGTATTATTGGTAAATGAGGATAATGTATTGCTTGCTTTATGCCAAACTGGCCAAAAATTAGTTTTCCAATTTGTAAATGTACAATTATCTATATCCCAAGTATCGCCAGTACTAGTATTTCTAATACTTTCAAATTTGTCAAATGTAGTATAATCTGCTGTAATATTCATACTAGTATTTGCGTCCCAATAATTACTTGGCGTACCACCAGCTGAACTTGTTATTGTATTAGGGTCTCCTGAAGTTCCGCTTGAAGTTAGCGTTCCTACTGAACTACCGAAACCACATCCAGCAACATCTGTGAACGTTAGAGTAGTACCAGCATCTAATTGTAGTGCCCCTCCTGCCTTAACGTCTATTAATTTAGCTGTTATATTATTTCCATTAGAATCAAAAGTATTAGTTCCACCAGATGATTCTATTCTCAATTCATCTGTAAATGTTATATTCCCTTGAGATATTGCTTGAATATCACTATTTGATGTAAGAAACAATGATTTTATTGTTAAATTTTTGTCGGTAGATGATGATGATGGGAAATTCATTGTACCACTTGAGCTATTCTGATAAATATACCATCTATAAATATCATTAAATGCAATAGCTCCTTTACCAGAAGCTACCAATACGTTACCAAACGTTCTTCCTATTTGTATCATTTCATTTGTATTTGAAACTAACCTACCCGACTTTTGTTCGATAGTATGATAAATTAATGTAGTTGAATTGCCTCCGTTTATGTCTTTTAATGTTATAAGGTTTGAATCTCCGCCTGTTTCTATTTCAAATTTGTATAAATTTAAAGAGTCTTTATGATAAATATATTTATTTGTGCCTGTCATCTTTAAAGTAGATTCGTCATAGTCGAATGTTCCTGCTCCTGCCCAAGCTGGGTCTCCTGCAAATGTTCCGTTATTGGATTCTGCCGATAAATCTTCTACATCAGTTCCGCTTGGTGCTGCATTGTCTGTTCCTTCATTAAACTCATACCATAATTTAGCATTGCCGTCAGTAAATCCGTTTGGATTACTACTTACGTGATAATTATCAGCAGCCATTGCTGTCCAATCCTTAAACATCATATTACGAATTTGACCTACTGATAATGCTTCAGCCCAAACTGATACTCTTCCTATAGTTCCAAAGAAAGGAGCGGAACCATCGTGTCCTTCAGAGCCTATTGCCATTTGTGTATTATTAGTTTCAATAGTTTCAGTCCAAGCTACCTGCCCATCAAGTTTACCATCTAAATAAACTGACATTAAATCATTATCAGCATCAACAACTCCTGCGATGTGATGCCACTTATTATCAACAGTTAATACTGTGTTTCCCTCTAACATAGTATAAGCTGGTGAACCGTCAGCAGATGCAATAGTTAAGTCAATCCTTTCAGCATTAGATATACCAAGGAGATAACCATCAGAATATCTACCTTTTGATATAATTCTCTGATAATCACCTACTGCACTTAATTTAATCCATCCTTCAAGCGTAAGATTTGTAGAAATGTCTAAACTACTGTGGTCAGGTATAGTAATCCAATCCCCAGTTCCATCAAGCGTTACTGCACTCTTACCAATAAGACCACCACTGGTAGTAAAATCTCCTGCTACTGTGATTGTATCGTCTGTTGCATCTAATGTTCCACCTGTTGCTATTGTAAGATTATTACATTTGTTAGCTGTGTTGTGTTGACTACGGAAAGAAGAACCCACAATTATATTTCCAGCCCAATATCCACTTTCTGTCCAATCAAGTTGCGTTGAACCATTATTTACAAATATATTACTTGTTGCATCACCAACAAAATCACCATCACCAAAACTTTGGTCAGTATTTGCAGAACCTTGACCTGTAATTATTAAATTGGCTCCAGCTTCTTCATCAGAAACACCACCTATTGAAAATTGACTGGCAATTAACATAGCGCCAGCGCCACCATAATTTGTAGTTCCATCATTGTCAAAATGTCCAGAACATTCCATCCTCTGTCCATTCAAATCTAAAATATCTCCACTACCTACTGTAAATGCATCAAACTCACAATCTCCTGTAAGTTTTACTCTATCATTACTTCCTTCAAGTGTTATGTCAAATTGAAAATCACAGTTCTTAAGCTGAGCATTAGAATTATTATGATAGCCCCATTGGAAATTACTACTATTAGTATTTGTAACTATAATTGGATGTGTTTCTAATACACCTGCAAGTGTTGCAGTTTGTCCATCTCCTGCATAAAACCAAAATTGCTTATCTCCAGTATTCATATTGTTAATAAGTTTAGGATAACTTGATTCAGGGTTTGTTGCAGTTCCCATTGTCAATGTTTTGTTTGCCCAAATATAACAATGTGAAGCTCCTGCATCTAACTGCAATTGCCTTTCAATAGTTTCATCTTTATAAAATCGTAATTGACCTCCTGCTTGTTGCCAATTGTAAAACGTAAAAGCAACGCTACTTGATTGATTTACATATATACTGTCAAGTCCTCTAACAGTTCCATTATTGTGAGTAAATGCTCCTGCATTATCAATGTTTGCTGCTAAATCTAAATTACCTCTTGGTGCTGACAAAGTTCCCTCTGCTTCTATCGTAAGTGTTCCGTCAAGGTCAAGAGTGCCGTTTACCCAAGCAAGGCTTACCCCAGTTCCATCTGCATCCGTTCCAGTGCCGTAATCCCCTATTGCTGCTGTTGCCCCAGTTCCTTCATCTATCTTCCACCAATGGTCTGGTGTTACATTAAAAGAACCTGAATAGAGTGAAGCTACTTGGTCTGCTGACAATGCTTGTTTAAACATTTTAATATCACGCAATCCTCCATCCCATCTTTGGTCGCCTCCTTTTGTATAATTATCTCCTATTATTAAATTATGTGAATTACTGCCTATTGCACTTCCTGAAAAAGTAGTATCTTCTACATTTAAAACTCCATCAACGTAAATTCTGCCTGTTCCTGAACCTGTAGAATCATAAGTAAACACAACGTGCTGCCAAGACCCATAAGTTACACTTCCTGTTGTTGCAACTAAAGCATTATCATTAACATATATATAATAATAATCATTACTTCCTCTATTTATTGCCAAAGAATAAGCTGAGTCATATTTTTTATCAATTATGCGTTGTGTAGAGTCTCCTGAATCTGTTGCTTTCACCCAAGCTGAAATAGTCAATGCATCCATCCCATCTAAAGAAGCTGCATCAGCAACTTCAATATAATCTGCATCACCATCAAAATCAGGATAACTCAGTGACAAACCCTCTACCTTTCCTTGTGTTACTGTAAACGTCCCA
>CETC01030353.1_pt1 | contig 23730 bp, 25 predicted proteins | sample 326911 | NCBI WGS metagenome assembly CETC01 (sample SAMEA2622694, study PRJEB7988) | marine metagenome | isolation source: saline water (ENVO:00002010), including | reverse complement strand
TACATAACTAACACCTATGGTGGTGGTATTCAGTGCCAAGGTGCTACCATGAACATTACACCCTATGTTACTGGAACAGGATCATTTAAGCGACCCTTTGAAAGATACTATGACGATCCAGTGTATGATGTTCATGATGCCGATGATGACGGACAGATAGACAATCCAGGTAATATACTATACTACGTTCCAACTCGTACCAATCAGACAGAGAACTACAATGTATCTTTAGGACTCTCTGCTACATGGTCACGTCCATTGGATAAAACATTACAAGACCAGTGTAAGGAAGCAGCAGAAGTCCAAATTAATATGCAGAGACAAATGACTGCTAATAAAAGATTAGACTTTGAGATCGCAAGATTAAAAAATTGTGGTGAGCTCATGCAAGCTGGAATTATGTTCCATCCTCAATCACCTTATGCATCTATCTGTGCTGACGTTGTACTAATGACTCCTGTAGGACAGGTGACACCACATAGTCATAGTCTTAATGTGAATCAACCATCTGAAACTGAAGTCACTGAAGTCAAAGCAAATGGTACAGCAGAAGATCTAGGAGTACATACTATTGGTAATGTAGATTAATTATTTTTTCCTTTTTATTGGAGGTAATCCTTTCTTCTTTCTATACTCGTCAGCAATAATGTCTGCACGAGTAGGTTTATAAGGAGTCTTACCGAGTGCTTTATTTACTTTAGTTAATACCTGTTTGATTGCAGGTTTAAAAACCCTTAGTAGTAAATCTGCTAGGGGTTTTGCTAATAGTGCAGATGCACCAGCGACTGCTGCGATTGAAGCGGTTGTAGTAGCTACTTGTGCAGAGGGTAGATACTGTTCTGCTATATTGATAGGTTCATACAATTCTACACATATCCATGTTCCTTGCGTTGTCTTTTGCAATTCATGACCTACTACTTTTTCTTTCTCACTAGGCCCTATTGCACCAATACGTAATGACGTTGGGCCAGGACATTCTATTTCTTCTTTTGTTTTAGGTATCTCTGGGGTCTCTGGTGTAGTAATATCTGGCTCTGGTGGAGGTGCAACTGGTGGTGCTTCTGTTTCTCTTGTAATTGTTAACTGATCTGGTTCATAATTCATTGCAGAATATGCAGGGTAAGTTCCATCAGGGCATAGTGTCATTACCTCACCCTCATCATTCTTCACAAGATCCTTATCATTTGGTATGTTATTCTTATGAGTCTTGTTATCCTTATGTGCCTTCACACAACCAGGCATATCCACAACAGGATTCCCAATGTTAACTACTACTGGTGGAACCAAGTAATCAACATTAGGTTGTGTTGTCATCCACTTAGGAGTATAGATGTTTGGTATTTCATTTCTGATATTAACATCTGCAATGTAATACACATTCCGATTTATGGGATATGTATTCACACTTATGCTATGAATATCATTGATATGATGCCATATCATTTAGGAACTTCCTGTCTATAATCAGTAGGTTTTTGTTGTCTTACTACATCTCCAGTACTCTTAGGTAGCATCTCTGCTAGAGCACTACGAACTTCTTCTCTTATTATGAGTTGAAGTTCTGATTGCTTTGCCCTGATTCTCTTCTCTGGTCCACCAGTTGCTTGGTCGATGGCATAATTGCCACCAACCACTGAACCAGTACCTATTACAGCAATTGCTGTACCAGTAGAAGTAATCTTCTGGATGTCCATTAGAATGGTTTAAGAGCCTGAGGAGATTTTGGATCTGCTTGAGGAGCATCAGGAGAGAGATCATTAGTTCCTATAGGAAGTGAACCACCACCTATTCCTGCTGCACCAGCACCACCTAGACCCCCAAGAGATCCAGTAACTGCTTCCATAGCCTGAGATTTAATTCCATCAATGATGGATGCTCTATTGAGATATACGTATAACCCACCACCGACAACGGAAGCAGATACAACAGTAGACGCAATAGCAAGTACATTTACTAGTTTTTGCATGATTTTTTATAATGTATATTTTTTATCGTCAGCGACTGTGACAATCTTTAAAGGAGCTTGTTCAACTCTTATTGTTTGAGTAGGTCCAGCGTTTGCTATGATCTGCTCAATATCTTTTTTAGTAACAGCACCACCATTAATTGAGTTGCCGTTCTTGTCCATCTTCATAGTACCATCACCTTTCTTAGATGCTGTCTGAATTCCGAAGCTAGCTAAAACTCCTGTAAAAACCGAAGCTATAAATGTCGGATCTATTTTCTGTTGAGGGACACCAGGTATGGCAACATAATTTAAAGTTAATATGCCTCCAGACCAGGCCAGGACTGTGATTCTGACCATTGTAGAAATGATCGCTGCCTGTTCTTCAGGGTCGGGAAGAATAGCATCTTTTGCCTTAGCAAATATACCTTTCTTCTTCTCTTCCTCTGGTTTATTTACATCTTTTGTCACTTCATCTGTCATGATACCACACTTTAAGTCATATTTATTTATCAGGAATCCACGCCAAATTTCCTGCAACAGAAATTCTGACATCATCTGTACCATAAAAAGGATAGACAAGATGGTTCAATGCAGCAGGAAAAAACACCATCATACCTTCCATGTTAGGATTCATTGCATAGTTATATGATTTTCTATTACCTAGTATGCTCATATATTCAAACTGAAAACAAGAAACACATGGAAGAGTAGTGTTCTTAGCAAAGGGTAACTCTAATTGTTGTCTAGCATCTGTTGGAATCTTCCTCCATATAACAAAGGAGAAGACACCAGAGTGTGTATGTGATGGATTAAATTCTGTTTGATACTGATAGTTTACCCATAGATCATTCAACTTTAAAATAAAAGGAACATCTACTGGAAATGCAGTAGGTCTTGGTCTGTAATCAAACTTCTGTTGATATATATCTACTACTTGTTGTATAAACTTCTCAAAACTTTCAGTTGATGTCAACTCTTGACTGTTAGAAATATTACCAGCGAGTCTATCTCTAACACACTCGCCAGCATTTTCTATCATGTTATCAATGTCCTCGATAACATCAGTAGGTAATACAACTTCTAACCACCCCTCATTCTTGGGTAGGACTGCTCTAGTTTTTAACATAATAAAATCAAGTCGGTATTATTATAGCATATTATAAGTTTGTCTGTCCGTGATTTGAGAACTTATATGTTTGACTACTGTTATCATATGCAGTGCAACAGAAATATACATTCTCATAAGAAGGTGTGTTTCCAGCACCTTGTCTAGGTGGAAGATAGAAAGTAGGGGTACTAGCAGGATTGGAAGGATTACCACCACCTTTCCAAGTAGTTAATGGATCTCCTTCTTCTCTCAACCATACCTTCCTTACCTTCATATTAATAACAAAATTTATATTAATATTTCCAGTTGGATCTAAATTACCATACCCACTGTCTACACTCTGTCCAGGACTCCAACCATTAGCAGCAGCATAAGTACCATAAGCACCTATGGATGACTCTCCACCTCTCAATCCAAGTGTATCATCTTGTCTTTCATCTGGATGAGATCCACTCGTTCCTTGACTACCAGAGAACCACCAACCACCATTAGCATCACCATTAGTAACTTCTAATTTAAAATCATACACAGCATCGTCTGCTAACTTTCCTGTAAAGCAATCACTATATCCACTACCAGTATACACTGCTGTACGAGCATCATTACTTAATGTCCAATTACTTTCAGGAAGAGCCCAACAAATATCCTGTGGTTCAGCAAATCTACCTCTTTCTACATCATAATTGTGTTGTACTTGAGCATGACTTAATGCTGCATCATATATTCTTGCGATAGCAATCTGACCATTAAACCATCTCTGATCTCCATTATTATCAGGTTGACAACCTAGAGCCCAATGACAACTACTATAGTCAATCTGTTCCGTCTCAGCAAATGTAAAGTCTCCCATGTCTTCTATGTACATGCCATTCTTATAGACTCTCTTCCTAGCACCATCAAATGTAGCTACAACATGATTCCAATGAGTAGAAACATCTCCTGTACCTTGATTAGTATTACCTGTACCACCAGTAGTCCATCCAGCATTAACTCGTCCCATCTGGAAATGGTATCCTTCTGGTCCACCGCCATGTGCGGTACGACTATCTACACTGATTGATACTCCGTTCTGATTAGCACCGTCATTCTGTGATGAAATGATTGAATTTATACCATCGCCACCACCAACAGCATCAGCTTTATACCATGCTTCTAATGTAACTTGTCTATTGGTATGCACATCAGTAGGAAGTTCAGTAGTGTCTATATTATCATTACTACCATCAAAGTCAAAGTATTTTGCACTACCAGATCCACCAAAGGTTGCTCCATCAACAGTACCAGTAAATTTATTTGCAGCTACTTCAGTAGCAAGATTAGTTACTGTTGTACCACTACCAGGATAACAGGCAGTGTCAGAGAAATCGTAGAATAATTTACAATGAGTTGTTATTGGTGCAGATGATTCTGCTCCTTCTCTGTAAAGAGCAAGTGCTTCATAATCAGTAATTTCTCTATTAAAAAATCTAACTTGATCTATGCGTCCATCCCAGTGCTCAGTACCAGCAGAGTTAGATCCTATGTTCCATCCAGCACTACCACCATGTCCACCTGCCTCATCTTTTATGAAAACAGGATGGCCATTAATCCAAACATGATGATCAGTATCGGCACTACCAGCAACACTCCAAACTATATGATGCCACTTAGTACTACCACCATAATTCATAAATTCAACATGACCTACGTAATGAGAAGTACCACCATACATCAAAGTTACTCCATCAACCCAACCACTATTTGTAACAAACCCCATTGAAACTCTCTGGTTAGATATATTAGCATTAAAGCATTCATTCATAGCTCCAGCACCCATAGAATTCCAATCAACATTACTCTGAGCCCATAAAGATACTGTAAATGGATAAGAGTTCTTTGGAGTTCCACTTATTGCTATCGTACCACTATTAGTACCAAAGTCTCCAGAGTTTGCACCAAACTTAGCAGTAGAACTCCAAACTACATTAGTTGGAGTACCATCATGACTACCACCAATATCATCACCATCGCCATCCATTTGCCATAAGGCCACGCCACTACTGTCACCAAAGGGATCAACATTACCTACCGTACTAGCACCACCACCTAATTCATTCCATGAAGTACCGTCATATACTTTTAATTTACTACTAGCAGTATTAAAATACAAGTCACCTGCAACTCCCGAAGCAGGATCACTAGATGCAATAGCAACTCCTATCCTATCTGATTTTCCTTCAGTACCTGTAGTACCATCTCCAACTAATACTGGCATAATTACCTCTTAAACGTCTGACCAAGAAGAACCATTATATATCCTGACTTTTTTACTATCAGTCTTATAGTATATATCTCCAGCAGCAGGGGTAGAAGGATCAGAAGTTCCTGTTGCAAGACCTACTCGATCTTCCTTGAAAGAACCTGTAGTTGGAGTTCCAACAGCACCAGCATTAGTAGGAAATGATCTACCAGCACCCCAGATTATTCTGACAGCACCTCTACCACCTTTGTTTCCTCTCCATCTTCCACTAGCACCACCACCATAGTCGCCACCAACATCTGATTGACCACCATTTGTTCCTTCACCTTTTCCATCTTCACCACCTGAACCACCTCCACCGTCACCTGGATTAGCACCAGATGGATCTGCAATTTGTCCGTTAGCACCTTCACCTAAAAGTCCTACTCCTCCAGCAGAGAAGAAAGCCCAACCACCACCAGCACCTCCTCCACCAGCTCCATTAGTCGCCCAAGGAGAAAATGCCTCATTATCACCACCATCTCCAGAATATCCACCAGCTCCACCACCGCCGTAGCCACCATTATTATAGACACTACCTCCACTACCACCACCATCAAAAACTCCTGCTGGTGATCCTTTATTAGCTGAAGATCCTACAACACCACCTTGTGCAGTTGTTGTTCCATGAGTGGCAGTAAATGATGAGTCTCCACCAGGAGTTCCATCATTCTGACCTGCTCCACCACCACTAGTTCCTGATGCTGGAGTACCTTGAACACCAACGACTACAGAATAACCTGTGCCTGGTACAACAGTAATATTATTTTTATATGCCAACGCTCCTCCACCAGCACCACCAGCACCTACACATACTACACATACAGAAGTAACTCCAGCAGGACAAGTCCACGTATGGTTTCCTGCTACATTATAAATTTGATCTCCTCCAGCATCTCCTGTTGTTGCAACAACTGCCATTATGATACCTCCGTCATAGCAATCTTATACTTCTTACCAGTCAATCTATTAATTAAATACATTGAATCAGCACCCTCTTGCATAGTCCAGTGTCCTTCAGTTCCATCAATTTCATTACCACCCATTCCCATATTATTCATCTGTAAGTCACCAGTGTATAGGTTAGCCCATCTATTAGAACTAGATCCAAGATCTCTTGTATTGTCAGCATCAGGAATAATATTACTAGCAACAGATCCTAGACCAAGATCTAGAGCAGTACCTAGTGTCCAAGTAAGACCACCTGATCCACCAGTTCCTCCACTATTAGGTCCGATAGTTCTTGTGTTCTCGTCAGCAATATAAACCCCATTGATAGAATAGTGTTTGTTATCTGCCAGATCCATATGCTCTGTAGACACCCAAGTGTTATAGGTAACACCACCATCTATGTGTTTGAATGTAAGTTTCTTATCTGTAGTACCCTTAACGATAATACCACCATCATCAGCAGAAGTATCTGAAGGACCAAGAGCAGTTATTTGTGCCGTTCCATTACCAGTAACATTGTTTGAAAGTACCGCAGTATTATTTGTAATAGAAACAATTGTTGTTCCACCAGGTATTGTGATACCACCAGTAGAAGTCTGAACCTCCATACCTGGAATCAATCCAAGTGTAGGGGTTATTGATGTAAGGTTAGCAGTACCATCTGTTACAGTAGCAGCAAAAGTTATACTTACAACAGCAGCAAGTTCGATTGCTTTGTCTGCCACCTCAACCACGTTAGATTTAACAGTAGTTGTTGTACCATTAACTGTAAGGTTACCTTTAACAAGACAATCATTATTAATAGTTACGTCTTTGTTTAAAGTAAGATCGAAGTTTGCATCACCTCTTAACCATGCCTCAGTACCAGAACCAATAACTAACTGCCTGTCACCATTAACATTAGGTGGTTCAAAGGTTGAGTTAGTTTGGTTAGCATCATCAGCAGGACCGATGATAACATTACCAGTACCTTTAACATTGTATCCAGCATAGTATCCTATGCAGACGTTTGCATTTCCTCCAGTGAGTGTCTCTAATGCGTTGTTACCAATAGCAACGTTCTTCTCACCAGTAAGGGAGACAAGCATTGTGTCTCTACCAATAGCAATATTGTCATCTCCAATTCCATTTGCTCGTAATGCACGATGACCCACGGATAAGTTCGCTGCACCAGAATTGGTTGTCAACTGTGACTCCATACCTATTGCAATGTTCTGAGATCCAGAACTGTTATTGGCAAGAGTATCATGTCCAATAGCTATGTTGGTATTAACACTACTGTTACCACGACCTATCTTAAATGGATCATTACTTGTTCCAAACAATACAAGGTCTGCGTTGTCTATATTAACAGTACCTTTAAGAAGAATGTTATCTGTAATAGAAGCACCAACTGTTAGGTCTTCATTAACTATTAAATTCTGATTAATTGTAAAGTCACCACCTGCTGCACCCATAGTAATAGCAGATGCTGCTCCAAATGCAGTGATAGAAGTAGCATTAGTATTGAATAGAGTAAAACCAGTAGATGTTGTTATCATACTGGTTAATATATTAGGACTGGTTTGGAATACAAGACGACCAGTACCAGTTGTATCACTAATCAAACCACGAAGCTGTGTGGATGTAGTAGATGCAAAGGTAGCAAGAGTATCAGATGTATATGCTACGTTACCACCTGATCTAAGGTTTGCACTAACAGCAGCAACAGCATTGTCTGTTGTTAGAGTTACATCTCTTTGAACATCAAGAGTCTTTCCTGAAGTTATTGATAGAACACCAGATGCAGTTGATGTAATTTGAAGTCCATTAACAGATGTAGCAGTTGCTGCACCTAGTGATGGGTTCGTACATATAGGAGATGTTAAAGTCTTATTAGTAAGTGTCTGTGTCTCACCTTCTGTTACAAATCTTCTTGATACAGAACCATCCCATGATCTCCAGTAAGCACCAGACTCATACCATTCTAATCTTTGATAAGCAGTTGTGTTTCCAGAACCATCAGTAGTTCTATTAAGTTGAATACCACCATCAGCACCACTTATATTATTACCCTTTCTAAGTTCAATTAAATTATCTTCTACTTCTAAAGTGGTTGTGTTTAAAATTGTTTGTGTACCATTGACAACTAGGTCACCACCAATGGTAACTGTAGATCCGTTGTCAGTAATAAGACTGTCTGCTAACTGGAAGTTACCAGAGTCCCACTTCATTACAGTGTTACCTGTTAGGTTAGCAGCATTCTTTAACTGGAAATCTAAACCAGATAATAGAACACCATTAGATGCTGTCAATGAAGCACCAGTATCACTGTTAACAGATGAAATTGTGATTGTTGTGACTCCACCAACTGTTGCCTGTGTAACAGTAGATGCACCAGCAGCAGCAATCTTAAAGTCACCAGCAGTAACAGCATTACTTCCAGATGCTAATCTTGTTATAGTATCGTTGTCTTGACTAGCAATGGTAACATCATTACCTGCCTGTGTTACTGTAACATTAGTACCACCTAAGATATTAACATCACCAGACACAAGAGTTCCAGCAGTTCCACCCTTAACACGAGTAACTGTGTTGGTAGAATCAAAAGTAATTGTTGGGTCGTTGTTGCCATCTATACCCTGTGCTACAGTTGTTGCTCCAGTAGCAAGGAATGTAAAATCTCCAGAGGCATATGACTGACCAGCAGTTGCTCTCAGTCTTGTAATAGTATCAACATATACTGAGCTAACATCAATAGTATTTGTTGCTGCGTTCTGTGTAACAGTAGTAGATCCACTACCAGAAATTTTCATTGCACCTGTCTGTGCAGCACCACCTTGAGCAGCTTGTAGTGTTGTAATAGTATCTGCATCAGGAGCAGAACCAGCAATAGTAATTACATCTCCAGCTCTAGAGATCTCTAACGCAACAGCATTAGAACCAGCTGGCACAGATTGAGGAGCACCAACAGCAATAGTAACATCATCAGTACCTGTTCCAGATCCACCAGCAGTTAATCGAACAATTTTTTGAGTAGCATTTAATCCATCAGTAGCACTAATAGCGTAAGTAGTATTATCATTTGGAGTTACAACTGTTCCACCTAATGATATCTGAGTTCCGTTAACACTTATAGATGAGTTGGAGAGAGCATTGTTTGGAATGTTACTAAGAGTATTCTGAGATCCAGATATGATTGCTGAAGTAAGAGTCTTATTAGTAAGAGTCTGGGTTTGTGTTAGATAAACATCACCAGGCGTACCCCATGACACCGCAGTACCATCACTGGTCAAGTACTTACCTGAACCTGTGTCTGAACTGATAATGATATTATTACCTGATAAATCTAGATTGTCACCTGATACAAGTTCCTCTATCTTCTTAGAAACTTCATTAACAATCAATGGAAAACGATTAGCCATTTACATTCCTGATGGATACTACTGCTCTGGTTTATTTATGTCTTATGTGATAACGATCTGTCCTACCAAATTAGAATCAACTCTACATTGATAGTATAATGTAGTTCCTGATAGTCCATAAGTATATAATTGAACCTGGCTATTTGTTGCCTCATTACCAATAACACCATTACCATCACCAACAAATCCATATGTTTTTAATTGATTTACTGTTCCAATTCCAGCAGCAGTTTTTATCTGGAATGGATTGCTAGGTGCAACAACATTAAAATGTATCACATCACCTTCGTTAATATTAATAGTTGGATCTTGTGCTCCAGTATGAGTAGTAGAACGATCAGATCCAGTAAAAACATAATGATCAGTTACAGTAGTAACATCAAAAGTAAAAATTGTATCTTGTCTCTCATGATAGGTACGTGGTCTTGGGAATAACTGTCTGGAAGTTCCTGCTTTTGGTACTGGTACTCTCGATCCTTTTACCTCACCTATAAGTCCACTAGTAGGACGTGGATTAACTGCAAGGATGTATCTATTAGGACTATCTTTTTGACAGGTAGGATCACTAAAGTTTCCATTCTGTCCTAGTACTCCTGGTTGTGCTGTAACTACAATCTGTCCATTCATACCAGAATGTAATGCACATTGATAATAGTATGTACCAGCAGCAGTTGCTTGCCAACTAACAACATCTTCAGCTCTATTAGAACCTTGATTAGTTGCACCAGTTACTTGATTACCTGTACCAGTACCTTGAGCCGTCTTAATATAGAGTGGATGATTATAATATGTACCAGCAGCATGTACTACAATCGTTCCACCTACACCAAGATTATTTCCAGACTGATAATAATACGTTCCTGGAACTACAGTCGTCCCTGCATTAGTATCCCATCCAGTACCACTTGTTCCACCCTGACCATACGTAGTACCTGTAGTAACTTGATCTCCAGACCCAGTAGTTGCAGCAGTTTTTATATAGATAGGATCATTTGCTATGCTAGTAGCAGGAGAAAAATCAACAGCATCACCTACTTCCATATTGATAGTAGGATTATCACTAGGACCAAGTGATCCACCAGGATTACTATGCATTACAGTTCTATCAGAATATTGAATGGTATATGCAGTGGATAGATCCCCAGTATTAGTTGAAGGGAATGACCTACCAGCACCCCATATAATTCTTACAGCACCACTACCACCTTGAGCACCAGAACCAGATCCACCACCACCATACAGGTTAGTGGATCCATCAGATCCAGGTTCACCACTTCCAAAACATTGAACACCAGTATAGTTTCCACAACCTAAACCACTAGTACCTTCACCTAAGAGTCCTACACCACCTCCAACATATCCACCACCATATCCTCCTCCACCACCAGCTCCACCAGATCCATCATCACCTCTACCAGCAAGACCAACAACATTAGGATGTGTTGATCCATCTCCACCACCACCATCTCCACCATTTCCAGAATATCCACCAGCTCCACCACCGCCACCTTCATATCCAGTTCCTGGAACGCTTTGACCACCATCTCCACCAGCACCGCCATTACCACCACCATCACCAGTATAAGTTCCACCAGGTTGTCCAACCTGAGTTGTTGATCCTTGTCCACCGCCACCTTTTACAGTAGATGTGTTTATAAAATATGAATCACCACCATTATTACCTGGTACAACACCGTCAGCACCAACGACTACAGTATATGATTGTCCTGGTGTTACTGAAATATTATTCTTCCATCCAAGTCCACCACCTCCAGCAGCACCACCCTCTCCAGCAGTATTACCGTTACTACCAGCACCTCCACCACCAATTGCAACAACACAAACAGATGTCACACCAGCAGGACAAGTCCAACTATATGATCCTGGTGTTGTATATACACTATTCTGTGGGGAAGATACTGCTGTTATTTGAGCAAACATACTACCTGTAGGAGGTTGTTGGAACTGTACAGTGTCACCTACATGCATACTAATAGTTGGATTGTTACCACTAACAGCACCATTAACATCTGTTCCACTTACAATATATGCTCCAGATCCAGTAGCATTAGTACTGAAAAAGTATGATGATTGTCCACCAGAAGGACCAACATCAAAGGTCATGTCACTTACCTTTGAATTCTTTTGTATGTAAGATAGAACATCATCATTAGTAAACCTTTCTTTATTTGTTGCTAGACATGCAGCAATACCACAGACCTGTGGTGATGCCATGCTAGTTCCACTAATAGGATAACAATACTGAGGATCTCCACCATACTTTGTATCAGCAATACCATAGTTGAGTGTAGAACCACCACTATCCATGATAACTCCTGGTTTACCCCAACAAGAAATAATCTGAGTACCTGGAGCCCATACATCTATAGCAGGACCAAAGTTAGAGTTTGGATTTCTTTTAAAATTTTTATCATCATATATGTAACCAACACATATAACATTAGGAGAACTATTAGGACTAGATCCTCTACAAAAATATCTTGTTCCTTGAGTATTAAAAATTGCTCTATTATCCCAATCCTGATGTGTTGTTCCATCTGGGTTCTGTTGTGGAACCATATAATAATCATTGTTTCCAGCAGCACCAATAATAACCACACCATCTTCAATAGCATCCTCTACATCTGCTTGTATAGCAGTTATGTGTGAATTTAATCTACGTTTACTAGGAGCAAGACCAAAGTCTGCCTCTACTCCATTAATAGTCCATCCACTTGGATTAGGATTAGAAGAATTATAAGTTACACCACGCCAAATTATTGAGTTCAAATCACCAATGTCCCATGGATCTAAAGTTGATCCATAACCCCAACTATGATTTGTTATCGTAGGATTCCTTCTACCAGTAGTAGCATTGACTGCTTTATGCCTATGAAATGCTCTTAGATAATCAAACATAAGGTAAGTATTCATAGCAGTACCTTGACCACCAAAATTACCTAACACCTGCATACTATAAATGTTTGCTTCCTTAGCCCATCCATAAGTTTTACCAGCAACAGTACCTGCCACGTGAGTACCATGATAAGTTTCATTAACAGTGTTACTAAAATAATTGTTGTAAGGAGGACTAGGTATAGTAATACCATCATCATCAATACTAGTTACATAACTATTAAGTTCTGTATACCAATCATACTGTACATATCTACTACTACCACTACCACCGTCCCACTCTTTCATATCAATTGATACTTGGTTGTCACATATAACTACGTCAACATGTTTACCATCATTAAAGATAGTAGCAGTTGCAGTTTTACTTTGTGTTCCATCACCACCAAACGTACCCTTATCTCTATCAGAATCAGTACCAGCACAATGCAACTTACCCCAATCATAATCTGTTGCAGTATAGTTAGCAGCAGTTGACTTACGGAATGTACCAGTCTGTTGATGTGAAGTAATCCTTTCTAATGCAAATGGTTCAGGAGTAATACCTAACTCTTCTGGACGTAACTCAACATCCCATACTCTAGAATCTGTTTTAATTTCTGCTGCCTGTGCCTCTGTCATCCAATAGTGTGTGTTCCTACTAATAGGACGCTTCTGATACAAACGATATCCTTCAGAAGCCATGTCACTATAGAACCCATCTAGGTCTTCACGATTGTGAAGAGTTACGACATAGATTTTTTCCATCTTTAAGCCTCTAGTTTGATTACTGTCATACCAACTGTTATTGTAGTAGTACCACCACTCTTATTAACTACCCTCAAATACATGTTTGTAGAAGGTGTTCCATCATTATTCCATCCTATAGTTCCTGGTGTAATGATCTGTTTCTGGTTAGCTGATGTTGTAATTACCTCAGCAATAACACCTGATCCTGGTAATGGATCTGTGTTCTCACTTCTACCTGCATCAGCTGCTCTAGCTGTAGCGTCAGTATAAACCGTGACCCATGCAGCAGCAGATAATTCAATAGCAAGTAAAGCATATGATTTATATCCAACAACAGTAATATTATCAGTTGTACCATCAGAAAGACTAACAGTTGTAGCAGTATAAGTTTGTCTCGTAGATAGACCACTAGTAGAAGCAACTTGCCAAGATCCATCACCTCTCAGGTAGGTGGTAGCATCAGCAGTTCCAGTTCCAAGTCTTGCCGTTGGAACTGTTCCAGAAGCTAGATTACTTGCATTTAAGTTAGTTAAATTTGTAGCAGAGAATGTAGGAGTACTAGTCCAAGATGGTACTACACCAGATCCCCCTGATACTAAAACCTCATTAGCATTACCAGCTGGTAAGATATCAGTGTCATTATTCGCAGCTTGATATAATAATCTTGCTGTAGCATTGATTGATAAATCACCTGCTGTTGTAGCAGTATCAGCATTACCAGTTAAGTCACCAACAAATCCACCAGTAGCAGTAACTGTTGAATCAGTAGCAAATGTACCAGCACCATCTATAGTCAAACATGATAGATCATTAAAGTTTCCTATCTGAAGTGCGTTTATACCAGTTCCATTACTATTAGGTCCATCTGCTCTACATACTGCTACTCCAGTATTTTGAAATGTCCAACCAAGAGTTGTAGTACCAGCATAATGTCCAAATTCAGTAGGGAAATAACCACTTGTTTCAGTGATAGAAGTTTTAGTTACTCCACCACCAGAACCAGCGATACTAAAACCATTTAGATCTAATGCACCACCAAGTTGAGGTGAGGTATCTTCTACAATATTAGATAGATATCCAGCAACACTATGATCACCCCAACCATATGCATTGTCCCAATTAGTAATCTTTGCATTAGTAACATTACCAGCATCACCTAGTGATGTTAAGTATCCACCCTGCGAATGATCACCCCAACCATATGCTGTGTTCCAATTGGTTGAGTTACCAGCACTAGCAGTAACAGATCCAGCAACAGTAATACCTGTAGAAGTTGTGGTTATACGAGCAGAATCATTGTGATATATTATAGTGTTTGTAGCATTTGCTTTTACAAACTTAGTAGCACCAGAGTTTAATCCAATATCAGGACTACTAATGGTTAGACCAGTAGAAGTGTCTGTAATTGTTGATGTATCTGTGCTATTAGTATATGCTATTTGTAGATCATCATCAGTTCCCAACTTGATGATCTTATCATCAACCATCTCTAAATGTTGATTGACATTAATGTCAGCATCAAAACTAACAGAAACATTAAAGGTAGGTGATCCTGAGTTTACAACTGCACCTCTAGTAATTACAGACTGTAATGTATCTACTTCAGCAGTAATGAATGAAGTAAGATCAGCAGGTGCAAATGTGAATACACCAGTTCCATTATTATATGACAACGATCCACCACCTGATGCAGCACCAGTAGAAGTAGAAAGATCTGTTAATGCTATACCACTACCACCTGATGAAGTAAGATCAGTTCCAGGTTCCCATTCACTATTTGCATTGTTCCATTTAAGAACTTGTCCATCACTAGGTGCGTTGGAAGATACATTTGATAAACCACTAAGAGCAAGAGCAGGTATTGAAGTTACGTAACCAGCACTAGCATGATTACCCCAACCATATGCTGTATCCCAGTTAGTAATCTTTGCAGTAGTAACACCAGCAGCAGCACCAAGTGATGTTAAGTATCCACTAAGGTCTGGTGGAGTGTATGTAAATTCTGCGTTAGCATTATTAAGCGATAAATTACCACCACCACTAGGAGCCGCAACCGTCACCGTAGAGATACCTGGTATCGCTGGTTTATTTTTTATAACTGCAAGTCCAGTAGTAGCATTCCAATCCGCCTGGATTTGTGCTGCTGGAATTGTAGGCTTATTAGTTAAGTCTTGATAATTTCCACTGAAAGGATTTGTCCATTGTATAGTTGTGCCAGTAGAACTCAGTACTTGTCCTAATGTTCCAAAAGTTCCACCTGCTTGAAGTTCCTTGCCAGCAGGAATATTCAGACCTTCTTTCAGCTCTATGGGTGAGTTATCAGCGTAGTTGGCAATCTGATTTGCAAGTATTTTTGACATAAACTTCTAGTCCTGTAGACACTTTCTCTGAGCTAGAAGTATTTATGAATAAACTAGATTACCTGCGACTATACTACGACCATTACATTGGTTAGGTGGTACATAATGATCAACCCAACCAGGAAACATTATCATCATACCTTCTATAGGTCTTATCCTCTTACGAATCTCTCTGAATACTATAGGTGATGAACCTTCTGGTGTATTAACATAGTATACAAATGCCCAATCATTATGAATATGATTATGAAATTTTTGAAAATGTCCTTCTTGATATACCTGACCCCACAAATCTACTAACTCAGTGGGTCTATCTACTAAACTTTGTGCATACTCTGCAATTTTAACAAACTCTTCTACCTTAAAACAATCCCACTTGGTCATCAATGCTCCTTTATCTTTGGTGACACTGTTGTCACATATAATTCTATGCAAGAGACCATTTTCTTCTCGTGCTTTTGGATATTGAAAGGCACGTATCTCTCCTAAATTTAATCCTTCATAGTCAAATAATCTATTCATATTCCCATTCAGTAATATCACCTGGAAGAATAAATTGAGACGCTGCTTTCACAGCGTCATCAAGATACTCATAAGGACCATACTCCTCACCATTATAATCATAATAAAATTCACCACATCTTTCCTCGACTGTAAAATGATTTACAACCTTATCTCCATTAACCTCTTCGATTAATCTAAAAGAACATGGATTAGGATACAGTTGGTGGTTTGTCATCGGAATCATCACTAAAAGTAATCACATCATTAGTACCCCATGCAGAAGGATCTGGTGTGAAAGTTACATTATTCTCTAAATCAGATGTGTCTATGTTTACATCACCTGTTATTAGATCATCTAATATTCCTGTGTCTGGTGTAGGGAAACTTATAACATTATCTAATGCATCCAAGTCTCCACCCAATTTGAAATCGTGCTCTGCTTTATTCCTATAGTAGTCAGATATATTATCTACCTTTCTAATTGGAGTACATGCAAGGACATCCTTAACACTATTCAAACATTCGACAAGCATACTAAGATTCTCATCGTTTTTCTGTTCCAAAGATTCCACAAACGCTGCACGAAGTTCTTCTTCAGCAGCAAGTAAGTGCTTTCTAATATCGTTACAAGACATATTTTTTATACCATGAATGTTGTTAAAAATGCATAACCAATTAACCAAGCACACAATCCACCAAGTACCTTATAGTATTTGCGGATAGGTGTACCAAAGTATTGCTGTCCTATCATAAGACATTTATGTGCTGGTGACAAGAGGTAACCTGAATATTCTGTAGATAAAAACCACACGAGATATTGAGGTCCAAAGACTGCTACAAGAGCAGAAGTCATACCAGCATACTTACCTGATGAACCCATAATCCACGATGCAACTGCTGCAACAATAGAAACAGGAATAATCATAGAAGGATCTGCACCCTTAAGATATTCCATTACAGGTCCATGAATCTGTTTAACTACACCGCCAAGAGCAAGAACTACTGTTGCAATGATAGCAAACTTTCCATCAAGGTATTTACCCCAGTTCCAATCTTTACAAATGATACTATAGTAACATGCCATAGCACCAAACCAAGGAAAGAAGAAGATTGCTCCACCTTTACCTGTTGCAAGTAAGAACCACAATGTAGCAATAAAAGGAGCCCATCCTCTCAATGCTCTAATCCAATTGAAGTCCCTGATGTTACTTAAATCAGGTACAACTGATTGAGGATCAACCTTAGAAAATATATACCACCATGTATATGCTAGGCATATAATAAGAGGTACTATAGTATAACTTAGGAATCCCCAATAACTTATACCCAACACTGCCATTGGTAGTGCCACTGTCTTCTCCAATGGAGACCACCAGTAGTAATGGTGTGTTGAAAGGTAATCAATTATGCCAAATGCACTTCTCTTACGCTTATCTGGTGGTGCTATTGCATCAAGAAGAGGTGCTGAGAGTGCAACTCTTCCAGGAATAGGTAATACACCACCGAAAATGCTAGTAAGAATAATAAGGATACGGTTATCCTTGACATATCTTTTTATTAAAGAGTATACATCATCTAGTACATGATATTGACGAATAAATCCACCTAGTATCATAATACCAAAGATGTAACCCATGTAGAGTTCGTTCTTTAGTATTGCTTGTATCATATATCACAAGGGTTTTGAAATTTAGTTATATCAGTGGCAATATACTTTTCACCACTTGATTTTTTAATAAGGAAGTCTTCGCCATTCTCTATACGAAGAGTATATTTGTCTAGATCTCCTTTAAATTCTTCTTCAGTTAGTTCAATCATATTGTACAACAAATTTTTTCTTTTTGCAAGTAGTTGATTGAGTCTTGACAACCACCCAAATGTAACCTGTCTCCGTATCCATCTAACACAACCTGTGGGAAGGTAGCACCTTCACCAAACTCTTGGTAGAATTCTTTCTCAGAAAATTGACTACCAAGTTTATATTCAACAAATGTTAATTCTTGATGTTCCATTACTGCTACAAATTTTTCGCAATAAGGACAGTCTGGTTTAGAGTATACAATTAGAGAGATCATGTTTGAGTTTTAGCCGCAAGATAATCGTTATTAAACAGTTCTAACCCTTCACGAGTTAGGACATGATCATACATCTTATCGAAGACTTTAACAGGTATAGTACATACATTTGCACCATACTCAAAGGCTCTACCTACATCCCTGACGTTTCTAATGGAAGCAGCAAGGATTTGTGTTTCAACATCATGCCTCTTATATGTATTAGCGATGTCTTTTACAAGGCATAGACCTCCAAAAGAATTATCATCTACTCTACCTACAAAAGGAGAAACGTAGGATGCACCTGCCTTTGCAGCAAGTATTGCTTGTGATACTGAGAACACAAGAGTTACATTAGTTAATATACCATCATTGTGTAATTCATAACAAGCTTTTAATCCCTCACGTGTGCAAGGTACTTTAATTGTAACATTATCACTGAGAGAAATGTATGGTTGTGCTTGTTCTACCATCTCTTCAGCAGTCTCAGCAACTACCTCAGCAGAGATGGACTCAAGGTTAGGACATGCTTGATAGATCTCTTCGATCACATCACTCTGTTGCCTTCCTGACCTGAGTATAAGAGTGGGGTTAGTGGTGACACCATCAACCAGACCAGTCTTGTATCCATCAACAATTTGATCCACCTCAGCGGTATCTAAAAATATTTTCATGGTTTTGTATTAAGAGGTTCCATTTTCAGGAACTGTTCATTCAAATTATAAAACAATTTATAGTTGGTTGTATTAACCCAGTAGCCAATGATGTCCGAACCATCACAGTTGTAACCGTAACCTGTAAGTGGTTCATTGACACCATCAATTCTAAATGTCTTACCACCTTTTTCTAGGTAGTTGTGAAATTTTTCATCCAGATTGATCATCTCTCCTCAAATATTATTTTACGGACTTTTCTTTTACGACGAGCCTCTTGGTATTTTAGGTCATCAACAGTGAAAAGTGTTGATTTCTTAACATTATTAATAGATTCTGTTAACGTAACCAAGTTTAGATCATTTGCAATAACATGATCATCCCTTATCGTGGTCATATTAGGACAGCCGCAGCAACCTGATCCAACAAGTTCCTTACCACATACACGGCACTTTACTTTTAACATTGTTCTTTAAAATAGTCTTTCCTGTAGTAACGTCCTAAGATATTACTATTATAATATGCAGGTGTTCCATCGCTCAATGCTTCTGAAAGGACATTGTTGATGAATAACTGTTTAGTCTCCTCAAAATTTACTTTACCTTTGGTTGAGTGGAGCGATAAGATTTCTCGCTTAAAGATTTCTCTGCCCAATCTTTTAACATCGGACTTAAGTTCGTCAGAACTTCCGTAGTATTTTTTCCAGTCACTCTCACTCGTAACTCTCCGTTTACTTTTGCCACTTCGAGGCTTTCTACGACTGGTAAAATATTTTCTTCCGATGTATTTTTTGCCTGTCTGGAGATTAGTAATACAGTAGACGAAACCGAACTGATCGCCAATATCGTCAGAAGTGAAAGGTTTACCCTCATATAGCCAGGGGTTTTCGTAAACTCTTTCGTCAACCATCTCATAATTTTCATTTCTTTATCTCCTATTTATTGCCAATTAGTAACTGTTATTTCAATAGAATTATTATCCATTTCCCACTCCTCAGACACAGAATAACCATGCATCTGATTAATAGTATTATGTATAGTCATCCTAGCATACTGTTGAGTTACCTTGTCTATGAATCTACTTACTGGAACATCAAGATCCCAAGTAGAATGATCAGAGTATAGATCATAAGTCTCCGTCTTTTCGTTCCAACGAAACCCAATGTCATTTGACACAGCAACTTCTGCCCGAACCACAGGGTGATCCTCAGCATGATCAGGATTTGTAATAACGAGGTCTTGATCTTCTTTAACATTATACTGTAATAATTCTAATGCCTCAACTAATTGAGGTCTCTCTTTTATTTTAGTCTTAATCGTGCTGAAGTGTGACATTTTCCTCTGTAGTAACGGTTTGATAATACTCTTGTGTTTCTTTTCTCCACTGGACAGTTCCTAATGTCTCCTCAATCTTTTCTGTAAGATCAAGACATTGTGTTCCTTTAACACCCATAACCTCTTCAGTTACAGTACCGTCTTGTGCGATAACAAATTTAATTTTTTTCATATTGTTTAATACTCTCCTCCCATTCTTTTAGTGATGATTGACAATTTGGTGGTTCTGGTTCCTTATATCCCTTGATCTTTTTCCATTTGTTATATAGAGCTCCCATCACCCATGACTGGGATAGACTCTTGGGACCATTCTCAAGCAAATCTAACTCATACTTACTAGAAGTATATCCTTTGTACTCTTCTCTCCAGTTGGAATCGTCTACCATGCCCATGATACTCCTGAATATCTCTTTCCTTTTGTTGCTTCAGTCACACCATGTGGAAAAAAGAAATTAGAAGGGAACATAACAATATCACCCTTACCTAACTTGATCACATTATCTTTCCAGAAATATAAATCAGCACCTTCATAGTCATCATTAAAATTCATAATAAAACTAAGTACTGGCACTCCTTTTTGTGTACCATCAAATAATGAATGAATATGATCAAAATGTTGACGCATGATCTGACCAGGTGAGTATCTATTAAAACGAACCTGACAAAAGTTATTCATTACATTTGGAGATCCATCACCAAATGTAAAAAATGCATAATTTTTTTCATATTTTCTACCAGCTTCTATTATAAATTTCCCTAATTGTTTTTGCAATTCTAGAGTAGCACCCTGAATATCAAGCTCCATCTTTTCTTCAGAATGATATGAATCTTTGTGAACATTATACCACTTATGAGGTATCCACTCTCTCGATTCTATATCTTTAACAATAACATCACAAATATCAGCAGGAATAATCTTTTCTGCTACGTAAATACATTCATGTAATTTAGTATCAGGTTTGTTCATAGTTTAAAACCAGCAAAAGTATCCTTCTTAACATCCTGTTTGATGCTACCAACAACATATGATTCAACCTCTGTCTCTTGTGGTGCAACCTGCATACCTTTAGAAGATAACCAGTGTGCTGTCCATGGTAATGGATTGTTAGAGATAGGAGTGTCGAAGATTGCATCGAGACCAATTGATTTTAACCTACGATTAGCAGTCCATTCAACATACTTTTGTAGTAATTTATCATTGAGTCCTATAATAGAACCATCTTTAAATAAGTACTCAGCCCATGCCTTCTCTTCTTCTACTGCTGTACGGAACATCTGATAGACATTCTCCTCTTCTTCTTTAGCAATGACAACCATCTCTGGATCATCACCTTCCTTCCACTTATTTAATATATTTTGAGAGACAACCATGTGTTGTGACTCATCTCTTGCTATCAATGATATGATCTTAGCAGAACCTTCAAGTAACTTAAGCTCGCCAAAAGCGAAACTACAAGCAAAAGAGACATAAAACCTAATTCCTTCCAGTATATAAACATTGGCAACTGCCTTATAGAGTGATCTTTTTAAATCTTTACGTGTCCATTCTGAATTGGGATGACTCCTCATATCATCTTTCCAACTGTTACTCTGACCATACTCCTGTGCATAATTAATGAACTCATCGTATGCTCTGGTCACTGACTCAGCACGTGCAAGGATCTGCTCATCCTCCAAGATAGTATCAAAGACCTCAGATGGATCTGGATATACATTCTTAATTATATGTGTGTATGATCTACTATGGATCATCTCCATAGTCTGCCATATGTTCATACAACCTTCCAATTCAGGTAAAGAAACATAAGGAGCAAACGCCATACCAGGCCCACGTCCTTGAACAGAGTCAAGTAAGATTTGATACTTAAGATTACTTGAAAATATATGTTTCTGTGCAGCATTTAGTGTTTGATAATCAGCACGATCCTTTTGTAAGGAAACTTCTTCTGGTCTCCAAAAGAAACCTAACTGTGTCTGTGTTAACTTATCGAAGATAGGATACTTAAACTTATCATATCTTTGTACTCCTAATGGAGGACCAAAGAACATTTGTCCTTTGGTAGTATCTACCTGATTCGTATTGAATACAGTCATACCAGTTATATCCATATGTTCCTCCTTAGATTTTGCAGCTGTCACAATCGTCCTCCTCCATTTCAAATATACCTTCTAGTAGATCTTTAATGTCTTCTTTAGTTGTTTCTTCAACTACATCTGATTTAGAATCATATGTATTCTGATAGTAAGAAGTCTTCCAACCATATTTAAAGGTTGTCAATAAATCCTGTGCCATTACTGATACAGGAACTTCAGAATTGTCATAATGCTGTGGGTTATAACTCCAGTTTCCAGAAATTGCTTGATCAAAGAACTTCTGCATAACAGCAACAATATTAATATACCCAGTGTTCCCAGACATATCCCAAAGCAACGTGTAATTGTTCTTAAGGGTTGCGTACTGTGGTACAACTTGTTTGAGAGGTCCCTTCTTAGACTTCTTCGTTGAGATAAGATCTCTGGGTGGTTCAATGCCATTCGTAGCATTACTGACGACTGAAGAAGACTCGGATGGCATCTGTGCAGATAAGGTGCTATGTCGTAGACCGAATTCAACAATGCTTTGTCGAAGCTCTTCCCAGTCATGTTTAAGTTCATTCGCAACCAGTTCATCTACATCTTTTTTGTAAGTGTCGATTGGGAGGATACCGTCTGCATACTTGGTGCGATCAAAAGCTCCGCACTTCCCTTTCTCTTTTGCGATTGCGTTACTTGACTTGAGCAAGTAGTACTGGAAACTTTCAGACAAGTCGTGTACGAGTTTCCATGCTTCTGGGTCTTCATATTTTACTCCGTTCTTTGCTAGGTAATGTGCTAATCCAATATAACCAATACCAAGAGAACGTCTTGCAATAGTACTTCTCTCTGCTGCCTTCACTGGGTAGTGTTGGTAGTCAATTAACTCTTCTAATCCACGTACAGATAGGTCACAGAGTTCTTCCATCTCATCTAGGTTACGTAGTTTACCTACGTTAATAGCAGATAGAATACACAATGCAATCTCACCATCACCATCAATGTGTTGGATAGGATCTGTTGGTAGTGTAATCTCCTGACAGAGGTTACTCATACTTACCTTATCTTTGAATGATGAGTGATCATTACAGTGGTCTATATTCATGATGTAAATACGACCAGTCTCTGCTCTCTCCTTAAGGAGATCTAGGATGAGCTCTTGTGCTCCAATAGTTTTTCTTGGGATTCTTGAATCTGCTTCAGCAGCAACATATTGCTCATCAAAGGATGGAGTACCAAAAGACTCGTAAAGCCCAGGAACATGATGAGGACTGAAGAGACTAACATCCTCGTTAGCGATGAATCGTTCATAAAATAATTTTGAAATTTGTATACTGTAGTCAAGTTTTCTGACCCTATTATCCTCAGTACCTTTATTGTTCTTGAGGACAAGGATGTCTTCTATTTCTTGATGCCAG
>CETC01030777.1_pt1 | contig 23738 bp, 19 predicted proteins | sample 326911 | NCBI WGS metagenome assembly CETC01 (sample SAMEA2622694, study PRJEB7988) | marine metagenome | isolation source: saline water (ENVO:00002010), including | reverse complement strand
AGGAAGTACCTTGAAGAATGCAACATGGAAGGTGAAGTATGATTAGGTCGATCAACTCAAACCTGAAAGGGATGAAAGAGACACTTAGATTTGAATCAGGGTACGTCCTACTACTGGGACAGAACGGTTCAGGGAAGAGCACAGTCGCCCATGCGATTGAACTGGCCCTGACCGGAGCGACCGCTGACATGGCAGGGAAGGACGTGAAACTCAAATCACGTTTAAGGCACTTGCTCCCCGCGTACTACGAGGAGGATTCCAACCTCTTCGCTTACGCTGTCATGGGCAACGGCTACCAGTACGACTACGGCCAGTGGCGTTTCGCGCCTTACCGGCATGTCGTTAAGGAGTGCATGGACGCCATGACCGGAAGCGGGGATGCGTTCTACCGATTCATTCTTGAGAACTCGCGGGACGAGATGGAGATCGAACTGGATTATCCTCTGTGGTCCCAGATGGTTTCGCAGCACGGCTCACACCGGACGGCCCTCCTCAAGATGGAGGCCAACCTACGTAAGTCATTGACGAAGCACCGGGCTACAGTCAAGGAGTTGGGTATCGCTCTGAAGTACCACCGTACGGAGGAGATCATGGCGGACAAGGTGCAAGCCGAGTTGGCTGTCGAAGACACCAAGGCCCTGCTTTCAGAAGTGCAGAAGCGTATGCGGTCGTTCGGCCGAAAGGTTGCTGACGCTCTACAGGCCCGCATGGTCCGGTGGGTGCCCGATAATGGGAAGACTCCTGCGATTGTCGACATGCCTGACGGAAACGTAAACGTCTGCTTTGATAATGACTTTGTACCCTCTGGTGCCGAGACGGTTATATTGGCAGTAGCTCTTGCGGCGTCGTTGTTCGACCCGGAGGAGAGCCTGTTTATCTATCCAGATAAGGCTTATGACCCTGTAACCCTAGCTGGGATGATGCGTGTGGCGCGAACTTTGCCTGCTTGTGCGGGCGTCTTTATTCAAAGCACAATCATGCCAGAAGGATATGACCCCGGAAGTTTCGGATGGGACCTTGTTGACGTCGACAGACCGAGTGCTCGATAACCTAGACTGCTGGATGGGGTACGTCTACGGAGGTCAGGTGGATTTCCCGCCTGATGTCCGTGGCGTACCCCCTTCTCTTTTGCGGACAGGTACTCGCAAAATAGATTGTTCGACATTCACTTGGGCGGTCCTCTCGCAAGTATTCCCTGACGCGCCGTGGTCAGTCGATTACTATAAGAGGTGGCAGATGTGGGACCGCAACGATATGTGGGGTCCGCTGAAGGTCGCCGAAGAGTTGGGGATCACAGATGAGGAACACGGTGATGGGTGGTATTTGTATCAAGTGTGGGCGGGTGAGTGGGAAGGCGGACACTCCTTCCTCGGTTTCTCCAGTGGCGGTCGACTGCTTGTGCTGGAAGCGACGCGAAGCCGTAGAAACGGAATCGAACACAACGGAGTCGTGTGGCGGGGAGTCGGACCCGTGTCCCCCCGGCTGCCCGAAATGCCAGAGTACAGCGAGTACGAAGCCACAAGAGGGCTGACCTTCGGAAAGGTTAAGCTCGCTTAGGCGTTATTGAGCAGGAACCGGACGGTGATCGCCGTGCTCGGGGCCGCCTGACTCGTACCATTCGCGGCTGTAGAGGTCGCCCAGTACGTGATGTACGTTTGATCCATGCCTGTCGCAAAAGCAAAGTACTGTTTCGTATTCCCAGCTACACTCATGATCGTATCGGGAGACGTACTAGATGGAGTCGCCGAAGCGGCGCGTGCCATCTTCAGGTAGGTCGTAGCTGTGTTCGCGGTGTTATCGATCTCCACGTAGTACAGCGTGACGGTGCCACTAGACCCAGAGGCGTTATCGACAGACGTGTTGGTGACCGCCGTGTCGACAATCTCAATGGCAGCGAGTGGAGTAAGAACCGGAAAGGATGTAGCAGCCATGTTTGCCTCAGGAAGTAATAAGGCGCAGCTTGTTGGCTGTGCCGGGGAACGCCGGACAGAGGGTTCCGTTAACCGTAGTTACTGTGTAGCTAAGACCGTTGGCAAACTCAAGCCCGGTTGGCCACGAGAATACTTCGCGGGTGTTCGGATGAACCCGAAAGATGTGCGACGGTGCGGTCGTCCCGTAGACTGGGTCAACGGCATCGTACAGCTTCAACCAGACTTGGGTACCCCAAGCGTTATCGATAAAGAGCGTGTACAGAGAACAGCTTCCGCCCGCTACGTTGTCCTGCGCTTCCGCATCGTCGTCATGGAAGATGCGGTAAGTAACACCTGTTTTCTGGTTATTGCCTGTAGCGGCCATTCATCACCCCATGATCTCGTCTAGGTACTCACTAATCTCTTCCAGCAAAACTGCAATAATCAAATCGCGTTCACGATCACTAATCTTACCGTCATCGGAGAGGGCGGAAGTGATCTCCCGACCAACCCGGAGGATGCGAGAAGCGAGTGCGAAGATGTTAAACTTACCTTTCTTAGCCATGTTAGTCTCCAATAAGCTGCTTCCAGCCTGTTTCAAATGCAATCTGCTCGGCAGGGTCCTGTCCTTCGATAACACGTCCGTCGTAAACAAGCGAGCCATTGTATATAGGAAGTACCTGCATATGTACTTGTTCGGTCTTTTCATCGAATGTAGCAATCCCGCAGCCCTGTTGCCAGTCGGGAGATAAGTTAACTCCGGGAACAGTTCCGTCCACTCGACACAGGCAACCCGGACTCATGGCCGTGATTACATTTCTACCAAAGGGACCATGGAAGGTCTTCTGCATCATCTCCACTTTATGGATGTGCCCGTAGACCTCGGACCAGCGTGCCGTCTTAGCGATAGCCATCGCTGTGGCCCCGCTGCCGGAGCGTACCTTCGTACCGTGGGTAATGCGGACTCGGTCCCAGAGCCACCAGTCCGCACCGTAAGGGCCGACGTATTCGATGTCTAAGTCGCCCAACCGAAGTAGGTTCTGGACGCTTAGTACTGGGGACTCCTCAACCGCCCGCGCTAAGTACGTAGCTTCCGAAAGCTTCTCGACCATAGCTTTCGACATACGTTCTTCGTGATTCCCAGCCATGTAGGTCACCCTCGCACCGGGGGCCGACGAGCGAAGCTCTGCGAGCCACCAGTGTAGTTCGTCGATGGTAGGCTGCGTCGTTTGTTTGTACTCCGGCTTACGTGGGAACCGGGTACTCCATGGAGCGAAGTCCACCATATCACCTAGCAAGATCACATGCTGGGGGCTAACCTCGCGGATTAGCCGTAGGACCGCATCCATGGCCGCTCTGTCGTGCATAGGTTCAAGGTATGTGTACCGATTCTTCCACGCGAAGCCCGCTTGCAAGTCAGGGACGATCACGGCTTGCTGTAGGTTAGACTTGCGGGCGGGGTGATCGATCTTAGGAATCACCCGTGCAGGTTCAGCCGGACGGTACGCGGCTTCGACACGTCGCTCTAGGTTGGCTTTGACCTGATGCAGGGTAACCTTCCGCATCGTGTCCTTGACCTTGTGGGCTGTCTCCCAAGCGTTCGCCTTCCAACTGGTGACGTGCCACTCTGCTTTATCTACGCAAGCTACTTTAAGTAGGTCGTCTAAGGTCTTAATCGACAGGCCCTTGGCGGAGATTTCTCTTTCGAAGGGGTTGGGGCTGTGGTCTTCGATACGAGTCGAGGGGTCGGAGCGGCCTGTCTGTGCTCCCTTGGGCAGGTTAAGTTCCTTGATAACCTTCCGCGCTTGGTGCTCGGTTACGTACTCGCCTGACCACTCGGTAAGCATGGCAGCGACCGCACGGCGACCGGGCGCGTACTCCGCTTGCTCGCAAGCTAGCCGAAGTCTGTCCCCGTACTCATCGACGAGGCGCAGATACTTAGGGCGGCTCATTGGGCCTCGGCGGTCTCCGCGATGTCAGCGACGGTCTCTTTTGTGAGCGCCTTTTCTGCGTCGTGCAGCGCCTGCCTCGCTTCCCTTTCGCTTTTAATATTCTCAATCAAGACTGCTTTGACTGCATCGTCCTTGTCGCTCCCACTGACAAGTCTCTGTGGCGGAGGTGCGCCTTGAATGATGGGGCGTGCGCCGCCCTCGTCTTTGTCCTTTCCGGAGATAGCCTTGGCCCCTAGAGCGCCCGCTGCGCCTAGTCCTGCGGCTTGAAGAAATGGAAGTGCGGCGGCCCAGAATGCCATGGTTCACCTACTAGAGGGGTTCGATCTCAAAGCGGACTTTCGCGGAGACGGCGTTTGCGGTAAAGTCCACACCATCCCCGATCCAAACGCCGTACAGTGTCGCTGTACCTGACACGGGACCGAGGGCCCCGCCTGACAAGTCGTACATCAGGCCCGCTGGTCCGCCGCCTGCGGGGGTCGCCGTAGACGAGGACTTCATACCGGCAGAAAAGTCTAGTACTGGGCACCAGACATAGCGGCCCGAAGCAATTGCTAAATCGCCCCCAGAGTCATTTGCTACATCAGGGTTCAGTGCTGACTGTGCGAAAATAGTCGCAGCTTGTGCTGTGCTGAGTGGAGTGGCACCGGAAGTGCCGGGACCACTGGTGTGCAGGTACACGCCCCCCAAGTCAGCGGTACCTGTAACTGCCGAGCTATAGATAAGGGTCATCGACACCCGGTGAATAAACCCGCGAGTCGGCACGGTGACCGACCAGCAGACCGCGTCCCCCCCAGAAGCGGGGAGGTCACTCACTGTGAGCGTAGTCTCGGCGATAATCCGTGATGTCTTGGTTGTCCGGGGCATTCAGCCTCCTTTACGCAGCCTGATCGCCAATCTTACCGCAGAACAGATACACACCCGGATTGGTTGCCGAGACGACGTGTCCAATAACGCGGCTCTTGGTGCCTGCGCTTAGGGCAGCCGCCCCTGCGTCAGAGATAAAGATCTGATCTCCCACACCGCCACCCGACATATCAATCGAACCTGTGACGAGTTTCCACGGCAGGCCCACGCCGTAGCCTCCGGCGGAGATTGCGTGCTTCGCGATGAGCAGCCGTCCGCGAGCACCCTTAGCCGTACCGAGAGCCGGGGTTACCTTGAGGAAAGGACCGTCATGCCCATTGACAAAGAGCACTGTATCAGCGGCGATGTCAGAGCCTGTGCCATTGAGAACCTTAACGCCCTCACTGTAGTTATAGTCCCTACCGGGCTTGATAAACTTCTGCTTAAGATTTGCCATCTATGTCTCCTACGACTTCCACGGCCCTCGGCCTTGTTTCGTTGTTATTCTTATTCTCCAGCTATGTCAACAGTTTCTGTTGCATTTGCAGTAGCCATAGCATCCGCCATAGCTAATAGAGCGTTGTTCCCAAGCAGGCCGCCGAGAACCGTTAAGATCATAATCAGCGTCTGAGGGTGCCGTAAAGCCGAGGTTAAGCTCCACAATGAGCGGGAGCGCATCTCGTCGAGACGTTCTTCAATACGGCCAAGTGCGCTAACGGTGTACTTTTGTTCCGTTTGGATCACAGCGACGGTCTCGCGGATGCCGCCCACCTGCTCTTCTAGATTCGTGACGCGCGTCTCAAGGTTACTCATATCAGTTGCCACCTGTAATCTATTCTTCTTTGCCTTTTTTAATGCCTTCTTGGATTAGTCGCAAGATGTGAAGTTTCTCGTCTGTGGTCATTTTGTTGATGTTCTCTTTCTGAAGCTTGTCCAGATTGTAGCCAGAGTAATACATCGATTTTCCGAGATTCAAGTAACTCTCACGCCAAACCCCTGTGATGTGGCCCATCAGGTTGAGTCGAGCGTTCCATTCACTACGGAATTCAGCGTCGGCACGCGCCCGGAGCGGGGCGCTGAAGATGTCTCCCTCGAACGTCGGGTCAACAAGGGCCGCCGCCTCCATCGTACGCTCCCAACTCTTAAGTAGCGACATCTGCTTAAGAAGCATTGCAATGGCGATTGCCGATGTTGTGCTCAAATCTGTGGTTGTAGCGCCTTGTGAGATCCGCAAGTCACCCTTATGTGTCGGGGTAACGATCTCATCGAACGGCAGGATAGATTGTGCGGCTCCGAGCAAGCGGAGCGCTTCAGCCTCGCCTAGTGTAATCTTCCGACCGTAGATACTTTTACGCTTAGCGGGACGCATGTTTGTCGTGCCGAGTATGAGGTCTAGAGCGGCCATGTAGTGGTCCCAGACAAACGTATCCGTTAGTTCGACAAACGAATCCAAAGCAACTTCAGACCGAGCCGAGCCCTCCGGTAGGACGCCAATCATCTCGCCAATACCGGAGCCAATGGCTCCCATCATCACAGCCATGTGTGTGACCGCTTCCAAGAACATAAGTGATTGCACACCCGGCAACGCACGGTAGCCACTGGTGTAAGGCATACCGTTCTCTTCGAAGAACTGTTGCTCCGCAGCGTCAAACGCACGATAATCAATCAGTACGCGATCAAAGTTGTAGTCTGGGTAGAACCGCCGCTTCGAGTACTCTTGTGCCTCCTCATAGGTCATGTCTTCACTAGGCTCAAGCATCTCATTTTCACGCATCTGCCGGTATCGGATAAACACTTCGTTTCGCTGTGGACCAGTACGGACCCATTTGCGCCTGTTGAAATACTCCCTTGCGGTCGTTGATGGGTAATCAAACCATGACAAAAACCCTTGGCGAAGCATTTCTCGGAAGAACGTCGTAAACACGGTCAAGGTGCCAATGGCCCGCATGTCGAAGTAAGTAGTCCCAGACAGCCAGTTCATCAGCGAGTAGTTGAGCATCTCTCGCGCTAGTTCTCGGTTTCCGTGCTCTACGATGGACTTTACGTACAGAGCCTGACGTGTGCGTCGCGTGCCCTCTTCGGTCGAGTGGCGCACAAGCCGTGCATTCAGGAACGCGAAATTCTCTATCCCTTCCATGAAGTTTCGTACATGTCCATTTACGATGCCCCATCGGATGATCGCGTCCCGCACAGGTCCGACGTCTGCGTGGGAATAGCGCTTCGCTAGGCCCTGTGCGACCCGCTCCATCGCCTCGTCGGCCCCTTCGGATACAATCCCCGGCATGCCGACATCTTGTCGTTGCCATTGAAACAACTCAAAAGCGGAGACTTTTCGCGGTCTTTTCGTGTTGACGCCAATCTCAATCATATCCTCGGGGTCGGCTCGGAGGATACGAGATAAAAGCGGGTCATTGACCGCGACAATCATGGGGTCAAGCGCATTTGCCCCGTCGTTGGCCATGCGTTCGGCTCGTGCTAATTGCGACTCGTCCCACGCCCTTGCGGCACGCGGGCCGAGGTATCCGAAGAACGCGTTTGTCGTAGAGTCAACGACGTTTTTAATCGGCACACCTGTTGTGATCTGGTTGGTAAAGTCGCCGAAGCCCTGTACGAACATCATGGCGTTACGGGCCACCCCAAGTGTCCCGATCAGAAGCCATTGCTTCATCGCTCGCTGTCCCGCGTGTATCTTATTAAAAAATTCCCAGCCGCTTGGGGGTTGCGTCCATTGACCATCGTAGAGCAGCTTGCGGAACTCCCCCATAGTGTCCTGTAAATGCGTAAGCGCATTCGCGGGGATCATCTGCATCCCGTCATTGGAATTCATTTCGATAACAAACCGCTGATACTGCTTGTCGAGGCGCTTCCGCATCGTCAAGAACATCGACGCGGCCTCCTCTTCTAGGAAGTTGTCCATGTTCCTCATGCCCCAGAAGCTCATGACTTCGAGGCCGTCGAGAAACGCGAGCGGGGCATAGTTTGCTTGTGCGACGTAGTCTGCCTCGGGCACAACCCGCCCGTTTTCTAGTCGCAGGTAGCGAACATCCCGCTTGCGCCCCTTTGGTCCTAGTTCCTTTCGAGTGATGATCTCCTCAACGATAGACGCAGGCGTGGGGTCCAGTCGCCAATACACGTCTTCGGCCTCGTAGATGCGCTTCATCGGGCCCTCGGCATCGTCGATGCGGAGGTCTCTTGCATACGGTTCGGCGAGCCCTTCTCGGATTTTACCGCGCTGGTCGTAGCCTCTGACGTGGCCGACGTCCATTTCGCGCTGCAAAATTTGAAGCTTGCGTAGGGGAATCACGTTCATCCCTACTTCGATCGATCCAACTACTGGCGGCTGCACGTCTTTAAAGTTCGACAGAAGCACGTTGGCGGTGTGGTACATCGAGGGGTGGAAGTTAGGTAACTCTTCCCTAAGCGCCTTCATCGCTCGATTGTGCGACGCAGTCAGGAGCATCGAGTTGTGGTAAATAGCAAGATGCTGAATGCGGTGCGTCATTGCCGCGCCCTTGGTTCCGTACTTGGTCCCAAAGAACTCGTCCGTGCGCTTAATGATGATGTTGTACAGCGTTTCGTACACCTCGGTACCACCAATATTACGTACGTTCACAAAGCCCGTGTTTTTGTCTACGAAACGCTTGGCCAAGTCGTTGAATACGGCCTCTTCAAACCGCTGGACCTGTCCAATGTATTCCTCAAGCGTAAACGACCGCTTAGCCTCTTTTGCGGACGGCAAGAACGCGTGCAACATGCCCATGTAGGCTGGCGACTGGTTCAGAGCTTGGTCTGCGGGCCGGTAATCCTGACGTAGCGCACCGCCTTTTTTCAGTGGCTGGCGGCTGCGTGCTGTGTACAGCAGATGGTCGACCGCATCGACTACAATTGGAGAATCGTGCAAGAACGCGGTGAGTTCGTGGAGAGCACGTTTGGGCCCGCGCGTATCCTCGGTAAGCATCGCCCATTTCTTCCCGCCCGACCTTGGGATAGGCGTGGGGGCCCATGGCTCTTCGACGAGGAGCTTCTTGGTAGTCGTGAATACGTACTGGTACCACGCTCGCTGGAACGTCTCTAAGATTTCCTCTTTCGAGGGTGCACCCTTGGCCGCCTTTTCAACACGAAGACGTCGCTCTAGCGCCTTCGTGTTGAAAGCAACGAATTTGTTGATGTCGTTGTTGGCCATCTGGGTATCGGCGTGAATCCGGATCATCACTTGCTCTAGGCGCTCGCTTAAGTTGACACTACTGACGCCCAGTTGGCGCTCAAAGTAAGACCTGAAGCCGTAGAGGCCGCCACCTTTCCGGAATTGGGCGCGTCCGTAGTACACGTACGTCCGCAAATCACCAATCAGTCCCAAACTATTGGGGTCTCGCCCGGTAATCCGCATGGCGGCCTCGGCGGCTGCGCTGACGGGTGCGCCAAACATATAGCCGAGGATCGCCTTACCATACGCAAGCGGCAAACCATACCCACCAAGCAATCCGAGGGCCTGCGCGTACGTTGTGAAGCCGCCAGTAGCACCTCGGAACAGTAAGCCACGAGGGTCTCTGAACAATGACGCAATGTAGTCGCCCCGCAGAAAAAACTCACGTAAAAAGTCGGCTTTTTCCTCTAAGGACGCACCTTCTCGAAGCGCCGTTGTGACGAGCTTATCTATCTGCGCGTCTTCCAGTTCGACCATTTTCCGGTAGATCGTTCGATCTCGACCATACGGGATGTACGCGTCCCCTTCGGGCGACTTCATTCGCCGACCCGCTTCGTCGACGAGCCAGCCCCGCTTGGTGGTCTCTATGATCCTGCGAAGCATGTCCGGGTTTTCGGCTAGGTCATCAAGGAACTGCATCGTATTGATGATGGCCCGGACGGCGCTTGCATCTGCGACGTCCCGCATACCTTGTGCCGATTTGGCGATCATGCGAAGGCGTGCCGCCTGCGACCGGACGGTCGCATTGGCACTGTCGCCTGCGTCCACCGCTTCTTTAAGTCGACGTAGGGCGTCGTCGACCTGAAGAAGTGACGCTGTCCGACCCTTTGGAAGCTCGTCCATGTTTTGCAACCACTTCCGCGCAGCGACCACCAACCGGGTCTGCGACTCTAGGTTCATAGCCAGATTCCGTTCAGTTGCGGCCCGCTTGGCAAGAAGCTCGACCATCTGCTCTTGTGCGCCGTACTTATGGGAGTGCGCGATGATCTCCGCAGCCTGCTTCCGCAGGGCCGCGCGACGCTTACGTAGGTTCTTCGGTCGCTCTGCGCGGGGGATGCCTCGGCCCGTTGGTCCCCTGCCGTAGACCGCTCGTGCCTCCAACAGCAACTCGTCTAGATTAACCCGGTTCGCCTCTAGAATTTGATTGATGTACGTCAGGACCTGCTCTTCGGTCAGATTCGCGGCACGGAGGATCCCCTGTAGCTCAGGACGGCTAAAGTCCAACGCGCGTCCGAGGGCCTCGACTGCTTTGATACGGGAAGTGCCTTTGGCGTAAGCGATGTTTGAGATCGCCTCCATGACGTCACCGATAATCGGGTATGCGAGGTCAGGCGCACGAGCTTGCCGAAACTCGTACAGCTTCTCTAGGTTGTTGAGTGACTCGATCGCCGCGCCCTGTAGCGACCACAGGCGCGTTTGTGTTGAGATTGCGCCGCGTAAGTTCTCAAGCTGGAAGATGATGTCCTCAAGCTCCATGACGAACACTTTTTCAATGTCGTCCAGTTCGTCCGCAGAGAGCCCGCGCACGCCCTGAGTGGCGTCAACATTCCCCATCTGTTCAGCAACTTCTTCGAGCTTGCCTGCCTTTCGAAACGCGGCGTCCTGTAATGCGTCTGCGCGTTCGTGCGCTTCGGCCAAAATCCGGCTCCCCTCCTGTTGGAACCGCCTGCTTACGGCGGTGCCAGCTTCATTAAGGATGGAGCGGATAAGGACGTTGGCTGCTGGATCAATCTTACCTTTCGTAGTAGCCGTCTTTACGAGTTTTTCCAGCAACTCCTGTAGTTGGTCTCCGGGCAGGTTCTCTAGTGTGCGAAGGTCACCGCCGTCGGTGTACTGGTCGATGATCTTCCGGAAGGTGTCTCTCTTGCGGACAAACTCGTTTACGTCGCGCACTCCCGTAAGTTTCCGGAAGGCTTGTGAGGTCGCGATTGGTCCCGCTAGCTTCATACCGACAACGGGAATCTCAATCGGGGTAGGCTCTGTGAACAGGCCCGCGAGCATGCCTGCGCGAAAACTGTTGTTCGCAAACCGCTGCCAAGTCTCGTCCCGGTTACCAAACAGGTGTTCCGGGAACGACATTAGCCATGGACCTGTGTTGTCCGTGTTCTCAAGCATTCGCATTACAGATCCGGGAGAGCCGACTTCCCGGACCATGTGCTGAAGTAACTCACTGCCGTAGCCTGCCTCGCGTCGAGCGTCGAGTTCCACTTGGCTACCGCCCTGCTCCACAAATTCTCGCTCTATTTCCGCTTTAGCGTGCGCCGCAGTGGCACTAAACGCTTCCGACCCAAACATACCCAGCCAACGGATCACAGTGTCCACGGGCCGCCAAGCTGGGCCCCAGCCTTCGACAGCAGGTCCGGGTGCGACGCGTACCTTCTCGTTACCGTCTAGGTAGATTTTCCCCGCAATCTGCCGCCAAGGTAGAAACATCGATGCCATCTGACGTCCGACGCCCATTTCGAACGAATCACCTAGCATGCGTTCATCTTCTAAGTCAAAGATGTTGTGGTCAACAAGGCCGCTTCTCTCGGCTAACTCCGAAAGTCCGCGAAGTCCTCCCGGCAAGCCAAACATGGTCTGGGGCTGTGTGATTCTAGCGGCGTGCTCCAGACCCTTTCCGAGACCCCATGCGAGATAGCCCTGCCAGTTCTCGCCGTTCATAAACATCTCGTACTTGCGATCTGGGTCGGGGTTGATCCACGGTGCTTTCTGGTGCGTTGTCGCCGCTAGAATAGCTAAATCAGCCTCTTTACGCGCATACTGGCGGGCCCGCTCGGCGGCGTCCTTCCTTGGCGTGTTTGGTTCCTCCGCCATGATCTCTTGTAGGCGCTCCTGCATAAACGCGCCTTCAAACAGCTTGCGGTGCTCGGTGATGTTCGCGGCGTACTCTTGGTTCGCTTGATCCCAGCCCATGGGGTTCACCACATCACCGGGTTGTAACTTACCTTCCCAGCGGTTGGCAGCGGATTGCATTTTCGGTCCGACCGTTCCGTAGAAAAATTCGACGTCCTCGGGGTTGGTCTCAATAAGCGTATCGAATGCCGCCCGCAGCTTGTCAAAATACGCTTCCGACGCGCTGAACATCAGCGCTGTCGAAGTAATACTGTCCGGCGGCACCATATCTGCCAGAGCATGTCGCTTGTTTTCGTCGGTAAAGTAGGGGACCGGGGGCGACATGCGTTCGGCCCCGGTGAGGAGGCCAATCATGCGCCGAGGTGCTTCTTTGTCGCGGCGATCTTTCGCTTCTAGCTCCTGCTCAACAGATTTGTTGAACAACTTCTCCCGCGCCATCAGGTCAGACTGCATCGGGATCAGAGTCTCTTGGTAGTACTTAAGGTATTCTCCGACCGCAGTTTCGTACACGCGAATTTGATTGTCTAGTTCTGCCTTCTCGGTCTTGTATTCAGAGGTGAACGAGCGGCCCTCGTCGGCCTGCTTTTGCAGTTCGTCGACCTGCGCCTCAATCCTCACGGCCCACTCGCGTAGTTTGACTGCGCGGTCGTTCGCAAGCGTTTTAGCCGCCATGTAGTAGTCAGCCAACGCGTTGAACTCTTCGCCCTGCTCGGTAATGTCGACTTCGGCTTGCGACGAGAACCCTAGTGCCCGCATCAACTCTGTGTTTCGCTCCGACCACAGCGCGTGATCTTCAGCGAAGAACTCTAGCATCTCTTCCGGAGAAGCGTACCCACGCCCAAAACGCGCCTTCGCCCAGTTATTGACGTACTCGTAGACGCCAAGGTCCAGTTCATCGACTGTCCCCTTCTTGTTCTCTTTGATCTCCCGCTCAGCACGCGCCAGAGCAAGCTGCGCCTCTGGTGTCATCTTCAAGAGCGCCTCGGCTAGTGCGGTCTCATAGAGGGCCTCGCTACTTTTTTCCGGGACAACCAGCCCGAAGCCGCCGGGGCCCCCGACGGATAGGCCACCTCCTCCCATGGTAGTGGAGATCTCCTTGGCCCTCGCCGTTTCGAGGGCGTTGTCGTACTCGGCTTGGGCCCATTCGGGCATCGTACCTCGACGGCGAGTGGTGACCAGTCCCGGCGGCATTTCTGATTCGGCGTTGGAAAGGTAACTGATAGTCCAACGCTTGTACGAGTTCGCCAGCGCGACGTTCTCATTCGCGAGTGGGCCCTCGCCTGACGCCTCATACATTCTGCCCAAAGCTCGGTTAAACGATGCCTCGGCGGACGGGAGGTGCTCGGCGTACTCGTCCTTGACTGTAGGCGTAGCGATGCCGATGGTCCGGCCCGTCCTTCGCGTGCGCTTCTGCGCAGCCTCTAGCCGCGCGGCGCGTTCTTGTTTCGCCGCATGCACCTTATCAGCATGCTCGTACGCTTCGTTCCACGTCTTCGGTTGTCGCGTGAGCACCGAATATCCGGGAAAAGTAGAGATTCCGGTTTCCTCATCCCTTACCTGAACGGTCGGTGACAGCGGTCGGCCCGCTGCCTCGTCGAGTTCGTTCTGGGCCTCCCGCTCGGGATCGGGAGTGTCGGGGCTGTCGACTACTACCTCGGGCAGTTGTCGTCCCGTGCGCTCTTGTTCACGCTCGATAGCCGAAATTACTTGCGTACGTATGCCCGTGTACCGTTGCCGATCGACGTCGTCCGTGTCGGGATCGGCCAGCCACTTATCAAGCTGTTGGCGGTGGTCATCTAGCTGAAGCAGGCGCGGCGAATACTCGGGAACCTCTTCCTCTTCGGCGACTTCCTCTAAGGGGGTTTCTTCGGGAGGAGAGGACATTCGCGTTACTCGGTTGCTTCGGGTGCAGCGTCCCCTTTGGCTTCGGTATCCTCTTCAGCAGCAGGCGGCGCGGGCGTTGGCTTCCTTATAACATCTACATCAGGTTTGTACCCCGGTTCGCCCATAACTTTTAGGCTTTTCTGTGCCTTGATCTCTGCGGCGGTTTGGCCCTGCGCGATTTGCGCGAGCACGTTGGGGGTCGTTTCGCGTGACTTCTTCTGGTCTCGCGAGTACTGCATCGCAAGTGCCTTAAGCGCGTCGTCCCGGTTGAGGTTCATGCTTTTAGCGAACCTATCCAAAGCGGCCAAACGCTGCCGGTTCTCCGGCAGTAGAAGCTGTTGCTTGAACTGGCGCGTCCGGAACGGGTTGGGGCGAGCGAACGCCTTTTCCTCTAGTCGGCCTCGGCGCTCCTTAGTCTCTTCGAGCGCGGCTGCGCGTTCTGACGCAGGGAGAGCCTGACCCATCACGGCGTCCATCATGCTTTTGGGATCGGCATACCCCAACATCGTTGCGTACTCTTGTGCCAATGGTCCAAGCGCCTGCTCGGCGAAGCCTGCGCGAGCGTGCGTGGTGATGACATCATTGAGGAGGTCTCCCATACCTTCGTTGGAGATTAGATCGATCACCTTGGTCTCGATACCGGGGTCGGCCATGAGTTCGTCCATCGCCTGAAGCTCTATGTCGGACTGTATGCGGGCCTCGTCGTTCTCCGTTGCCAGTTCCATGTCGGACGCTATACGGCGGCGCACTTCGTTCTTTATCTCGGCCCCTGACATTGCCGCATAGGTACTTGAGGGCTGAAGATCCGCCTCAGTCCGCGCGATTACTTTTGCGTTGTCCTTCACGAGTTGTTCGATAGAATCGACTTCGGCGAGCATGATCGCACGCAACTCAGGGCTGCTCTCTAGCACCGCCTCGACGGCTTGTACGGTGTTGTCGACCTCGTCCCGGTTATTCGCAACTTTCCGCAGAACTTGTTCGAACGTCACGTTTTGGCGCTGACCGAAGATGTTCTTGGTGCCCTGCATCGCCTTCCAAACGTCATTTCGAAGCTCATCGGCACTACGGACTTCCGCGAAGTCGCCCTCTAGTGCTTCAACCAACTTAAGGCCCACTTGGACGTGTTGACTTGCGATGTCGGTGCGTGCAGTGAGACGTGCGATGCTTGCGTCCAGCGAGTTCTTCTCACGAGCGTCACCGCGCTGGCGTACTTGATCGATCATGTCGATCATAAAGGAGCGGGCCTCCCGGACGTTCGCAGCATCTACAGCGAACAACTTAGGAATGTTCCGCTCGCTCGCGAGCAGTAGCTTCTGCGCGGCCTCTCGGTCAGCGGCAGTCGTATCCGTTGGGTCTGGTTGCGGCGTGAGTGGGCCTCGCTTGATCGCGCGGCCAGTAAGCTGTTCGCCCGCAGCGGCACCGATATTACGCAAGGTACCAAACACCGCAGACTTAAGCTCGTTTCTACGTAGGTCAGCGAACTCACGCGCCATGTCCTGTACCAAGGGGTCTTCGCTCCGAAAGCCCTCGCCGCCCTCTCTGATTAGGCGAATAATCTCCCGTCGCCGGAGCGCTTTCGGTGCTTGCTCGTACTCTCGCGCCTGACGCCGTTCCAGCATCTCGCCTGCAAGCTGGGCCTGCTCTTCTGCGATGTCGGCTTGCCGTCTCTGCACCGCGCGTTCGTAGCGCTCTCTCTCCCGCCCTCTTTCGTACTCGACCTCTTCAGGCTCCATCGGGAAGAGATCGCCCTCCCGCTGGCCACCGATCAACGGGTCCGGAGCGTCTGGGACTGGGCGGTCTATCTCGGCCTGACGCATCTGCGACGCCAGCAGCGCATCTTCGACCTGCTCGTCAGTGAGGCCGGCGTTTTGCTTGTATTCCGCCAGTTCCTCTTCGCTCATGTTAGCGGCGTGTCGACTCAAGAAATTGACAACGTCCGCAGCGTCAGTCCCAAGCTCCGGGGGAATCGATGCCTGCTGAAGCGGTCTCTGCCCAGCAAAGCCGTACCGCTTCATCAACGCAAGGGCCTGCCTGTGAGCCGCTACTTCAACACCCGGACCCCGACGTGACTCATCGCGGCTCGCTACAAGCGCGTCGCGAACAGCCTTGGTCACTTGTTGCCGCGTCGCGCCGCGCTCAACCAGTGGAATCACAATCTGGTAGAAATCTTGTTGATCAAGGTACATATCAGGCCGTCCTGTCGCTAGCGTCGAAGTAATCGCCGTCGCCGAGTAAGTTCTGGTCCATGTACTCGAATCCGAGGTCCGCGCCACTCATCATGGCCTCGGTAGCTGCGGCGGCTGCCGCTTGGTCCCAAACAGTGGGTCCGCGTTGTGGGAGTCCAGTAAGCTGTGCATACAAGTCTTGGCCCTTCTGCTCGATCATCCCGCGAGACGCCTGCAACGCCTGTTGGGACGCTGTGGCAGCGCCCTGACGGCCCGGTGCGGTCGCCTCACGCATGGCCTGTGACGCATACCCGGTCATTCCGCCGCCCTTCATGGCCCGTGCGGCCTGCGTCAGTGCGGTCGCGGCCTGAGCGCCGCTTGCAGCGGCAGCCTTATCAGCAGCGGCCTGCTTCTCTGCTTCCGAGAGTCCAAACTGCTCGGGACGCCTCCGGTACTGTCCGAGTTGTTCAAGCGTGATCGCCTTGGCGATCTCCTCTGGCTTTTTCGTCCCAAACTCGCCTGTGGCGAGGGCGTCTTGTTGCTGTTTTAGGGGGCCTGCGTCTCCGGCCATCATGGCCTTGTAGTTAGGGCCACCTTGTCCGAGGTTCCAGATGTTTGGTGTACCCGTGGATTTGACGCCATATTGGTCCATGGCAGCGTTTGACGCTTTTACGTCTTCGGCACTTTCTATGGGGTCTCCGGGTTTCCACGCCATCAGGTATCTCCTCGCTTAAATGCTATATACTTCATTGAGCGTGCTCTGACACGCGTTTGGGCAACATCCGAGTTTGAACAGACGCGTAGGCTGACCGAGTGCCACCCCTTAGACTTCTTATCTAACCAGATATGGCCGCACCAGAAACGACTTTTGTTTCGATCTCGCAGGAGTTTGTTGTCCAGTGCAGCCGACAACGAAGACGAACTCGGCCAACACGACTGTCCTACAGCGCGAATTTGCGGACTATCCGTTGAAGCTGCGCTATCGAAGCCTCCATTGGCGGGCTTCCCGTCTACAAATACCCGGATGTGCGACCCCCCATCAGGGAAGTTTGTGTCTTCGGACGCCATGCAGTCGTTGGACCAGTGTACGTGCCACGTCACAAGTACATACGAAGGGTAGTCCAGTCGGAATTGAATCGCCCCGCCGGGTACTGCCACATACCTGTCGGCACTGACCTCCTCAACGTCGCCGATGCCCCGGAAATCGCTCTGGATTCGATTAGTCGCACCGCCAAAATAGTCTAGATTTCGCGTACCAGAGACGATGCCTGCGCTCGATACCGCCCCTTTCTGGATAAAGTTGTAATCTAGCCCCACTACATCGAGATTTGCCGCGTCAAGGCCGCCGTTGATGACGCTCAACGAGTTCTGCCGTGTGTTGTCGTGCAAGTACGTGTACACCGTGTCCGCAGACAGGGCGATTCCGTCGATAAATGGGGTAAAACTAACTTCCGCCATGAGTGAGTACCTTTGTGTGTAACGGAATCACCGTCAGATTCCCTTTGTCGACGCGACCTTTGGCATGCACTGCGCCGTCGCCAATCACGCACCCAGTCACGGCTACGCCAGCGACGCGGATTTGCTCGGCCCCCGTGGCAAATTCGAGGATCTCCTCTTTCGTCACCACGGTGCGTAACGCTACGTCCTTGTTTGTACGGTAATCGTACTCCCCGCTGTAGTTCATAGGGTAGCCGGAGAGCGCCGCTGTGCCGCTGTTGTAGTCGATCGTGAATCCGGGAGACACCATCTTTTGCGAGTTGATAAGTCGCATCCACGTCCGTGCCGGGACGCCCCCAAGGGTGTAGCCGATGTCGAGCCAGAGAGTAAACACGGCACCGAGTCCGCGCTCCCGCATCGCCTCTTTAAACTGGCCCGCTGAAACTTGGTCACCCCGACGGATAAACCGATTCAGGTGAACATTTGCGAGAATAATCAGTGCGTTTACGTGGCTAGACGACGCTTCATCAAAGTAGGGCGACGGCGTCAGGTTGTGGTACAGAATCGGATCGCTGGGATCACCGTCTGCGATCGCACCGACGATGGCCTGCTCACCGATCGTCTCCGCGTGCGGACCCTGAAGACTGTCCGCTAGGTACATGCGGGTCGTCTCGGACGTAAGGCTATCCTCAATCGCGCTCGCGTCATGTCCGCTTGGGCCAACAAGGGACGGGAGGTGATTTTGACGAAACGCGCCTAGCGCAAAACTTTCCGGGTTTAGTGCGTTGACGCCTGTCTCAAAGCCCATGAGGGCCTCGAACCGATCGTTAAACTCAACGGCGGAAAAGTCTGTACCTTCGTCTAGATATTTGTAAAATATACTCATTACCTAATCAATTCCAGAACAAAAAGTTCTCTTGTAGAGATATACGCCGAGGGCTTGCCCGCTCCGTAGTGTCCATTCCCTTTAATACTCATTACAGCAATTTTCACATCATGAACGCCCGGAGGTATGTCGACAATCGCATCGACGACGACGGCAATGCCGACTCCGTTAACGCCGCCACCGGCCAAAGGCGTGTCTAGGTCGGTGTTTGCTGTGATCTTGCTCTTCTGTGCCTTCCCACTCGGACCGTTGTAAAACTCGTTCATGCTGTCAGCGCTACCCAGCAACGACTCGTACACAGTCACACCGTCTACTTGTATGGCGATGTTGAAGCCGTACCCCAACTGGCGGTCATACCGATCGTTAGCGTCGAGCGCAGTATCTACGGACAACGTATACGGGGAGCCTGCGTGGAGGTTGATCGATCCACAAATCCAGCACAAGCTTCCGACCGCATTGAACTTCAGGCCCATGCCGAGTGTATTGGCCCCGTCGTCGTCTGTGTAGGTCTGCCAACCGTCCCGGCGACGCACGCTAAGCCAACCGGTTCGGTCGACAAAATCATTGGGGTGGGGACCCGTTAATGGGCGCGACGTGTGGAGTCGGAAAGCCGCGTCTGACGCCAACTGTGCGCGAGTCAACAGTGTCCCGTCGCGCACGTCGAAGTTGTGCTCGTTGAGGGTGCCTGTGATCTCCTCGGTGTACGCCAAAAAGTTCTCGTTCAGGTTGTCGATGCTGACGACCTGACCGGGCCGGATAGGTTCTGGGGGGTATTTCCACGACATGCGGCCTCCTACGGCGGTACTTGGGCCCCGCCGTAGTCGCGGGAAGCATCATCGATTTGAATTCCAACAAACTCCCACGGGCCTTTGCCGCGAATGCGGAACTTAAAGACTTCAGTGGAAGGGACATACACTTGGGCTCGGACCCAGTAGGGCCTACGGTCTGAGAATGTGGTGTTGGTCGCACCAAGAACCGCTGTGTCCCAGAACGAGGGAGGGTCGGCCTCGTTGTACCGGGTCACCGGCACCGTTTCGAGGACGGTATTGCGCCAATCACGCATGACTTCGACCGAAATTTTAGCGTCCTCGGTTTCCCGCATCCAAAGATACAGCACATATGCGGTCTTTTTACGCAAAGACTTGTCCGCCGTTAGCCACGATGTCTCAACGTACGACTCCCGGTCATCGACAAGCGCCGCAAGCTCTGTGTCATTGCGGTCTTCGGCGTGGTCCATCACATACACACCACTATGGTACGCCTCGTCTCCTGCGACACGGCCACCGACAAGTACATAATTCCTGTGATCTCGGGTTACGCACGCTACGTCAGCTTCCATGTCCGTCCGAAGACGCCAGCCGCGTTGTTGTGGGTTAGGACTCATCACAGAGTAGACGTAACAGAGGTTGTTACTTCGCGAACCGTTGATCGAGACCCAGCAACGGTACTCCTTCATCCGTGGATCGTACACGGAGCACGCTTGAGCAAGACGAGACTTGGTGTGTTGCTTGAATCGCTTACTTAACTCCGAAGACAGGGGTACAATCGAGCTGTCATTCGCCGGGTTATACCCGTAAAATCCGTCTACGCCGAGCCACATCACGGTGCCGTCGGGTAGCGTCTGGATTGAGTTCGGCGCAACGCAGCCGACAGTAGACGCTAGTGGCGAAATTCGAAAAGAACCACTTGGCTCCGGGTCAGAGGCCGACTCTACGATGAACGTACTGGTCGCCGTGAAGACAAGGAGACCACGGGCCGTTCGCCACAGGCCCGTGACGTCGTTCGCGTCGGGGTCTGGAAACATGACCTGCTCCGGTGGGAACGTCCCCCACATGTTCGGGGCGGAAGCGCGGAGCATGCCGGGGGCCCCGTCGATGTTCGCGATCCAAAGCCGACCAAACGCAACTCGACACAGCTTAAAACGTGGAACGGGGTCCGCTTCCTGTGGCTCAAGGAACAATTGAGCGTCGGGGGTATTGTCGGGGAAGTGCGTGCTGACGTTATCTGGCAGTGTGGCAAATGCGGTCACGGTGGGCGATGAGTTCAGCGACACTTCGTAGAACTTAGCATCCCCGGAATTCCGTAGGTCCTTGGTCCTATACAGGATGCGTCCGATGCAGTGTTCGGGGCCCGTTGGGATGCCGGACCATGCGATCTGCTTCTGAAGGTAATCCAGTTGGAACTGAGGTTCGACCGTCTCACCCACGGGGTCGACAATCTTGACCTCGGCGCTCTGGGCCGAGAAGGTGACCGGCTCGCTTTCTTCCGAGAGGGGAGACAAGTTGCCGAATTTATCGACAAACTGGACCTTACATCGCCATTCACCAGATTCAAGCCAGCCTGTCGGCATCAGCGAATCTGCTGAAATCACTACTTTATCGCCAGCACCGTCGTCCACAATGTGGGACTCGGTGATAGGGCTTTGGATGGTGGTAATCGTACCGAGGTGTCCCATGCCGAAGCCGTACGTCATACCACTCTTAAGTTGGTCCGTATCTGCGAAATACATCCCGTCGTGAGCGTAGCCGATGTCATTTACGCCCTTGCCCTTGATGTTGTAGGGCGCGGCAGAATCGCGCTCCGGGCCACTCTTTGAGTTTTCTGGGCCGCGTGCTTGGGGCGGCGAAGGCTTCTCGGAGAAGCCGAGCGGAGCGATGGTATCACCGTCGTAGAAGTACGCGCGGCTGTCCTGCGGGACGATCACAATGCCGTTCCCCGTAGCCTCAAACTGCGTCGGGAAGCGCGGCTGTGTATCGTCGGGGAGAACGTCCTCAATGCCATGGTCGCTCTCGGGATCGCTTAGGAGTTGCCGCCAATTCCGTTGCCAACCACGGAACTCCCAAAGCTCCGTGCCCGTATGTAGGAGTAGTACGTCGCGCTCGCCGTTCTTAAGTGTGCAGTGGAAGATCCCGTGCTGAATCGCTCCGTAAAGCGGACGGTTGTTACTGTAGTCCGTATCGACACCAAGTGGCACGCCGCCTGAGGGGAAACCCTGTGTCTCCCGACTGGGGTTCTTCCGTACGTTTTTCTCAAACACCTGACTGAACGGGCGTTTTTCGAAGTGTGTATCAGGAACGTAGGTTGCTGGGCCCACGACGGACCGCAACGTGTTCTCCTCGCGAGAACACATGTTTTTAATCTCGTGAGCTACACCATCAGGAGTAAAAACACTTCCCGCCTGAAAGCGGAGAAGCAGTGGTTCTGACCGACGCATTCTCCGTTTGTCAGGCATGTATTACTCCTTTCTAGGTCTACCTATCTTGGGAGACGCCGGACGGCCAATCAACTTCATCCTTTGGAACTTAACGTGGTCCTCTGGCAAAATCTCTGGGGCGAATCCGCTAAACAGAAATGTCCCGACCGCTTGTTCATTCGGTGACTGATGTACCGACACCAGCGTACCTTGTTTTACGTTTCCTGAAGGATCTGCATACTCGTAGATCCCACCACAAATCATGGGCACTGCCATAACTGCTCCCTTTATGTACTAGATGAATCGTACCACTTACGATAAAAATCGCTACCCCGTCGCGAGTAACGTGCTCTCGACAGTCTACGTAACACAGGCTGACTGTCTGGTCGAAGATCCCCGTACCGCTTGGAGAGCGTCAGTAGCTCTTGCTCGTACCGTTGCTGAGCGAGCACCGCCACCTCGTGGTTCCCCATACTTTCGTAGAGGTACACCATCGCGCGGCTGATCAACGTGTTGATCGCTTCCGCGTGAATAAGCGGCGCGTCCGAATCGTCTTCTAGGTTGTCTGGGCGACGCAGGCACCGTAAGTCAACAACGTACCGTTTATCTGGTCGAGGGTACAGGCCGAATGTTTGGTAGCCGTGGATGTCGCGCAGTCGACGACCGTAATCGGGGAGAATCTCCCCTGTGTCGTAGAACGTGCCTTGGTTGGTCTCGTCAAGCCGGATCTCCGCCAACAAGAAGAACGCGTCGGGGATGTCCAGCTTCTTGAGCGTGGTGTTAAGCGACCCGTCAGTGAGCGTGTTCGCCAACTCGTTGTAGTACGAGAAGTCTTCCGACAACCGCTTACGGTAGATACGGACGTGGATCCCGCTCTGGTGGAGAGACTGGCGATTGAACGTCTGTCCCTTAATCAAGAAGCCGAGAGCGTACTCGATGTTAGGGATGTCGATCCTGACGGGGATAAACTTCCGCTCGTTTCCAACCATCTCCGACGCGACTGTAACCTTCTCGGACTCGGGCGACGGAGCCGACTCATAGAGTGGTTCGCGGTAACGGTTGTTCGCCGCATCAAACATCTCCGATGCCGGTAGCGGCGCGGACTTAAAGGTTGTACTGCGGTTTGTGGGGGGCGAACTACCGGAATAGTTCTCCCAGTTGGTCGCGTAGCCCCGGAAGTGCGCGAGTCCGGGGAGCCGGAACTCGACGTCGCGTTTGCCCCACGTATACGTGATGATGTACTGGAACTCACCGGGAGGCTCTGGGCCCCGCCAATACGGGAAGTTGTTAGGAGCCTTCTCGGCTTTAACCGCTGGAGCGGTGGCAGGGTTCATCAGGTTAATATGCTGACGCCGGAACATCGTCCGGGGGATGCCTGATGTGACATTATTAACAGGGCCGACAAGCTGCATACGCTCTGCTTGGTCTTGGCCCATGACGGACAACGGGTAGTTGTTTGTGACGTCCCGGAGCGTCCCTGATTTGACCTCAACAAGGTCATCTGGAAGAGCGTACTCTTCGGTTATGATCCGGTACTTAAAGTTTCCGGAGCCGTTCGCTTCTCGGTCCCAAGGGCGCACGAGAGTGAACTTAAATGTGTCGTCGTCTGTATCCTTCCAAACCGTGCGGATTTGGTTGCGACGGACAGTTCCGTCTGCGAGGGTGATCTCGATGATGCGACCATCCCAACTGCGGTCGTACACCCATGTATTGTAGGTACCAGTATTCGCCGCCGCTACAGTGGCGGTAAACGTCGTCTCCCACGTCCATGGATCTCGCGCTGCGAGGCCCGATGTGGGGGCGTCGAATGTATTGTTGTCAGCGATGATTTTAATCGTATCGCTATCCGATTTTGAGGATACATCTGGCGCGGTCGCCAGATGCACCTCGGATTCAAAGAAGAGAAACGGAGCTTCCAGCATCAACTGCTTGTAGGCGCGGTTGATAAACGTGTTAGTTCGCGAGATCGCATCAGGGGATTGGTTTGGAGACCAATCCGCCTGAGCGAACATCGCGTTCCGAATCTCTTTCAGATTCATCGACTAACCCGCAAAGTTGACGTAAGCCAAACCGGGGGTGGCCGGAGCGATGGGGGTGCCAAGGACAACGCCCACAGGGCCGTTGGTCGGACCGGCAGCCGCATCGTCAAGCTCTCCAAGAGCGGAGTGCATGACAAGCTCGTCATCCGCAGCCGACGCCGAGTTGACTTTGACGAGGCCCACGCCCTTGGTCAAAACAAACCCGTACGAACCGCTCGGAATGCCGCCAGACTGCTGAGCACAGCCCACGTAGCGCATATCCGAATCAGCCGAAAGGCCGACCACACAAGCACCATAACCGGAATCGCCAGCAACAGATCCACGCATTGCAGCGATGCCTTGGGCAATAGCCGCAGCAGCCTTAATGTA
>CETC01004371.1_pt1 | contig 23849 bp, 23 predicted proteins | sample 326911 | NCBI WGS metagenome assembly CETC01 (sample SAMEA2622694, study PRJEB7988) | marine metagenome | isolation source: saline water (ENVO:00002010), including | reverse complement strand
TAATATATTCTATCTCCCTCTAACCAATATCCTCCTCTTCCTCCAATATCTGAAGACAATAATCCATTATATAAACTAAGACTGCCATTAGCTACTCTAATAAAAGCATTAGCTTGGTCTGCAGTATAACTAACATGAACTATTCCTTTGTCGTCCATAAGAGATAAAGGTCTTCCTGGCAACTGAGAGTATAACAAATGTTTTACATGGTCTTTTTTTATTTTTATACTGTCAAAAGCACTTATAACATCTCCCGGTATAGTCCCTTCACCTTGAGCCATAGACTGCATTAATCTTTCTCTAATTAGTCTGTCTCTTTCCTGCTCTACAGCTAAAAGTATTTCTCTACTATCTATAGAGTTGTCATGAGTAACATCACCAGACTTTAGGAGTCTAAGTATTTGCTCTGCTAATTGTTTTTTTGTAGTTGCCATATCTTATATTCCTGTTTGTCTTTTCCCTTCACTATATTGAGTTAATTCTCCTTCTCTTAAATTTACACCAACAAAAGACAATATTCTTACTGCTATTTCGTTAAAAACTTGCTCAGGCCATTCTAAATCTACAGAGCTAACGGGGTCATATTCAGGCCTACCGTTTGAATTTAAATTAAAAGACCACTCAGGCTTTATAGGTCTTCTTAAATAAACAAAATCTACAGCTCCTAAATTTTTTGGATGATATTGAACTCCTTCTTGATAAAAAGTTAATACAGGGTTTTTTTCATCCGGTCTAACAATACTGCTTTGTAATAAATAAGACAATTCAGAATCATCTACAGGTCTAACAGTAACCGTATGGTTTGTTATTTCTCCTATTGTTACAGTACTAGTTCCGCTTCCTGGACAATCATCACAATTATCATCTGGAGTTTCTGTACTCACAGGCTGCTCTACAAAATGATATGTTGCCGAGCTAAAATGAAGATAATCTTCAGGATATTGCATTATTCCATTAACATCAACAGGAATAGCAGACCTTTTTATAAATTTTCTTAAATCGTCAGAAACTTTTTGAGTTTGATTATAAGCAACTCTAGGAATAGGTCTTCCTGGCTGGTATTCTGCTGGATTACCATATCTTTCCATAAAGAATTGCATTTGAGCCCTATCAACGGCTAAATTAAATTCTGATGGCTTTATAAATCCAGATTGTTCTTTATTTGCAACAAACTGAACAAATCTATATAATTCGTTTACGCTTATAGCCATATTTATTTATTTTAAGATGTCATGTAAGGAACAGTAACAGTAAACTTACCTCCCGTTAAATCTGCTGCTGTAACATTTACCTCTATATTACAAGGACCACTAGCAGGTTTTAGTATTGTAACACTTCCTCCTGGGCTAGTTCTAGTAACTGCTGTTGCACTATTAAATGGAGCTGCATTATAATCTGTTTCATCATGTATAGCATCTAGGTCTTGAGATATACCACCACCATTTACTCCTATAGAAACATCAGCAGAACTTCCCGAAGTTAAAGCTGTTTCCATTTCTATTATAGCTTCGTCACACATAATTAAAGAGCCTGTAGGAAATGCATCTACAGCAATTACAACTGGTGTATCTGCTACTGTTTTAGCCATTGAAGCTGTATCATAAGTAGCGCTTACAGTATGTATTACCTTTTCTCTTTTAGCCCAACTTCTTACCCCTGCAGCTGTTGAAGTTAAAACCATTCCGTCAGAAGAAGGATTTCCTAATGCGTCTTCAGAAGCATCATCACTTCTTGATATAATACCATCTTGCCAAGCACCGTTTACATAATGAGTAATGATTTCCATTGGCTTTGTTGTACCATTTAACATTTGGTCTGTAGTTAAAGTTTGTCCAAATACATTAACAGCACCAGAAGTTGTTAAATTAGCATTCCAAACAGCAATCATTTTTTCTCCTTCTTTTGCGACCCCTCCACTAGGCTTATCAATAGTAAAAGTACCACTACCTATACTGTGTGTTCCCGTAACTAAAATTGTCCCTTCTGTTATACCCGCTTGAGGAGTTGTAACATCTCCAGCTGTAATGCTTGATATTACTTTTGAACCTTTTATAGGAACATTTATATCATTATCTCTTAATTTTCTATCTGTTATAACTGCATTTGGAGCTCTGTTTATTTCATGCCATTTTGTAGTTGCCTCACAATAATACATCATTAAAACATAATTTTCATCAAGAGTTTCAAAACTAGTAGTAGAGTCTAGTGATAATTGACCAATTCCAGAAAGAGCAACTCCAGCATTAGCTTTTTTAGCGTCTTGCCCACCGTTGCTTAAACAATCAATAAAAGTTGAAACTCTTTCATCATGTGCTCCTACTAGTATTAAAATATCCCCGTCTGCAATATAACTATTTGTTTCTCTTATATAAAGAATATCGTCTGTAGCCGCAGAACTTTGTGTGTCTACAACTATTCTTTGTATATTAGAATATCTAGTATAAGTAATTACTCCAGCTGCAGCAGTAACATCTACATGAGGCATTGTATTACCTAAATTAAAACCTGTAATATAATTAGTTATTTCTACAGCACCACTAATAGTTCCAGATGATGCTGAAGAATCAGCATTTATATAATATCTATTATAATTACCCGTAAAAATACTTCCACTTTCATTAGCTAAAGCTCCGTTATAAACGGCTTCCGAAATTATTAATTGTTTATTGTCAGCAGTATTGGCTAGATTAGATATAATTACATTATCTTTATCGGTAATATATATATAACCAGAACCATTTCCTAAATTACTTAATGCACTCATTTTTTTATTTTTTATTCATTTGTTTTTGAATCAGAAATCAAGTCAAAAGAAACTTGAATTTCTCCGTATTTTTTTAAATTATTGTTTGTTAAAACATATCCTTTTTTATTAATAAAACGATAATAAAAAGAACCATAACCACTACTTCCTTTTTTATCTAAAGTAAAGACATCTATTTCTAAATCAGGATTGTTTAAAACTATAGCTTCAACATAAAAATCAGTTTCTCTCCACTTTGAATCATAAATATTAGACATTACAATAGAGTTGTTTAAATTTTTCCAAGTAGATTCAGAAGTGTTAGATGAAACTACTGAAATATCATCAGTGTCTGCACTATAAAATCTAGACCCAGTTCTAAAGCTTTCTTTTTTAACAATAGAAACACCAGTGTTTGAATAATTATGATTCACCTTCATAGTTAATCTTTCGGCAGATTCAGTAGATAATTCTAAAGATTCTAAAACCTCAGCCATTTCACTTTCCACCCTATTAATAGAACTATTTGTTTCATGAATATTTTCTGCAATATAAGCAATATTAGAAGATATAGAAGGGCCTAAATCCATGCTATAAATTACAGGGTCAGCTGAAGTTCCTGAACCGGAAGATGTTAATGACAATCTTTCAGATTTATTTTCAATAACAAAAGTGTCAGTAGATATTTTAGAAACTATAGGTATGTTTGCCGGAGCACTACCCGAGCCATAACAATTACATTCTGTCCCACATTCAGAAACAGTTTTAATATCATTTATATAACATTCTGCATCACCTGTTAATCCGCAAGTAACCGCTTGAACATATAACGTAACCATTCTAGTAACATCTTCTATTTTTGCTTTGTATTCTTCTGCTAAATCTTTATTTTTACATTTAGCTTGTTCGTATCTATCATTTAAGGCTTTTAAACAACAATAAACATCGCATAAGCCAAGGTCTGAATTTACAGTAGTAGTAGAGCCTCCTGTAGGTGTTCCTGTAACATAATGTCTACTAGATGTTGTAGCATCACTTGCGCTACCATCAGACCATTCTCCAGTAGATGAAACTGTAGCTCTCCACGACCCTGTTGTTATTCCCGTATAATTAATAGTAGAAGCAGTTCCAGATTCAGCATCTTCTGGTATAGCAACCCCAGTAGCAGTAGTCGCTCCAGCAGGAGGATGTATTCGGTGATTTCTTGTTAAAGAATCGTTAGTGTAACTAGAAGAGTAATTGGTAGAATCTGTACTAGTTATTAAAGATGAATTTTGAGTAACCGTTAACCCAACACTAACTGCAGGCAAACTAAATCCGTAGTTAAAGCTGTAAGTTTCTGTATATACATCCCCACTTCCTGCATTATCATAAATTTTATAAGCAACAGTCCAAGCTCCAGTTAATGACGATGGTAATGTTATTCCTTCTCCACTATTCCATTTTCTGTTACCTTGCAGGTCTATACTAGGAGTATACTCGCTAGCTAAAATTGTCATGTCTGGCTCGCTAGATGTACCTCCGGCATGAACAGCTCCTCCAGGACCTGTAACTGTAAGAACTACATTAAGTTGCCCGGAAAAAGAATATCCACTTGAATAATTGTTATTATCCTCTATCTTAAGCTTTGAATTATCTAAATCAAAAATTACTTTTACATCTAAAGCCATATTATATTTATTTTTACAAATATACTCAAAATTAATGAGTATTCCTAATTATTTATTTATATTAATTGTATTCAATATAGAATTGAATTATTGCATTTCCTTTTTTTGAATTTTCTTTTAATAATTTTTCTAAATAAACATTTGTAACATGTATATTTTTATTAGTAAAATGAAACTCAATTTTGTTTGTTACATTAAAATTAACTTTTAAAGTTTTAGATATATTAAAAACAAAATCTTTTGAGGCTCTTTTAAAAGACTCCCCTTTATTATCTTCTTTAAATCTAGTATTGTCGCTATTATCATTAATAAAAGTTGTCTTTAAAAAATGTATTTCTTTTTCGTTTATACCTTCTAATGAAAAAGAATTGTTTTGAGACCAATTTCTATTTGTTTTTTTTGAATCTAAATAATGTAAAGAATTAATAGATATATTTTTTTTATCTGGATTATATATATAATTAACATCCAAGGTGTTTATTTTTTTATCTTTACCTTGCATGGTTAAAAAATCTAAAAGATTTACAGAAAAAGATATAGATTTATATTTAGCCTGTAAATTTTTATTGTTTATATATTTTAGTCTTTCTTTTATGTTTGTTATGTTTTCAGCTTTTTCGTTAAATTCAGAAACCAATGTTCTTTGTGAAGATAAAGAATTAGCAAAAGTATCTGCTACATCTATTTTGTAAACATAAGGATTAACAGATGTTCCAGTTCCAGTTTTTTCTAAATTAAGAAAAGGAGATTTTATAATTACATCTGAATAATTACCCTTGTGTCCTACTTTTTTAACTACTTTACGAGTATTTTTAGAAGAATATTGTGCCTTCTCTGTTCCATCATTTAATATTTCTTTATATTGTATTTTTCCCATAATATATTATATTAAAAACATATTTTTTTAATTATGACATCAAATCCTGTCCAGTCCCCAGTAGGTAAATCAGTTACATTTGAAGGTACTGTGTTAGACATAGCATAAATTTCATCAGTAGTAGAATTATATAATAATTGCGTTAAAGGCTGAAGCAATCTACTATAATTATAATTAGTATCATCTGCTCCCCAACCATGCGCTCCTATTACAATATCATCTCCTATTTTTGTCCATCCGCTATCATATTTATACACTGTAGTTTTACTAGTTTCTCCGTAGTCACTTCCATCATGAACATTGGTTGACACAAAAACATAAGGAATCCCTGACCTTACAGCTATAGTAGGTTTTGCTGTTGTAGTATCTCCTGTTCGTGGATAATCTAAATAATTATCAAAAGGATGCTCATATAATAAGCCTCCGCTAGAATCAGTGGCAGTAGGTACAACGTGATGAGCCCAACTACTTCCGTTGTGATGATGTAATATAATTTCTGCTTTTCTATCAGTAGCTTTTACAGCTCCAGCTGGAGAACTTCCCTGTTGTGAAGCATTGTCTAATTTTCTAGTACTATAAGTTAAAATGTATTTATTAGAACCGTCAATTAAAAAGTCTAGTGTTATTTCTCTATACTCCCAATGATTTGTTCCATACATTCCCCCAGGATTTCTTGTTGAACCTGATGCATCTTCAGTGAAAACAGTGTTAGCCCCAGTAGTAGCATGAGTATGAAAGTCTCCCGCATTTGCTGTAGCAGCACTTCCAGATATGTTTTTCCACCCACTATCGTATTTCATTATTTTACCATTAGAAACAACCCATGGTTTATTAGAAGAATCACATTTTAATTTAGCATTAATTTCTCCTTTTTCGTTTTTATATTGACTAGTTAAATCATGAGAGTTTTCATTTCTCCAATATAAATGACAGTCTGTATTTGATTCATTTAATGTATCAACTAAGGTAAAGCTACCATTAGAAGTATCCATTGTATAATAGTAAGTTTTATAAGCACCACTTTCTGAGCCTCCACTTCCGTGAGTAACGCTATCAGCAGAATCTCGTGAGCCAAATAATATATGCAAAAGTGGAGTAGAAGCACCATCAACATCCATAGTAACATATCTCATTTCTTTATTTTTCACTAAAGCAGGAAGAGCATGAGAAGTAATATTATATTTACTGCTAAATACACCCCCGGCGTTAGTTGCTGAAGCGCTGGACATTCCCGCAAAAGCATTTGTTTGAGATACTCCTTCCCCATTTACAAACCAAAACCTTCCATCTCCTGTAGTAACTATTTCTTGAGAACTAACAGGAAAGTTTGGAAGTGAACTAAGCGCAGGGCTTATATTCCAAGTTCCAGCCGATTGAGCCCAATAATCAGTAGGAGATGTAACGTCTGCAGCAGGACCTATAGCCAAACTACGATTAATCGGATGATTCATAGGGCCATACGGAAATCTATTTGAAGCCACCCAAGCCCAAATATTATTTCCATTATCTAAAACTAAGTTTGAAAATTTTGGTATACCATCGTGAAGTAAAACTGGAGAAGAATAAATATTAACCCAATTAGTAGAAGTACATGCTCCTGGATATATACATGAGCCATCATCATAACAAGCAGTAGGAGAATAATTTGTAGCGGCTCCATCTGTACAGCCTGAAATATAACAACAAGAACCGTCATCAATATTTGCTCCAGGGTAATAATTCAAAGCTAGTGGGTCTGTACAACCATAAACAACAGCTATACATGAACCATCGTCACAAGTAGCAGCTGAATTATAGTTTAATGCTGTACTGTCTGGACATCCATATACGCAAGGAATACAAGAACCATCATCATACACAGCATTTGGATTGTAACCAATAGAATTTTTATCTGTACATCCAAAACAATCTTTGTTTTGACTAGAAACATTACAAGTAACAAAAGTCCAATATTGTTGTTTATCTTCATTTGGCAATTCGTTGATAGGTAAAGTTGGGTCCCAACCTCCCGTAGGAATAGTCCCCACTTCAAAACACGCTTTACAAGTATTAACAGGAACATCATTTCCTCCAATCTGTGTTGTGTGCCACACTAAATCTCCAACGGCATAACCTCCAGCTGCTTGGAGTGTAAAATCCCAATAAGGAGTAGTAGAGTCGCAGGCGCAATTATTTGGCGGCGGTGGTGGTGGTGGCGGTGGTTTCCCACCTCCTCCTCCATCATCTCCACAATCCCCTACATCTCCTATACACCCGTCTCCTATTAATTTAGGATTAGGTGTTGCGTCTTTAATAGATGAGCAACAGTTAGGGTCGGTTAAATGGTCTTGGTAGCTAATTCCAAGAATAGTCCATAATTCTGAATAATCATTTGCACACTCTGATTGTTCTCCTATTATGAATACATTTAATAACTCAACAATTCTTTGTAGTTGAGCTCTATATTTTTTTATTTTTAAAGTGTCGCAATCGCAAACAGCTTTATCATATTTATTTCTTATTTTTTTTGTGTAATATTGAACTACACAAGGGTCAACAAAACATTCTACGTCAACAGAAGCAGTTCCGTATAATGTCTTTGTAACACACAAAGGCTCATATGTTATTCCTAAAGCAGGACTAGAAGGGATTGTCCATTTTATTTCTGTTTCTATAAAATTATCCCAAGTTCCTTCGTATAAAGAATGAGTTATCATATTTGTTCCAGTTGTAAAAGCTGGAGTTGGCAATCCACTTGTAGAAGGCCCAAATAATTTATGAGTTCTAGATATAGTAAAAGGAATACCACTCATGCCATAAACAGTATTGTCTTTACTTATAATATCTCCAGTACAACTATATGTTAAAGATGTATCAATAGAAATATTATCAAACATCGCTAATCCTTGAGCGTTAATATAGCATACTTTTGTTACTTCCGGAACTGAAGTTCCTGAAAAATTCCATTCTGTTGTTACTTTATAAACATCAGAAATATAATTTCCACTACTAGATGGTATTTGTATTTTATTGTTTTGACCGTATTTTATATTGTAATTGTAAGTTCTTACATTGCTTAAATTTGAATCCGAAAATATATCAGGATTTCCTAAAGAACCAGGGTGAACTATTGTTCCGTTTGAATGTTCTATTGTTAAAGCAATTCTATAAGGTAATTGTGGGCCTGCTGGAGAATAATCATTATTATCAACAAAATCAAACACTCCATTATCTAAATCTAAGCAAACATCTAAACATTTTGCGTTAACTGGCTTGGTTACAGGTTGCCCAACTGTAACACTAGCTGTAGTCGTACAATTAGAACTATCTGTAACAGTTACGTTATAAGTTCCTGCAGTTAAATTAGATATAAGTTGAGTAGTAGCACCATTACTCCAAGAGTAATTAAAAGGAGGTGTCCCTCCAGAAGTTAAAGCAGTAGCTGTTCCATCAGAACCACCAAAAACAGTAACATCTGTTGCTGTTGCGCTTAAGTTTATTGCAGTAGCAGAAACATTTGGTATTGAAAGAAGTAAAACACATGCCCCTGAAGCAAAATTAGTATCTTCTATTTCAACCGTATATGTACCAGGATTTGTAGAAGCATTTACACTTACTTGTGGTTGATAAATGTTTCCTAACACAGGAATTACTACCCCTGAAGGGTCTTTCCAAGTTGTTTTCCAAGAACTTGTCGGTTGATTAGTATTTATAGTTAAAGTTGATAGCCCGGCACATTTTATAGATGCGCTTGCTGTAGCTTGTATGTTGCAGGGACTAGAAGTAGAGGCATTAATCATAAACGCTTTTGTGTCTTCACAATCTGAATTATCTCTAACGGTAACAGTGTACATTCCTGGAGCTAAATTAGAAGCTGTATTGTTAGTACCTACAACAGTCCCCGAACTATCTGTTATAGTTATATTATAAGGCGCACCTGAACCCGGAAGACTTACACTAAAAGTTCCATCGTTAGCTCCAACTGAAGTTTCATCCGTAGTTGTATAAGGAACATTAGAAACTGAAAAATTCCTACAAGGGTCATCCACATCATCTTCAATATATTTATAAGTGTGGGAAACTGCAGAGCTAAAACTCTCTGTTCCTGGACTACTTCCCGTATTAACACCTGACATTGCAGTAACAACAGCATCATAAGTAGATGTTGGTTCGTAAAGACCTCCAACCGTTCCTATAATCCATGAATCTTCATGTAGAAAAATTTCTCTTATCTCTGTATCTAAAGAGCCTGCAGAGTTATTTACACTTATAGGGCTAGCAGGTATTCTAAAGTAAGAATTTTTATCTAAACTATTATTATTAAAATCAATATATGTATTATCTAAATTAGCAGTAAAATTACTACCAGTAGGAGTCCCTAGCATATTTAAAGGTGGATATTGACCGGCTATTAATGATGGTTGACTCCAACCACTATTAAATTTAGCATAACCAACCCAGTTATGAGGCACCCCAGAATAAACTTTATTTCCTGATGAACCAAAACCTGAGTTTAAGGATGCTATATCGTGCAATACAAAATCTGTAATTCCAGCAAATCTTTCGTCGTCATCTTGCACAACCTTAGCGGCCATAACTAACGACTTAGGAGTTCCGTCCCAACAAGAACCGCTACAACCTCCAGGCTCAATAGTTGTTCCCCATTTTAAATTAGGGTGACCTATTAATGATTGACTACCAACCAGCATTCTAGGTTCATAACCCCCACAATATGCATCAGTACTACCCATTGAAGGGCTATTTAAAATTGTATTAACAGGCCATCCTGCTGGAGTTCCGCTGCTAGGAGGGCTTAGGGTGTTATAATTCATTCGTATTGCAGATTCACCGCCAGAAAATTTACCAACAGATACACTTTCACTATCTAGTGTAGAATATGTACTAACATTTCCCGCTCCTGTATGAGTCATTCCATTACCGTAAAAACTAGGAAGATTTGTATCAATAGCAATATCTGTAATGTCTTCCCCTTCATGGTATAAGGCATTTCTTCCTAAAACAAAAACAGTAATAGTTTCTATATGACCATTAGTAAATTCTACTTGAAATGTTCTTTCTCCTGATGTCGGAGGTATTCCCCCTCCCTGATAAGTACTATGACCTGTAGAGCCAGCAGTTAAAGCTTCATGAAATTTTCCGTCATCAACATAATCAAGAACTCGGTACTCTCCTGACGAGGCACCACTTGGATTCAAACCTAAAGGATGGTTATATTGCCCACCAGGAACGTGTTGCCCACTTGGATAAATACCATCTCCAGTAATATCTTTTATTTCTAGCATTTTTGGAGCTATTGGTCTTTCTAATCCAGAACCAGTAGGCCCAAGTGCAGGTTTAAAATTACTTCTATCTATAGCGATAGTAACCCTTACTGTTGTTTTACCACCCCTACCTGAAACACCCCCAGGAGTAGGAGGGTTAGTAGTATTATTTGCAGCAAAAGTACCCCCTTGATGACCTGCAGGAGGAGACCAATTTCCTGTTGTTAATGCTGCCCCTGTATTAGCTGACCCATAATTAGCGCTATGGTCTCCGTTTTTTCCAAGACCTGTAGTTTGGTCTGTTGGATTTACTTCAAAAAGATAAGAGTAAGCGGATAGTACTGCCATGTAATTTTATTTAAATAATATCTAAGACTAACCACAAATATACAAAAATAATTGGATAAAAAAAAGGGGATACGTATAAATATCCCCTAATTTTAAATAATATTTAAGTTAAATCTATACTTTAACCTTTTTTGATTGTTTTTTTACAGTTTTAACTTCTTCTTTTTCTCCAGAAAGCATTCTCTTTATTCTTGAAAACACAGGAGTTCCTTCGTCGTCAAAAGTATATTCTGTAAAAGCATCTAAAGGATTTATTCCTACTGGAACAGTAAAAATTAACTCTTTAGTATCTGTCCAGTAAAATTGTCTTTTACCTTTATTTTCATAAACAAATTTTTCATCTAAAGCATCCATTATTATTTGTTTTCTTTCAATCATAGGATTAGAAATTTCTTCCATAAACAACTCTGGATTTCCTTTAGCCATAACCATCATGTCATGTTTTATTTCATACATGCTTCTATCTACATCAACCCCCATAGCTCTAGCATATCCTACCATTTTTTGAGCTTCCATTTTCATTAAAGTATCAGTAGCTAAATATTCAACCTCTAATGCCTTTATAGATTTTTGAGCATCAAACTCTGTATTTACTTTACTAAACAAAGGCTTAATGGTGTCAATTCTATCTGGATTATCTGCATTATAATTACAAGCTTCTAAATATTTTTTCAAATTTACTTGATTAAAAGGAACAGTAAGTATTCCATTTGTAAAAACAACATCGCCTATAATTGGATTGTCTGTAGTTTGTTCGTCTTCGTATATTGATTGCTCTCCAACAACGTAACGAATCATTCTATTTGTTTCTGTTGAGTCATCATAGATTTCATCTATAGATGGTATCCTAGCAGTAGCTGGATAATTTTTTCCTGACGTAGCAGGAGCTTCATTTTTTGACGATAATGTATATACCGTCGGTTTTCTTTTTTTGTTTGCCATTTTCTAAAATTTAATATAATTAATAAAAAAAAGAAGGGAGGGAGGCTTTCCCTCCCATTCTTTCAGTAACTAAGCTTATTAAGCTCTTTCTAACAAGATAAATCTATTAGAAGCGAATCCTTCAAAACCTCTTTCAGTTCTGTAGTGTACTTCCATATTATCAGTCTCATTAGTTGGATTTGCAAGACCAGCAGAACCTGTTAACCAGTGTTCCATTTTTCTTGAGTATCCTCCTGCTTCTTTATATCTAACTCTTAAAGAAGGTATAGATGAACCTGTTTTTGCATCTTTTCTCATATCACCTGGAATAACCATTCCCATTCCAGCGTAATTGTATCCATCAGCACCAAACATAGGTAAGTAATTAAACGCATCATAAGTTTTCTTATGGAACGTATAACCACCTCTAGTGAAAGATTTAAATCCGAATGCTACAGCGATTTCTTCAGCACCATTAAATGCGCCATAAGAAATACCACCACCTGCAAACATAGCTGCAACTGCATCGTCAATAGCTAATGATAAGTCAATACCACACCACATAGTATTTTCTTTAGCACCTCTATTAGTGTCTAAAGTTCTAATCATTGAGTCAAAATCAGATAAGTTAAATCCAGCTAATTGGTTATAAGTTTGAGTATTACCTGTTCTAATAAACTCAATAAGTCCTTCAGAACCTGTAATACCACCCGCACCAATAGAACCAGCAGTTTGACCAGCTTGTAAAGCAGCGTTTGAGTTTGTAGCAATCTTACCTTGAAGCATCATAGTCTCACAATAGTTCATAAAACGCTTGTAAGTATCAGCCTCACCTTTTAAGTACCAAAGGTAACCAGATTGACCTGTATTAGGGTCGTTAACTTTAAACCAAGTTTTGTTAGTTGCTTCAGAACCAGAAACATCAAATGATTCTTTCATAATCATTGTGTAGTTAAAGTAGTGATTAGCAACAGGAGTAATTCCTTCTGGCTGATTAGTACTCTCACCCCACTCATTACCAATAATGATTAATGTTTGAGCTGTAGTAGTTGCAGTCCATGCTGAATTATACGCAACTAATTTTGCAGTATTATTAGCTGCACGCTCAGTACAAAGAGCTAACTCTCCTAGAGGAGACATTACAACATCACCAACTCTTAAAAAGAATTTACCTGATGATGTACCGTCAGAAGACGATGCATCAGCTAAAGTAACAGTTGTACCAGCAACAGCTACAGTAGCACCTGCCTCTAGTTTAAAATTTTGATGAATCCAATCATCTTCATAGTGCTCGTATTTTTTTTGAGCAGTTGGAGCCATAGCTCCCATTGAGTCCAAAAATCCTGTTAAAGATTGGTCTCCGTATCTAGAAATAAAGTCTTCTGCCTTTTCTGGCATGTGAACATTAATTGTAGACACATAGTTTTCTTGGGTTGCTACTTGGAATGCACTAGGAATTCCATTCGCATAACCCGTTCCGCTTGAATATGCCATTTTTTTTAATTTTTATATTCGTTAATAATTAATTTATTCTAGTAATTGCTTACTAATCTGTTCTTGTATGGATAATGGCGTTCCGTCGCTAGATTTACTTTCTGGTGTATATGATGGATTTTTAATGTCATTAATTACATCTTCTTTCCCTCCAGACTTTCCTTGAGCATATGCACTTCTTACTATATTGTCAACATTTTCAAGAATAGCCATTTCTCTTGCTATTTTTCCAATATCTTCACTACCGTCTTCTTTTACATATCTTTTCCAGAAGTCAGAAAGATTAGAAGTTGTATTTTTAACGTACTTCATAGAATCTTCATTTACAGCAAAAGTATATTTATCTCCTTTATCGTTTAAATCAAAACTTACTTCTTGAAAATCTTTTAATCCTTCATTAACTCTAGACCTCCAATTTGCTTGGTTTTCTTCTAAAGCTAGCCTTTCAGCTTCTGCATCTTTTGCAGTTTTAGGAATAGCGTTATCGCTTTGAAATTTCATAAGCTCTTTTCTAGCCTCTAAAGACTTTTGCTTAAGTTTAATCTTAGACAACTTAACTTCTTTATCCGTATATTCGTCCTCATCTAGCTTATATGTATCTTCATATAAAAGACCAATTTCTTCCATAGTTAATTCTGGATTCTTAAACTTCATGTGACTTTTCACAACATTTTCAGTATCCATTTCCTCATAATTAGCCGTTTGAGTACTAAAAAACTCTTCCATGCTACCTCCTTTAGCGACATATTCATTTAATTTTGCTATCTGTTCGTTAGCAAAAGCATCTTCGCTAGAAGCACTTTGTGATGATAAAGCTGATTGTAACTCTTCAACCGTTTTGTATTTACCGTCAAACTTTTCGCTTAACAATTCTTCAAAACTAGGTTGTTTGGTAACAGCCTCACCTTCAGATTGAGTGTTTTTTTCTTCCGTTGGAGTTTCCTCCGTTTTCGTTGGAGTTTCCTCCGTTTTTAAAGAACTATCTTCTTTAACTGCTTCTGTTTTTTCTTCAGTTGCAGTTTCTTGTTTTGGTGCTTCTTGTTTAACTTCTTCAGCAGGAGCTTTTTCGGTTTCTATTTTAGCACCCATATTTTTAGCCACTAACTCCTCAAATCTGTTTTCTTCCATAATTTTTTTCTTTAATTTAAATTTAACTTACGCAAATATACAAAAAGTTTTTGAATATTCCTATTATTTTACTTTTGTTCTTACAAGGTCAGAATCATCCTCTGCTAATTTAATATGGTCAGACTTAATACTTCCTTGATATTCTAACTCAATAAGTTTTCTTTTATGCTCTGCTTCTGCAAACGCTTCTTTCATCTGAAACTCGGCTTGCATTTTTTGCATTTCTGATTGAGCCTCCATTTGTTTTAATTGAGCGTCAGCTTGAGCTTTTGCTGCAACAGAAGCTTGTTGTTGCTGTGCATTTGCTTGAGCATTTGCCATTGCCATTTCTTGTTGTTCTGTTGCGTATTTTTTTCTTCTTAAAACTAATAATTGATTTGCTAATTTAACATTAGGAATTGTTCTAATCATAATAGCATCCTCTAATCTTAATTGTTGTTGTTGCAAAGACATTTGTATGTTTTGTTCTAATATAGCCTTCTCCTCATCATCTGGTAAAGGCTCAATCATAATGCCAAAGTCTGCCAAAGTGACATCTTTTGTCACCTCAATAGCTTTCATATTAAACTCTCCAATAGCTTGAATATATCCTTTGTAAGGTCCTGAGTAGTTAACTAAATCTTGAACTCTTAAAGCAATACTTTTACACATATTTTGTGTAATATTTAAATAAGCTTGATTTAACCATCTGGTAGCATTATTGGAAGCTAATAAAGCCATTTTTTGAACACCTACTAAAGATTCTTTGTCTGGTTGTTCTGCAGCTCTAATTTCGTTAATACCAGTTACATCTCTAATCATCTGTAAGTTGTACTGATAGATTGCTATTAACTCTTGTAAAGCGCCTCCAATTCCTCCTCCTAGTTCTTGTATAGGGGTAGAGTTGCCAGGAGTTCCGTCATCTTGCTGAATTCTGTAATATAAATTACCAGTTTGCTGATATATATCTTGAACTTCTATAGGTGTAAAAGTACCACCATCTCCTTTGCCTACATTTTCTATAGCCCCTAACTCAATAGCAGAACCTTTTGGTTTTACTTTAGAAATAAGATGTTGCATCTTTAAATGAGACAATTGTATTTGGTCTGCAAAAGGAATCATTCTTTCCACTAATCCTTTATTATTCATATTTATAATATTAGGAGCATAAACACAAAAAGGCATCAAAGCTTTTTCTAAATGACTTTTAGGTCTTACAATATTTTCAGCAATACCATAATCAAATAAGAAATCTGTACCAACTATATATTTACCTTTATATATCATTTCAACAGAAGACTTTACTTGCTCTCTTTTATACCTAGGGCTTTTAGGCGGTTTATAATTAGAAGATTTTTTATTTACAGAATAACCCCCATATTTATTTTGCTTCTTTTCATAATTAGTAGAATCTGTGCATTTAAACACACCATCTAATACAGCTATTTTATAAGTATCATATTCTGTAGTTTCAAAACCATTATAATTTACAGTTGTAGTAGAAATACTTTTAGGGTTTCCATGCTTTCCTAAAACTGATTGTGCAATTTCTTGATATTCATCTTCGCTAAATTGGTCTCCAGCCATTCTTTTTAAATCATGTATAGTTATATATATAACCTCTCCAGCATACTCCATGTTTTTAAAATCTGGCCTAGAAGAATGTGAAGATACAAAATTTATAGGGTCTACATAACGTATTGTTATTTTTCCGTTTTCAACACCTGTTTTACATACTCCTATATTTAAAACTATTAAATCTCTTATGATTCTTTTCTTTACCTCTTCCCAATCATTAAGATACATTGTTAATTCTATACCTTCTTCCATTGCTATTTCTGTAGCTTGCTTGTAATTTAATTGCATGTACAGGTCTAGTTCTTCTGAAGTTTCTGGTAAATCTTTAAACCCTTCATTCATAGGCAGCCCGCTTAACCCAGACATTTCTTCCATAAAATCTTTAAGCTCCATTTTTGTTACCATTTCCCATTTATCCTCATTTCTTTTATCTACAGAAAAAGGGTCAATTGCTGTACATTTAATTTTGTAGTCTTGATTCATAAGGCCTCCTGAAATTACATCTACAAATTTAGGAATGATAGGAACAACTTCCCAGTTTAAATTTAAGTAAGAACTATCTCCGTTTGCTCCAACTAATTCTTTATATTGGTCTACAGATTGCATTCCTTCAGCGTACTCTCTATATTTTCTATACCTTTGATTTCTTGTAGACATTAAACTTATACCAGAGCCTTCATCCTCCCATTCTCTATAAATTTGTCTGAAGTATTGAAGCCCATATTCTTTTTGTAACTTCTCTTCTCGGGAAGCAAATGGATTGGGAAACCCATAAAGATTTTTTCTTTTCATTTTATTTTATTAATTTAGACATTACTCCTGTGTTGCTATATTTTCTCACAAAAGATTGTGTTTGTTTTATTTCTGTTTTTGGTTTAATTTTTTTCTGTGAAGCTAATAAAGTTATACCTGATGCCATAGTAGCGTCAAATTTAGTTCTATCATTTATATCAAATTCAAGCCAGTCTTTTAATAAATTTATAAAAAAGACTCTTCCTATTTCATCCTCTTCTTCGTTAACTCCCACATAATCATATATATACGCTTGTATAGAGTCTACAATAGCATTAGCAACAGCCGAACCAGTTGCTGGTATACCAACCTCTTTTTGTTTTAAACTAAACTTTGTATGTGTAGATTCCGGTCTTGCCATTAAGTATTTTTCGTATCCTCTTCTTTTAAAATATTGTATTAATCCTATTTTATTATTCTCTACTAATATTGGACATCCAAAAAAAACACATTGTTTTAACATGTCTTCAAAAAACATTTCTGCTTTTGGAGGCCTATGTATATATTCTGACACAAACATATTTGAATTGTTTTGGTCATGAACATTTAATTTTCTAAACACATAAGAAGCCGCATCAGACCTTCTTCCATCTGTTGTTATATCATGGTCAAAAGGGTCACATCCAGAAACTAAATGTAATTCGTTTCCTGGGAAAACGCCATTTCTTTTTACCACTTTAGCATTCATATCTTCAGCATCCGGCATCCATACTGTTTTCCATTTTCCTTTTCTATCAGGTATCCATATTACTTCACTGTCTTTTTCAGCATTTTTCCATATGAAATTACCTTTTACAATCATATTATTACCCATCCCTTCAATATAATCTATTTGTTGATATATTCTTTCTGAATCAAACAAACAATCATCAGTACTTACCCTAAAAGCTTCTTCTGGGGTAAAAGGGAATTGTCTTTTGTATTCCGCTAATTTATTAGTATCGTTTTTAAAACTATTTCTAATTCCCTCTAGATACTCCTTACTTCCAATATTAATCTTTTCTCCATATTTGTCATAAGTTATCTTTTTAGGGTTTTCTATAACACTATTTCCATACTCATCTATAAACCCTTCAAAGCCATCATAAGCTGGAGTAAAATATCTGTATAAACCAGATTTAGTTCTATTTATTCCAGGAACAATTTCTTCTTGATTAGAGTCATCCCATATATCTTTAAAAGCCTTACCCCCAGATTCCATTTCGTTAACTGTAGATGGTAAAAAAGCTTTACCTATAATTCTTATCCCTTCTGAAAGAGCTGGCTTTACAATTTGCCAATTTTTAGAAACATCAGCTTCTAACCACTTACCCCCCTCATCGGAAACAAACGTCTTAAGTTTTTCTCCATCATAAGAGTTGTTTTTAGTATTCCTCCAATCTATCTGACTATCTAGAGCTTCAGATTTTTTAACCTTAACATTATTCTTAGTAATCTTTTCTCCAGGCTTTTTAAATGAAAGCACTGTTTTAGGAGAATCGGTTCCCTCAATAATAGGTTGAAAAAAGTCTGGTAACTTTCTAAACATAAACACAACCTTGTCAAAGAGCTTTTTAGCATCAGAACCCGTTTTACTCATAATCCCACCATTGGAATTGTAAGATAGAGTTATATCATGCATAACAATCGCAGCAGCTTTCCAAGAGGCTCCTTGCCTTCTATGTTTTGGCATTATTAATCCGTAACAATCTGGATTACTTCTTACTCCGTCCCATATAAGAAAAAACCTTCTGTCTCTATCCCAGTAATCTGGATACCCTATATCTATTTTACACCAGTTTAAATAATAATAATGCAAACCTGTTATATATGTTGCCCTACCATTGTTCATAAACCAAACCCCCTCAGTTCTTCTTTTAAACTCTTGCTCTATAAACTTAGCTCTTTTAGACTCTGGTAATATTTCCCAGTTGTCTGGAAGCTCTGTTCTTTCCCATTTTTGTTTTTTCTTAGGCTTGTCATTTCCTAAAATAAAACGCTTAGAAGGTTTCTTTGGAATATTAACTGGTATTCCATAAATTTCTTTACTTGACATGATACAAATATAACAAAAAATTTTGATATATCAAATGATTTAACTATATTTGCATTACAATCAATCTATTAATAATAAAAAATTAAAAAAATGGCAAACTTAATTAGCGTAAGCGTGTTAAAGTACGGAAACGAAGAGTTCGGTACGACTGCTGCTGACGCAAAAACAATGATGCTTAGTACCGAGCATATTATCTATGGTACTAATGTAGAAACAGCATTAGGAATTAATGCTACTGTCGCTACTGCGGCAACTGATGCTTTGACTATTACAGCTCACGGTCTTACAACAGGAGAGTATATTCGTGTTGGGGATGTAGGAGATTCAGTAGGAAACTTTGATATAGCTTCTTCTGACTATACTCCTGGTAAAATTTTCAGACAAAAAATAACTGGTGCTGATAATGTATTTTTACATGGAAGTGAAACTGATTATGATGCTAACACTAAACAAGACATTACAACTGGTGCGACTGGACTAGAGTTACCTGTATATAGAGTGCAAGGTAAACTTCTTTATGCTGACACAATGGGTGGAGGAAGACCTATTGAAATCAGAACAGTAGAGCCTTGTGTAAATGTAGCAGATGGAGGTTTAGGTGTGTCTGCTGAATCTGGACAATTAAGAGTAGTTGAGGTTAACACATTAAATGGTGTAGCTTATGATGCTGACACAATTTTAGAAAATAACTTAATGATTAATCTTGATAGAGTTATTATGGCTTATGAAGGATTAGCAGTTCCTGTTTCAGGAAGCATAGCTTCTGCAGATGACTGGGCTACTTGGTATGACAAATCTAATAATAATTGTGCAGGCGTAAATTCTCCTCATGTAGACATATTAGATATAGAAACTTCGTTAGACGGGTTAATGACTTCTTTTACTAATCATTTAGGAGGTAAAACTGGACTTGCTGACTTTGCAACATTAACAGTAAACTCAAGAATAGTTGCTTTTCCTGACACTTCTGTTTCTGGAATACTTAGACTTAAGAATATTGTTTCTGGTCGTGACTCAGTTGCTGGTGAATTGTCAGCTGACGGAACAGCTTTAGGTACAGACAAATGTCAAATCATAATGAAAGGAACTGGTAAACATGGTTATGACACTTTAGCTTTAGATGAAACAGTTGCTACAGCTTTAACTAGAACTGAATCAGCATTAACAACGTAATATTAACTTAAAAAAATAAATTAAAATGGCAACATTAACACCAACATTAACATTGACAAGCACAGATGCTACTGCTGATTCTTTAAGTATTACGGTAACAGATACTTTAACAACAACAAATCCTGCTGTAAATATAGCAAGAGCTTCTATATCTCACAGTGGTGTAACAACACTTATAGCTAGTTCAATATCTGCAATTAATTATGTGTATTTAAAAAATATAGATACAACTAATTATATTGATGTAAGAACGGATGCAGCAACAGCTTTTGCTAGACTATCTCCAGGAGAATTTGCATTTTTACCTTTAGCTCCAAGTACAGGTTTAGAATTTCAAGCTAATACAGCTGCTTGTGTATTAGAGTACGCTTACTTTACTAAAGGATAATATTAGTTCTTTACAATAAAAAAGGGGCTTTATGCCCCTTTTTTTATTTATATAATTCTTTTATATCAACTAAGTCTTGACACTTTTCGTATTCCTCTATCTCTATAAAGAAATCTATAAGGCAGTCTATTATGTCTGTGGCTTCTTGACCTTTTAAGTGTTCCAAATCTTCTGGGTGGAATAATAATCCAAAATCTTTACTTGACTCAAACAGTTCTTTTACAGTAGCCTGTTTTGTTAAAACCATATAAGAATAAAACATTGAGTTATATATTATTCTTTCTTCTTTTTGCATTTGAGCTATTTCTTCTATCATTTTTTTCTTGCGTATTTTTCGGAGAACCCTCCTTTAAAGTTATTGTCTAAGACTTCTTCTTCTTCCTTTTGTCCTTTTATTTTATTTTCTAATGTTACTAATGCTGCTAACATTTCTTGAGCATCCATAAATGCTTTCTTTTTAGACTCTAATGCTGATTTACGTCTTTCGTCTGCTACATCGTCTGCTATAGGTCTTCTTACATCTGCTATTAAAGTAGCGATACCATCTTTAGCAGCGCTTAATAGCTCCTGTAAAGTTCCTTCTACATATAATTGTATTTCGCTTTTTTCTTCTTCTATCATTCTAACCCTTCTGTCTTAGCTAATATTTCGTTGTTATTCATTCTGAATAATCTCTCTCCTTCTATTATCATATCATAATTAGCGTTTTTAATAAATAATATTTCATCTCCATTTTTAAACCCATCATCTTTTGAGAATTGATTACAGAATTTAACCTTACCTCTTTTAGTGGATTCTTTAGATTGTATATGTATTTTACCTATTTTATCTTCTAACTCTATAGGCTCCACAAAAACATAATCTTGAAGCATTGTTATTTTGCCATCTCTAACGTAGCAGTATATTTGGTCATAATGAGCTTTGTATATATTATCTCCACCAAATTCACTAGCCATCCTTTCATCAATAACATGGTGATGGAAATATACTTTATCTCCCTTTTTTAAAGTTAAGTTATCTTCTACTCGTTTTTTTATGTTTATAGAAACAAGCTCTACGGTTCCAAATTGTCTAGCGTTAACATATCTATCATAAGAAGTGTCTAGCCATATAACTTTGCCATCATCTAAAGTATGAGTATTTTCTTCTTCTTTTTCTAGTTTAATATATACAAAGTCTCCTAAAGGGTTTATTTTCATTTTTTAAGTTCTTCTAGTTCTAATTCATATTCTGGTACGCACTTATTGGAAGGGATAGATTTCCATAATCTAACGAACTTTTCATTGTTTGGTATGACGTAGATATTATATCTACCCTCTCCAAAAGCTTCTGCGTACATTCCATCAAATGTTATGTCTACTATTTTTATAGCTCCTCCAGCAATAGTTTGACCTTTTACATACGTAATATCTCTATCTCCTGCTGTAACTATTATTTTTCTTATTAATCCTTGTTGATTCATTTTACCATTTTTTTTCTGGACAAGACTCTGTTTCCATTCTGCCTTTATACTCTACAACGCAACCACAAGATTTACACGATGCAGACTGTTTGTCTAGCAACTCACAACTATTACAAAGCATCATTCTTTGCTCATAAACTTCTTGAGAAACATTTGGGAACCCTTCTTTTGCATATCTAAATAAAGCCTTTCCTAAACTAAAGCTTTTTTTTATTATTCCAGGCTCTTTTTTGTCTTTATTGTCCATGTTTTTTTAATTAAATTATAAACAAATATAGTAATAAAAGTTGATTTAAATTGTGTTGTTAATAAAAAATTTATTATATTTGTATATTATTAAAATTATTTATTAACCTAAAATAAAATATTATGCCTAAAAAAGGAATGAGAAGAAAAGGAGGAGCTGTTAAGAAAAAAGGAAGAAAAAAAATGTCTTACTAATGGGGTGCGGTTGCGGTAAAAAGAAAAACGTAAAAGTAAAACCTAAAGGAAATTTAAGATAATGTCTAATAAAAGAGTAAAGGCTCCAGCGGGTTATCATTGGATGAAAAAAGGAAAGACAGTTAAGCTTATGAAGCATAGCGGTAAGTTTGTTGCTCACACAGGGGCAAGCTTATTTGCTAGCTTCCCTATTCAGAAAAAACACAAAAAGTAATGGCTAGAGAAAGCAAATCAACTGGAAGTAAAAAAGCAGCCTCTATAAAGCGTGCCGGAGTTAGTGGTTTAAATAAACCTAAAAGAACTCCTAGTCATAAAACTAAATCTCATGTTGTTGTTACTATGTGTGGCGGTAAGCCTAAAACAATACGTTTTGGACAGCAAGGGGTGAGTACAGCTGGTAAAAAAACAGATGCTAAATCTAAAGCAAGAAGAAAGTCTTTTAAAGCAAGACATGCTAAAAATATAAAGAAAGGCAAATGTTCTGCAGCGTACTGGGCTAATAAAGTTAAGTGGTAATGGCTAGAGATTACAAAGCAGAATATAAAAAATTCCACTCTTCTACTGAAGCTAAAAAAAATAGAGCAGCTAGAAACAAAGCAAACAGGAACAAGAAATGTCCTCCTGGACATGAAGTTCATCATAAGGATGGTAATCCTAGAAATAATGCTGCTTCTAATTTAGTGTGTAAAAAGAAAAGCTCTAATAGAGGAAAAAAAGGAGAAGGAGGCAGAAGAAAAGGGGTGTCTCATAATTACCCTTCTAGTAGAAAATCCCCATCAACAGGAAAAAGAAAAGTTTAATATGGCTAAAAAAGTAAGCTGGTTGTACGGAGGTAAAAGATACTATGGAACTCTAATAAGAGAAACTAAAACCCATAAGTATGCAAGAACTACAAATGGCAAAGTAAAAACTATAAAAAAGAAATGAATATAAAAGGTAAATTAAGAATCTCAAAGGAGTTTACTGGGCGCTCTGTGGGTCACAGCGAAAGAATACAAAAAAACGTTCAGGAGCACGTAGATAAGCTGCATGCGGATGCATTAGAAGAAAGAATGAAATCTATAGACCTAAGAGTAAAGCAGGGAATTATAAGTTCTGATATAGGAAAGATATTAAAGAAGAGTTTATAATGGGCAGAAACGCAAAGATAAAAGCTAAACAAGAACAACAATCTAAATCTGACAATTCTGTTAGAAAAATACCTATGAAAGATGCTGTAATTAGAGACTACCAAATGAGAGATACTGGTAGAAGAGCAAAGGTGTATGCAACATACAAATTATAGGTACCTATTACTATAAATAAATAAATATATAAATATATATATACATGGGTACACTACTTATGAAAATGGGTGGGTACGAAAAAAGACGTGAGATGTACGTGAATAGGGGATAATACACATACATAAAAATTTTTTTTCTAAAACAAAAATGAAATTATTTTATCGGGTACCCTTTTAAACTAATCGGACAAATCCGAAACCAACTAATTGCCAAATGTCAACGGCCAAACGCACAGCCGTACTAAGTTAGGAACTAGACGGCACGAGGAACGGA
>CETC01002697.1_pt1 | contig 23932 bp, 55 predicted proteins | sample 326911 | NCBI WGS metagenome assembly CETC01 (sample SAMEA2622694, study PRJEB7988) | marine metagenome | isolation source: saline water (ENVO:00002010), including | reverse complement strand
AATTTAGAACTTGCACAAAAGATAGCAAGGGCACAAAATAAAGAACTAAAATATAAAATGGTTGACTTTCATAGTAGCAGACCAGGTCACGATTTAAGATATGCGTTAGATGGTGGTTTAATGAAAGAGTTAGGTTGGGAACCTAAAATTAGTATAGATGAAAGAATAAACGAAGTAGTTAGATGGACACTTAACAATGACAGGTGGTTAAAATTATGAAACAAGTAAAAGGTTGGTGGTTGCCTGATACAGACACACACTTTGAACATTATATAAAAGATGGTGGTTACCAGACGGTACATAGAAATACAATATTAAATCATATTGTTATGAATAAACATACTTTAAAAAATTGTGTTGATGTAGGTTCTCACGTAGGGTTTTGGTCAAAAGATTTTACTGAATTATTTAATCATACATATGCTTTTGATCCTATGCCAATTGTTAGAGAATGTTATGAAAAAAATATCACAAAATCTAATTATACATTATACCCTTATGGTTTAGGTAGTGTTAATCAAAAAATAAAAGTATTATATTATCCTGAAGAAACTGGTAATACACACGCCAGCAACGAGGGTAATTATGAAATAGAAGTTAGAACTTTAGATAGTTTTAATTTAGAAGATATTGATTATATAAAGATAGACGCTGAGGGTTATGAAATAGAGGTGGTAAATGGCGCAAAAAATCTAATAGAAAAATATAAACCATTTATTCACATAGAGGCAAAAAAGAAAGTTATGGTAAAACAAAATATTACTATGACATCAATAGAAGAATTATTTGAAAGTATAAATTACAAACAAGTATTAGCTGTAAAATCAGAATTAGTTTATGGACCGAAATGATTATAACTCACAAAATTGCCTGGGATAAATGTTTATCGCACCAGATTTGGCCTGCCATAGAAAAAGGTTGGAAAGACGAAGATAAAAATATACACTTTTTTTGGGGTCTAGCAGGACATAATATACCTGAAATAAAAAAATGTATGGACTCTGGTGAGGAGTGGTGGTTTGTAGATACTGGTTATATTAGTAAATCAATAACAAGATATCCTGTACCTGAAATTGTTGATAAGAAAAGAACATTTTTTAGAATATGTAAAGGTAGTATTCATACAACAAAAGGTAAAGTAGGGTCAGGCGAGAGATTAAAAAGATTAGAAGATTTAGGTTTAGATGTAGAATTTAAAGGCTGGTATACAGCAGGCACTAAACATATTCTATTAGCACCTTCATCACCTACGGTAACATATAATATAAATGGCATATCGCAAGAACAATGGGTAGAACAAGCTACAGCAGAAATTAGAAAATATACAGATAGAGAAATTGTTTTTAGAAATAAACCTAGACCTAACAATAAGTGGTGGGGAACAGATATTAAAGACGACTTAAAAAACTGCCACGCCTTGGTAACTAATATGAGTTTATCTGCCATAGAGGCATTACTAAATCGTGTACCTGTTTTTGCACACGGTAATAGTGTGATGGCTCCTGTATCTAGTAGAGATTTAAAGTTTATAGAAAAACCTATGAAACCTGGTCATAAGACTATGGGTGGTTGGCTAAAATTTATTGCAGAAAATCAGTTTACTTTAAATGAGATAGAGAATGGCACAGCCTATAATATTTTAAAAGATCAGAATGATTAATGTAGTTTGTTTATATTGGGGCGATAAGTATGATACTAATTATGTTCAAGTATTGTATAATATGGTAGAGAGAAACCTTACCGTACCACACAAATTTATTTGTTTTACAGATCACACAAAAATTCATAAAATGGTAAAAGGCGATATAGAGTTTAGAGGTATGCCACATCACAATTACCAAGGTTGGTGGAATAAGTTAACATTATTAAGTCCTGAAGCCAAATTAGAGGGTGATAATTTATACTTTGATTTAGATGTTGTAATATTAGATAATATAGATTGTTTTGCTACTTACGAACCTGATACATTTTTCATAGGTATGAATGACTTTAATAAAGCTACTAAAATGTTCAATTCAAGTATTATGAGATTTAATAATAAAGCAATGACGCCAAATGTATGGCATCCATACCTAGATGATAAAACAAATATGGACAGAAACCAAGGTGACCAGAATGTTATATCTCTATTCATTAAAAAAACACCACATTGGAAGGCATATCCTGATGAGTGGACTTTTTCATATAAATGGTTTAGTAGAGAACACCCTAGATTCTCAAAAGATAGATGGACCTTTGAAAAACAACCAAACGCCAAGGTTGCAGTATTTCACGGTAAACCAAACCCTCACGAATCGGAGCAGGATTGGGTGAAAAAGGCGTGGTTTTAGAACAAAACCAGAACAAACTAATTAATAAATCGTTGATTTTACTTGCTTTTTTTATTAAAAAAGCGCTTGACTCCATTGGTGGATAGTGTATAGTATGAGTATGATTACAAAAAATAACTCATTTAATTTAGTATATTCAAGAGAATATAATGATTCAGACGAAACTTATGATCCTTATTTCAATATTTACTATACTATTTTTAGAAATATACCTTTGAAGTATTTAAACAGATTTAATAACCCTACATTTAAACAAAAGATTAAAAAGTTTTGTGATGAGAATTACAAAGAAACGGCTACCAATTCAACTGGTTATACCACGGTTGACATTATTGTCGGTGACGAGTATTATAAGACCTATGCAGATGAATTTGGTGACGATATAGTACAAGGCGATAAGTCATTTTTTAATGATTACGGTCAGTTATGGAATGGTAGACAATTCTTTAAATACGACTTTGCACCTGAACTAACAAAAAGTTTGGATGCTAGAACATACAAAAACGAACTAAAAAGAGAAGGAGGAAATCGTTATGTCAAAAACTAAACAATGGGCTTGGGATACAGCCGAAAAAGAATCAGATAATATTATTAAATCATATGTTGATGGTGATATTACAAAAGACAATGCTATTAATAAATTATCAAATGTTAATAATATTGAAATGTGTGGTATTGATGAACACAATGTAGATGAAGTATTAGAAATGGCGAAAGCTGAGGTTGCTTAATTGAAATACGGTGAAGAAAAAATTATAGAAGAAATCAGTAGGTATATTTTAGGTACTTACGGCGAACATTATAGTACCACAAAAGACGGTTTTCAGGTTCAAGATATGTTGAGACACTTGAATATTGATAAAGATTTTTGCCAAGCAAATGCCATTAAGTATCTTTGCAGATATGGTAAAAAGTCTGGTAAAAACAGAAAAGATTTATTAAAAGCAATTCACTATGTAATATTGTTAATGTCTAGCGAAGATAAAGATAGTGAAAAACCAGATGTTGGTATAGATGTTGACGCATTTAATGGGAGTTAATTATGAGTAAAGTTGATACAGATGTTTATTTTTTTAAAAAAGATGTAGGTAAAAACCTTTATAGAAAAAAGACCTACTATACATTAGTTGTAGAGCAAGATGTGTTGGCTCACGATAAAGATGAGGCTGACAACAAGTTTTTAGATCACGGTGGCCTAGATCATAGTAAGATAGTAACCGATTTAGCACAAACAGGTGATGGTGTGGAAACTCATTTTGTTGACGCTAATTATACAGATTCAGGCGATACAGAATATATTGGTAAGGTTGATTACGATACAGATACTTACAATCAGACTTTAGAAGAGGCTATTGAGGCTGAAGATATCCACATTGATACTTGGGCTGATGAGAAAAAAATGACACAAGCAGAATTAGATAAGAATGCTGGTGTGGTGAGAGACGAAAAAGGTAATGTTAAATCGGAGGTAACAAAGAATGATTAATGAAATAGCAACCGTTGACACTATAAATTTAGCTGTTGACAAATTAGATAATGTATCTAGTGAAACAGATGTTATGAAGATTAAGAGCGCCATATCAGACGCTAAAGATGATCTAATAACATTTAGAGATAAGATACAAAAAGAGATTGACGAATTTGATAAATGGGCGGAAGAGCAGTCCAATATTGATACTCAATTACAACTGGAACTAGAGAATCAACTAGGAAAATAGGTGATGTATCTATCAAGACAGCTCGTAAAACTCAATCCTGGTGCATCCTGGCGCCCTTTCCGAGTGAAAAATCAAGTAAAATCAACAATAATTAAGGGCTTGACAAATCCAACGATTTGTGGTATAGTTAATACAATTTAGATTAGGAGAACACATTTATGTCATTTAAATACGATAAAGACAACTTATACATAGAGTTTAATCAGGCGAAAGCTAAAGATATTAAACTATCAAAAAAGAAAACATTAGAAGAAAAAGAAGACGATATCTACAAGAATCGTATAGAGTTTTTTAAGGGTCATATAGAGACTAAAAAATCAAACCCTAAAGTATATGAAGATGTTGATATTAATTTTGAGAACTTATTACACGCATATACTCAACCAAACCCTAGAGATTACTTTTATATGAAAGTATTTAAGAAACCATATGCTGAAGTTATTAAAGATTCAAAACCACAATCAATGAGAGATTATTAATGGCGATATTATATACAAGAAATACTAGTGGTGCTATTCGTAGGTTAAGAAGAAAAAAACCTACTAAAGAATATTTGATTGCGTTAGCAAAACATATCAAGTATTTAAAAAAACTAGGTTTTAATGTAGATGAAAAAGGTAGAATTAAACTAGATAAAAAAGGTAGATATGCAATTGAAACATTTGTACCTGAAACTAGAGAAGAATTATCGGTGCCGTTATCAAATACAATAGGTAATGGCGGGACTAAACCTGATAATAGTTGGAAAATAGAAGCAAGTAAAAACTTCACTATTGTTCCTGCTTACAACAAAGGTCCGTATATGGTCGTCAACAAAAAAGATTTAAAGACGGCGGGAAGGAAAGTATAGTATGTGGAATGCTAAGAGTGTAGCATTGTTTGTTATATCATTGATAGCTGTAATTATGTTTTCAATGTCAATGGCAAGTGCTGATGAAAATAAATTATCTACTACAATAAAAGAAATGCCTAACAAAGTAAGTAATTTTGTAAGTGCTGAAGTAGAGAAAACAAAAGAGTATCAAAAGAAAAGTTGGGCTGAGGCAAAAACAAAATGGCCTTGGAACAAAATTTTCAAAGGTGAGAAGTAATGAGTGGTGATTTTGTATGTACAAGTGCCAATGACGGCACAACTTACTTTAGACCTGTATCTGCCAGAGGTCATACTTTCTGGCAGGAACAAAACTTAAATAAGTTTGTAATTGATAATAATGAGGACTTTTATATTGTTAAAAGTGTTGATAGTCAGGAGATTTGTGATAAGATTAGAAAAGCTGATCTTGATTTTACTAGTTAGTTTATTGTTAACTAATTGTTCAACTAACAGATCACAGGTTGGTGCTGTGTTAGGTGCAACTACAACAACTGGTGTATGTGTATCAAGTGGTGTTTCAGACCCTTATGCTATCGCTGGTTGTACATTAGTTGGTGCATTTGCAGGTGCTGAGATTATGTACAATTCAGATTATGATGTACACAATGCTGTATTTGTAGATCACTTAAACAATGGTCCTATTGGTCAAAGTTATACTAATTGGTATAATAGTGAAACAGGTAATAATGGTACTATTAAAATTAATAGATCATATTTAGAGGGACCTTTGAAGTGTAGAGATTATCAGGCTAGCGTTGATATTACCAACAACTGGCCTTTGATTGGTATTGGCGGTGTAAACAGAAACGAAATTTTTGGTACTGCTTGTCAACTACCAGATGGAAGATGGATTGAGAAAGATTTAATTTATGCTAAGAAATAGTTTTGTATTAATAGTTTTATTATCTTTAATGGGTTGTCCTGCTTATGCAGATAACCACGATTTGTCCGGTAAAACTTACCCGATTGGCGAAGTATCTTTTAATTCAGATACGGTTGACAAAACGGAAAAGATATTAGATAAAATTGAAAAAGCTAATAAAGATAATGGTGTTTATTATGACAAAATAGTAACCATAGAACCTAAAAAAGTTGATGGTCAATATTGTTATGTCAAAGTTATTATTAAACAAAGTGAAAACACCATTATCAAAGAAGAAGTCCTGGAATGTGCTGATGGTAGAAAAAAGTTTGACGGTCCTAGTTATTGGGATTTGTTTGCTGAATTTTACTATACAAATGTGTACACTCCAGAATACTGCCGATATTATAGTCGGTCAGGTCACGCTTTTAAATCACCAGGAAAAGTGTGTCTTAATAAAAATGGTGAATGGGAGGTTAAATGATTAAGAATATAATCATAATTGCTCTCCTGCTAGTAATTGTATATGGATTATCCGCTGAGGATTTTCTAAATTATATCTCAATGGGGCTTGCCAAACTACAAGAATTAGTGTATTATGTACAAGGGAGTGTGAAATAATATGAAAAAAGTAAAAATATTAATGTTGTTAGCTGCCACAATTATGTTGGCAAATTGCTCATCACATTATAATATCAAAAAAGAAACAGGTGGTAATGTAGTCAGTAAAGTACCTAATTGGTATATGAATGACTTTAACGAAAAGAAAGCTTGTAAAACATCTACTTTTGGTAAAGACAAAGATAGAGTTTGTATTTACGGCACAGCGACTGCTGTTTCTCCAGACCTAGAACTCGCAATTGAGAAAGCAACTATGAAAGCGAAAGCTGAAATGGCTGATATAATCAAGGGTGAAATGAATGCTCAATCAAAGCAGTTTATAACTGAATTAGGTAAGAATGAAAACAAAACTACCGTAAGTGAGGTTGAGTCAGTTATTGTTAATGTCATTAGCAATACACAGGTTAGAGGTTATGAGGTGTGGGCTCAAGAGGTAACAATTACTAAAAATAATTATTACAGAGCTTGGATCGGCTTAAGATTACCAATGGGTGAATACAATAAAATGTATAACTTTACCATTGCAGAAGCCGTTGACGCTTACAATGTAAAAGAAAAGGCTAACATAGCGTATAACGAAGTGTTAGAAAACTCTAATGAAAATTAAAATATACAGCAAAAACAATTGTGTATATTGTACCAAGGCCAAGCACCTTGTAAAAAGTCTTGGCCTAGAGTATGAAGAAAAAAAATTAGAAGAATTTGAAAGTGTTGATAAAATGTTTGAAGATATTGGTAAAGTAGTTAGAGCAATGCCTCAAATAAAAATTGACGATAATTTAATTGGTGGTTATAATCAATTAGTAGAATACTTAGCAGACAAAAAATTGGTGAATTTTAAAGGTGAGATCATTAAATAATATGGCTGATGATAAAATAATACCTTTTCCGTCGGAGAAGGTAAAATATCCTGAAAGACTCTTACATAAGAGTGATAGTAATAAAGAGTTTAGTAAAAAGGTAAGATTAGATCAAACAAAAAAATTTGTTGAGGGTGCAGTAGATGATATATCTATGAACTTATTAAAACACTTTGTTGATCTAGCAATGAAAACAGAAAAACCTAATTTTACAAAAGACTTGGCATTGTTGGTAGATGTAATGCGTGGTATGATTTATAGAGATTTTGGTATCAAACACCCAGCACAACAACTGGCTGACAAAATGGTTGAGTTGAAAACTAATAGAAGCGGATCATTGTCTGCTAAATTAGATTACTCTACCGTTATTGATAAAAAACATAAGGTGCATAAACCAATTAGTAATGATGTCAAAGAAGAATTAAATGATCTAAAAGATGGTATCATATTTGAACCAGACGGAGATTTAGATGATTAAAGAAATTCCACTAGGAATCGCCTTGGCAGGTTGTAAAATAGTTAGTGAAAGGAGTTTAAACAATTATGTTTAACTTTTTATTTAATAATAAAGGAGACGAAGTTATGGCAAGAGCTAAACTTTCAAAAACGACAAAGGTAAGAAACCTTTTCGCAACAGGTAAAGATGTTTCTTGGAAACAATTAAGAAACACTTTTGACCTTAAATCACCAGCTGCAATGGTTGGTAAATTAAGAAACGAAGGTATGATGATCTATGAAAATAGAACATCAAAAGGTGTTTCTTATAGAGTTGGTACACCATCAAAAGCTATTATAGCTGCTGGTATCAACGCTGTGTTCGGTAAGCAAGTAGCTTACTCAGCATAATCTAAATGACGGTGAGGGCGGGTGACCGCCCTTACTAATAGGAGATTTTATGACAAATAGTGATGAGAAGCAAAGAGGCTTAGACGCCACAATGGAAAATGAAGGCAATAGAGACCTATCGCCTATGGTACAAATTTCAGTTAGAGAATATGATACTCTAAAAGATCAAGGTAAATATATTACAGACCCTACTTTAATTGCAACAATAGATAAAATAGAATTTTTTGTAAAAGAATTAAGAAAACATATAGTTAGAAAATTATAATGAGTGAATTTACTGAAGGCATTTTTAATGTCATAAAAAGACTTTTAAAAGGGTCAAGTGTAGCCCTAGCAATAATTTACACACTAGGTCATATAATAATTGCTATGACGGTTGTATCTTTATTAACAGGTGCCAGTTTATGGGAGGCAGGTGCTGTTGCACTTGTTGAACCAACAATTAATGGTTTTTGGTTTTATATACTACACACAACTTGGAAAAGGTTAAGTGATAAGTAAGAAAGAAAAAAACTTTAGAATGGTAAAAACTTTGGCAGAAAATAATAAAAATAGAACAATGACTAGAAAGGTTGATACATATGAATATCAATCACTAGCAGATTGTATTAGAAGCGATCAAGTACCAGCATCCGAAATTGCTGAAATATTTACAGACAAGGCGTATTATAAATGGTATAAAAAAAGGTACCTATAATGATACTAGTAGACCTAAATCAAGTTTCAATCTCAAACCTAATGGCACAAACTAGAGGTAAGCCAGATGTAAAACCTAATAAAGATATGATTCGTCATATGATTTTAAATTCATTAAGAGGTTTTAATATAAAGTTTAGAGAAGAATTTGGTCAAATGGTTTTGTGTGCTGACGCTGGTGATCCTTGGCGTAGAGAAATATTCCCTAACTACAAATATCATAGAAGAAAAGGAAGAGTAGATGGTCCTTTTGATTGGGATAATATATTTAATATTATAACTGAAATTAAAAATGAAATAAGAGATAATTTTCCGTATATGGTAATGTATGTAGAGAACTCCGAGGCTGATGATATTATTGCAACACTAGTAAAACAAAGAACCGAGGAAAAATATTTAATCATATCAGGCGATAAAGACTTTGTACAATTACAACACTATGGTGATGTGTACCAATGGTCGCCTTTACTAAAAGGTTTTATTGGTGAACAAGAAGACCCTAAACAATTTTTAAGAGAACAGGTAATTAAAGGTGACCGATCAGATGGTGTGCCTAATATATTAAGTGATGATGATATATTTGTTCGTGGTGAAAGACAAAGACCAATCAACTCTAAAAGATTGGAAGAGTGGAAGAATATAGAAAACATACCATTAGGTTCAGAAACCAAGAAATATTATGAGAGAAACAAGAAACTAATTGACTTATCTCAAATACCAGACCGTATAGAGAAAAGTATTATAAATAGTTTCAATAACTATAAAGTTAATGATAGGTCGCTCCTATTGAAATACTTTATGGATAAAAAATTGAAGTCTTTGATAGATAAGATTAATGACTTTTGACAATTATAATTGGAGATAAATTATGGCAGATCAAAACTTTACGAAGTTTAGCCCTACATTAAATCAAGCAAGTATGGGTGCTATGGCAAATACAGATTCATCTGGTAACCCTTTAGTACACGAAATATTTACTATGATTAATAATGCTAAGGATAAACCAAAGAAGATTGAAGTATTAAAAAAATACGACAATCAGCCAATGAGGCAGTTATTAAAAGCTGCTTTTGATCCAAAAATAGAATGGGACTTACCACCTGGTACACCACCGTTTATCAAAAACGAGGCACCTGCTGGTACTGAACACACTTCTCTATTGATGGAGGCAAAAAAATTATGGCACTTTGTTAAAGGTGCAGATACCACAATTTCCAACACAAAAAAAGAGACAATGTTTATACAGATGTTAGAGGGTTTACAAGAAAAAGACGCTGAAGTTTTAATAGCAATAAAAGATAGTAAATTAAATAACACATATAAGGGTCTTACCGCTTCTATGGTTAAGGAAGCCTTTGGTTGGAATGACGATTTTAACAGAATCAATCAATAAATCAACGATTTTTAGGGGTGCGACACACGCTACCCCTAAAAAAGCGAGTAAAATCAACACTTTTCCCACCATTTTTCGCTTGACTTTCCTACTGGATAGTGTATAGTCCTAAATATAGAAAGAGAGATATATACATTATGAAAAAATTTATTATGACAATCTTAATACTTAATGGTCTAATATGGTTTGGACTATCAAGTTTGGCTAGTAATGCAAATGCTGGCGAAGATTACAACAAGGCGGTAATAGGTCATATTATTACAAATCACGATAAGATTGACCACGCTAAACTATTAGAGTCTGAAATGAGCAAAGTTATTAGTGTATTTGCTTTTGAAATGGCAGGTATATTAGAAAAACATTTACCATATATTATGGATAATGCTATGACTCAATTAAGACTAGAGCTAGATAAACAAAACAAATGTTTCTTATTAAAAGATTCTAAAATCAAAGACAAGGATTGTAAATAATGACAGCAGGATTTGGTATAGGATTATTTTTTATAGGAATGACGATTACAATTGTCGGTTTTTTTATTGCTTATTGTGTAGCATATAATGTACATAAAAAAGCAAATACTAAAAGAGAGCCATCACCTTTAGACGGAGTTATGGGTTGGAAGGGAGACGATTGTCAATAATGTACGAAGCTTTACAAATAGTTTACACATTTATTCCTAAAGAGTTGTTGATAATTATTATGACAACAATTATAATGTATTTAAAATTAGAATGGGATGAGAGAAAAGATGGCAAAAAAAAGAAATAAATCAGATGTACTACCAGGTATACCGTTTGAATTTGATTTTTATATGGTATATTGGGAGGATATTCAAAGTGATTCAGGTTGGAGAACTTTAAAAGAAATACAGAAATCTAAACCAGCAATTTGTGTATCAACAGGTTGGTTAGTAAAAGAGAATAGGGATGTTCATATATTAATGAGTGATTATAATTATGATGAACACCAAGAATTATCAGATGGTGGTAATACAACCGTCATACCCACCAAGAATGTCATACAAAAATTTTTAATAAAAGGTTTATAAACCGGGAGATATATTATGAGAAAAGTGAAAGTGTTAGACCCTTATATTAAGGCTCGTGTAGGCGAGGCATTAATTCAATTAAGAGAACTCACAAAACCATCTAATTCACCAGGCACTTCAAGAGTGTACTATACTGGTAATTGGGCAAAAGATGTTTACGATAATTTTACAGAAAAACAAGCAGAAACAATATTTAAAAAAGTTGAAAAACTAAAACCAAAATTAACATTATTTCAAAGTAAACTAGAATCTTGGAAAGATGAAGAAGGCGAAATCTGGACAGGTTATGATTATATTGCGAGGAAAATATGAAAAAAATAAATTGGCAATTAGTATTAGATAAGTCTTGGTTTTATACTAAAATATTATTTGGTCTTATACTATTATCCTGTATAGCCTACGGTGCAGGTACTTTTAACCCTAATAAGTCTGCTAAGAAACAGGCAAATATAGAACTAGAACAATTTTATATTAAAAAAATTAAAGATATGGAGTTAAGAGAACCAGAGTTTACCTATAATAATGATGTTCAGTTTGTTAGAGCTATGCACAAATGTATTGACTATCATAATTTTAGTTTACCTAGATTTGAGAGAATACCTTATGAAATGATTATCGCTCAGGCAGCTCTAGAGTCTGGTTGGGGAACTAGTAGATTTGCAAATGAGGGTAATAATCTTTTTGGTATTAGAACTTGGACTAAAACGGTACCTCATATGATACCACACGGCATAAAAAAATGGCCAGGTTGGGGAGTTAAAATATTTGGTAGTAAATGTGATAGTGTAAAAGAATATATTAGAATTTTAAATAATCACCCAGCGTATGAAGAATTTAGAACTGCTAGACAAAATTTCTTTGTACAAAATATGGATCCCGATCCGTTGGTATTAATTAAAAAAATAGGTAAATTTTCTACAACTGCCGATTATGATAAAAGAGTTGAAAGAATTATATTAAAGATTAGAGAACTAGAGGGAACTTATGCTACTGATAAAGAACTTAATAAATAAACTTACTATGAAGATACTACTTATTTTTATTGTACTATTTTTATCTGCTTGTTCTACCCATAAACCAATTAAAGAACATAGATTAATTGTTAGTGGTATAAAACAAGTCATATCACCAGGTCTAGGTTGGAAGTAAGGTTGCCAAGTATGACAAAAAGTGATATATTAATTATTATGACTAAACCTACTAAAGAACTTCAAACAAGAAGAATTAAGAAAGCGGAAGAGGCTTGTAAAAGAGCGACAACTGATTGGTCTAAAAACTATTGGTTTTCCGTATTTCAAAAACTATGTGAGAAATATGGCCAGATGGACTATTTCAGAAAGCAGATACATTAATGGAGCAACCACAATTATTTGAGACCGAAGACCAATATGGTAATGATATCATACAAGGTCCTAAATTGGTAAAAAAACAATTGACAAGAAAAGAGGCTATGATTGACCCTAAAAATCCTAGTACCGTGGGTTCTAGTTTTTGGAATCTAGGTAATCATACGCTTGCCATTTGTTTCTTATTGTGTATAATATTTGTTGTAAAAGCGAGTTATAGTTAATGTTAAAATATTTTTTAATAAGTGCTCTAGTAGCATTTTCATATATGTTTACCTTTTATATGGGTTATATTTTTGCAGTAGAGATATTTGAATTACTTTGTTTAAAAACAGATGTATTGACGGAAGGTATATAATGAATATATTTTATTTACATAAAGACCCGGTTGTTGCAGCTGAAATGAGTTGTGATAAACACGTGGTAAAAATGATTTTAGAGTCAGCACAATTATTATCTACTTGCCATAGAGTACAAGATGGTATAGAGTGGTATGATAAAACTGCTAATGGTCGTAAGATAAAAAGATGGCGACACCCTAATAAAAATGTTGACGCTATATTGTATAAAGCAGGTTGGGTAAAACATCCTAGTACAATTTGGTTATTTGAGAGTGCTTACAATTATATGTGGTTATACAAACATTTTATGGCTTTGAACGAAGAATATAAAAAAAGATACAATCATACAGATGACCATATCTCGGTACAAAAACTAGGTGAATTGTTATCACACCCACCTAAAAACGCTAAGATAAATAAAATTGCAACAGACCCACAACCAGCAATGCCTGACGAATGTAAAGTACCAGGTGATTCAATTGCTAGTTATAGAAAGTATTACATTATGAAAAAGAGAAGATTTGCTACTTGGAAATCTCCTGCTGTTATACCACAATGGTATAGTGAAGGCATAAAAAATGGAATATGAAGAAATGGAAAAGTTGTCTTTAGAAGAATCTAAAAGGCAAACAAAAGACAGACGGAGTGAAGGTCTAAATATGATACGACCATTTACTTTTGATGAAAAAAAATTATTATGGGACGGTTTATATAACGATGGCTACAAGAGAAAAAATATTTGAAAGAAATCCTGATACAGGAGTTATTAGATGGCGATATACAGATGAGTCGCCTGATAAGTTTGGTTGGCCAAACTATGGAAGAATATTAAAGGAGGGTAAAAATGCGAGAAAAAATACTAGACGCAATAAAAAAACACGCTGAAGGACATATTGAGAAACATAAAGCAAATATTGAAACTCAATTACAAAATCCTGTTGGTGTTGCAACACATCCTGACCACATAGAAACAATTGAAAAAGAATTAAAAAGTATGGCTCAGTATGATGAACAATTAGAAATGTTAAAAAAATATTTCTAATGCCTACTTACACATTTGAGAATAAAAAGACAAAAAAAACTCATACAGATTTTATGAGTATATCTGAAAAAGAGACTTATTTGTCTAAAAATAAACATATTCGCCAGGTAATTACACCCATAAATATAATTGGTGGTGTTCAAGGCGTATCATATAGAAGTGACCAAGGTTGGAAAGAGACTTTATCTAAAGTTGCAGAAGCACACCCTAGATCACCATTAGCAGATAGATATGGAAAGAAATCTATAAAAGAGATAAAAACAAATCAAGCAATTAAAAAACATCAACAAAGGAAGAGGAACAAATAATGTCTAAAGATATACCTGATTTTTTACGAGGCTTTGACCTTTCAGATGATTGGGGAATGACACCTGTTTCATCTACTCCAAAAGCAGAGCCTAGTGTTGATCCAAAATTAGTAGAAAATTCTAATGTAGAAATTTCTAAAGTAAAAGATGATGTTCAAACTATTAAATCTATGATGAATGAAATTATGCAGATTGTGGCTGAAAAAGAAACTATAACAAAAGAGGTTTCTAACGAGGCGACAATGACTAGATTTAAAGAGATTGAAAAAATTGTCTTACCATTTTTGTATAACTTAAGCAAAAGTGATGAACCTTATATACATTGGCCAAATAGAAAACCAATTATTAAGGCACAGATAGAAAAGATATTGAAATTAACTAGGGGGTAATTTATGGCGAAAGCCGAACATAAAGAACTAAAAAAACAAGTTAATGTGATGGAAGAAATTAGAAAAAATGATAGATCATTTACCAGTTGGTACGAATTGAAACGATTAAAGAAATTAAAATTAAAAGCAAAGGAAAAATTAAATGAGACTAAGCAAAAACTTCACGCTTAAAGAGCTAGTACAAAGTCAAACAGCTGCTCGTAAAGGGATTAATAATAATCCTAGTGAAGATCAAATTGAATCTTTACAAAAGTTATGTGAAAATATATTGCAACCAGTCCGTGATAATTTTGGTATGCCGTTAACGGTGACCAGCGGGTTTCGTTCCGTTCAGTTATGCACAGCAATTGGTAGCTCGGTAAATTCACAACACGCAAAAGGGCAGGCGGCGGATTTTGAAATCTTTGGATTGTCCAATCAGGAGTTGGCTCATTGGATAGATAAAAACCTAGACTATGACCAAATGATATTAGAGTTTTGGAATCCAGAGGAAAAAAATAGTGGGTGGGTCCATTGTTCATACAAAAACCCTACTGACAATAGAAAACAATTTTTAAGAGCATATAGAGACGATAATGGTAAAACTCAATATGAAAAATACTCTTACATACAATACGCAGGAAAAGAACCATCTAAAAAAGAATTAGATGATATGATGATTAACAATAGATCAAATTAATGGCACAAATAATTGATAATTTTTTACATAATGATGACTTTAATAACATTAAAGATTTTATGATGAATCATAATTTTTCCTGGTATATTCAACAGCATACAGATATATACGGTGATAATAATAAACAACTAACCCATATTTTTTATGACTCTCTAAATATGGGTTTTAGACCTAATAGTGACCATTTTGATATGCTTCAACCTATTATTAAGAAGTTAAATATCAAAGCACTTATTAGAATAAAAGCTAATCTTACTTTCATAGATAATAAAAGAGAGAATCTATTTCATAATGATATTCCTGATGATAATAATAATAAAACAGCTTTGTATTACCTGACCGTAGGTGGTGGTACACAATTTGAAGAAGGCGATCAATATGTAGAGGCAATACCTAATAGAATGGTGGTTTTCAACAATACGGACAAACATAAAGTGGTAAAACACAAAACAGGTGACCCATTTAGGGCAGTAATTAATTTTAACTACTATTAGGCTTGACAATGAGCGTAGATTGTGGTATAGTGAGGATATTATGGCAAAAGAATTTAAATTTATAGAACTTAACAAAGACTTATTACCTAAAACCAAAGGCAGACGAATAGATGGCCATAGGTTTTATGAAGTAAACGGTAAAAACTATCCCTCAATCACAACGGTTTTAAATATTAGAAAAAGTGATGGTCTAAAACAATGGCGTGATAATGTTGGTGAGTCAGTTGCTAATTTTGAAATGGGCAGGGCTGCTAGACGAGGTAAATCTACACACACATTAATAGAACAATATTTAAAAGGTGAAACACCTAGTGAGAGAAGTGTGTTACCATTAGGATTATTTAAACTAATGAAACCTTATGTTGACCAAATAGATAATGTTCATTGTTTAGAAACTATTATGTATTCTAACAAGTTAACAATTGCAGGTCAAGTTGATTGTATTGCAGAATATAATGGCGAGTTATCTGTAATAGATTTTAAAACAGCAAACAAAGAAAGACAAGAAGGTTGGATTGATAATTACTTCTTACAAACCACAGCTTATGCTATGATGTATGAAGAAATATTTGGTAAACCAATTAATCAAATTGTGGTATTGATAGCAGGCGAAGATGGCTCTATGAATGCTTACAAAAAAGATAAAAAAGAATTTATTGAACCACTAGGAAAGGCTATTGAAAACTTTTATAATTATTATGAAGAGCTTAATAAAAATAAGGTGTAATGAAACTCCTAGGTTTAAGACTTTGTGAACACGATTCTAATATATCGTACTTTGACGGTACGAAACTTCACTATTACAAATCAGAAAGAGATTATCAGATAAAACACCACGGTTATAATGACCTTGTAACCTGGCGTGATGATATTCAAAGAATATTTGGTGTAAAGCCAAATGAGATAGACGATATTGCCATAGTTATTGATCCCTGGCAACATAATTTTCCTACTGATAATGAAGAATTTTTCCCTGCCATAGATTACCCATTGTTCAAAGCAGATTGTCCTGTACAAAGAATAAACCACCATTATGCACACGCTTTAAGTTGTTTTCCTGTAAATAGTAAAATACCAGATGTAGAAGTTGTTATTGATGGCTTTGGTGATATCAATAATGCTTGGACCGTATTTAAAGACAACGAAGTATTTGAAAGAGGATACTATAAAGAACACGGCTCTCTTGGTGTTGAAATGGCACAGGCAGGTAAATGGCTCAATATAAAATATGACAAATGGTCAGAATATGATATCGCAGGTAAACTTATGGGTTTACAAGCATATGGCAATCACATAGAAGAATTTGCTAAGTTTTTACCACAATCTATTTTAAGAACTAATGGTATATTTGATAGAGAAAAGTGGTTTAGATTTATAGGTAATGAACTTATTGGTACATTGAAACCATTAGATTGGATTAGAACCGTTCATAATCATATGGGTGATGTATTAGTAAAATTTTTTGAGAGAATTGCTGACAATAATTACAATTCAATAATAACTTATTCAGGTGGCGTAGCACAAAATGTTATTTGGAATACAAAACTAAAAAATAAATTTCCTAATTTAATTATACCACCTCATTGCAATGATGAGGGCTTATCTTTAGGTGCGATAGAATATTTAAGAATAAAACATAACTTACCAAAATTTAATTTAGATAATTTCCCTTATTGTCAAAGTGATAATTCTCCTGAAGATGAGGCAGATGGTATGACAATAATGAAAACGGTTGAAATGTTAAAAGAAGGTAAAATTGTAGGTTGGTATCAAGGTAATGGTGAGATAGGTCCTAGAGCATTAGGTCATAGATCATTATTAATAAACCCTATGATTAAAAATGCAAAAGATATTATTAACAAGGTAAAAAAAAGAGAGACATACAGGCCATTTGGTGCCTCAATTTTAAAAGAATATGTAAAAGAATATTTTGATACAGATATTCATAATCCACATATGTTGTATGTTGGTAATACAACGAAAGATAATTTAAATTCAATAACTCACATTGATGGCACTTGTAGGTATCAAACGGTAGATGAAAGTAATGGTGTTTATCATAGATTGTTGAAGCATTTTCATTTAGAGACAGGCTGTCCTCTAATATTGAATACAAGTTTTAACATTAATGGCAAGCCGATTTTAGGAAATAAGATTGATACAATAAAATTCTTTCGTGAGAGTGATATAGACGCAGTTGTAATTGGTAATACCATTATAAATAGTTAAGTAAAGGACTAAAATGAAAAAACTAATTACAACACTAGCATTAATCTTTCTATTATCTTTTCCAGTTTCAGCACAAAACGACATTGTGATTGAACCTGAACTAAATGAGGAAGATTTTTATTTACCTTTAGAAGAAGGAGAATTTTATTGGTCACAGGTGCCCACGGTTTGTGGTACGCCTACAACAATAGAAAAGTATTTAACTGATAAAGGTTTATCGCCTAAATTTAATTCTTTTGGTAAAACAGGCACAGACCCTAACGGCGAGATTGTTTACTTTGTAACCCATTGGTTTAGTGAAGACAATACGCAGATCGCTGCTACCGTAGGTGTACCATCAGGAAAACCAGAGGTATGTATGTTGTACTTTGTTTTTGATACTTACGAAGTCGGAATTTTAAACACTAACGGAATAAACAAACTACCTGGTCTAGGAATATGAAACAAATATTATTAGTATTAATTGTAGGTTTAGCTTTAACTGCTTGTTCAAAATCATTATCATTTGGTAAAAAATGTGTTGAGAAGGAAGAGCAAGTTATCTGGTCATATGTATGGCTATATGATAAACCTAGCGGATTAATTGCAGATAAACATTATTGTAAATCTATAGCGAAATAACATTGACTTTTTGAGTCTGGTATGTTATATTATAATTATGATAGAAACTTTTGATAATTTTTTTCCAGAACACGAAATCAAGACTATAAATGAAAAATTAGCTAGACCCTTGTGGTCTTTCACAGGCGGAGGTGTGTCTGATATAAATGATTTCGAATCAAGAATGTGGCATATGGATGGTTTAGAGAATGACGAATACTTTAAAACATTATTTTCAAAAATTTCACACAAATTAAAAATAAAAGGCAGTTTAATTAGATGTTATGCTAATGGTCAAACTGCTACACAATCAGGTGTACCACATAAAGATGATGGTGATATAACAATACTATATTTTCCTACACCTTGGGTACATTATATTGGTGGCCATTTATATTTTGGTCACAATAATTTAGAAAAAACGGTAGAATATAAACAAAATAGACTTGTAAAATTTCCAGCAAATATTATGCACTATGCAGGTGCGCCAGATAAAGCATACACAGGTTTAAGAGTATCATTAGCATTTAAGGTAAAAGATGAATAGTAAAGAATTTGGCCTCATAATTGAGGAGTTAGTAAAAAAATTAAGAGTATCATATATGGACGCTGTATTACAATATTGTCAAGATAATGATATTGACCCTAGCACGGTAAATCCTATGATAAACAAAAATTTAAAAGATAAAATTAAAACAGAAGCGATAAATTTAAGATTAGTAAAAGACGCAAAAAGAGGCACATTACCTGTATGATTGACATAGGTTGGACATATGTAAAAAATAAACCAGAATTAGAAGTGGTAGAGAACTTGTTTTTTAAACCACAAAAGGTATCTGAAATTTATGATGACAATTATAGTATGTTTAGAAGATGTCCAGCAAATACTAGTTTTTTAAAAAGTTTATGGGTAATTAGATCACCAGCAGATATTAGAATAAAATATAATAGAGATACACACACTTATGATATATCAGGTGTGAAACAAGATTTTGTTGATAACTTTTTTGATGGTAGATTAAATGATTTTGATAAAGAAAAAGGTAACCCTTTAATATCATTAATGTATTCTTATCTATTTGTCGCTGATGAACCTGTATGGATAGAAACTTATCCTGCCTTCTTACACGGTGAGGTGGAAAATACTAGATTTGTGAATGGTGGTTTTAACATATATAATTGGCAAAGACCAGTTGATTTTAGTTTTGAGATTAGAGATACAAAAGATCCAGTTGTAATTAAAAGAGAGCAACCATTATTTTATGTCAAGTTTATAGGTAATAAATTTGATGAGAACTTTAATTTAAAAAGGATAGAATGGGATAGTGATCTAAATAAAGTTATGAGAAGTTGCCAACCACAAAATTTTATACAAGGTCTAGGTTGGAAACTTATGCAGATAGGAAATAAGATAAGACCAAAGAAGTTAGTAAAATGATGTATGGTGGATTTGATGTATTCAGAACCTATTTGGCAGTTAAATTACACTTTACATCCGATTACGACTATTTTGAATTTGATGGTAAAGTAAATGCAAAACTGGACACTTTTACAAAAAGAAATGATAGATATTTTTTTCATAAACTTAGCAAGAGATATAAAGAAAGTCAAATACTTGATTTCTTTGTCGCTAATTTTAGTAGTGACCATAAAAAATGGGCAGGGAGTTTATTAAGTAATGAAGGTTCTGAAAATTATGCCAAGTATAGAAAGTATAAGGAATCTATTAGATATCATTTTAGGAACGATTGCGTATCTATTCTTAATGATTTCAGCACTCGTAGGATTTCTTTTGATGATGGCTTTCGTGTGGTCGGTGGCCAACATCCAAGAATTTTACGATTACTTATACAAGGGAAAATTAACATCCAGACCGCCATCATTTTTGATTCAATTTTATCGTTTGGTAAGGTATGGTCTAAAGAAATTAACGAAAAAGTTATATGGCCTAAAATCGCACATACGATTGCCAAGTTAAAACCTTTTGTTAGATATAATGAGACAGAATGTAAACTAATTATGAAAGATGTATTTGTATGAAAGCAGAATTGATGGTGCAACAACAAGTTAAGACCGTGTGGCAACATATGGTAGGTGTGATATGCCTAAACTTAACAAATAGAGTACAAGTAAAATCAGTATTACCAAAACTATTTAAAAAATATCCTAATCCCATTTCATTTATTAGAGGCAGTAGCAAAACACAGGCTAAAATGTTAGAGCCTCTAGGTATGGTAAATGTTAGACTAAATAGATTAAAACAAATGAGCGTTGACTTTTTAACTTGGGACTATAAAGACGCAAAAGATTTACACGGCATAGGCAAATATGGTAGTGATAGTTATAGAATATTTTATAAGAATGAGATACCTGAAAATGTACAAGATAAAGAATTGAAAAGATATTTAAATGACAGATAGATTCCCTACTGCTGAAGAAAGATGGCCTAGACAAGGCGAACAAATAAAATCATATAAAGTCGTAGATAACTATTTAAAAGATGAAGATTTTACTTTTATCAAAAATCAAATTTTTGGTGATGAGTTTGCTTGGTTTCATAATAGTAATATAACAAACTATGGTGAGACAATAGGTAATTTTTATTATCAGATACATATATTATATGACAACAATAGACCTAATTCAAATTACTTTGACCCTATAATAGAGAAGTTTGATTTTTTTAATGGTTTGTTTAGAGTAAAAGTTAATATGTATCCTAATCAAGGTAAATTCATTGAACACCCTTTACATCAAGATTATGACTTTGAACACAAAGGTGCTTTATTTTGTTTAAATAATTGTGATGGTTATACTAGAATAGATGATGATAAAATTAAAAGTGTGGCAAATAGAATGATATTTTTTGATCCTACTAAACCACACGCAAGCACAAACACAACAAACAAAGACAGGAGAGTTAATATTAATTTTAACTATTTTTAAATGGCGGATAGAGTATTTTGTATAGGTAACGGTGAGAGCCGTAGAGATTTTGATTTGCAACAATTAAGAGCACACGGTAAAATATATGGCTGTAATGCCTTGTATAGAGATTTTACACCAGATGTATTGTGTGCCGTTGATATGGGCATAATGCACGAAATTTATAATTCAGGTTTTGCACAAAAAACACCTACGGTTTTTAGAGATTGGAATAGAATGCCTGGTGAAATGTATGAGTCATTATTATGGGCAGGTAAAAACTATTCAGATCAAGATTATGATATGATTAAGAAAGAAGAAGTGATTAAAACAAATGAGAGAGGTGATTGTAAAGAATTTGTTATGCACGGTTCTAATTTAGCAGGCATAGTTGAGATATTAAAAAAGCAAGGCGAAAGAGAACAAAGAAACATTAATCATACCTCGGTACAGGTGAGTTGGGTAACACCAGATGATAAAGTTAGATGTATAAATGACCATATGCAACCAAAAGATAGAGGTTGGGCTTGTGGCGCAACTTCAGGTTATTTTGCGATATTAGACGAAAACCCTAGAGAGATATTTTTGGTAGGCCACGATTTAGAAAGTTTTGATGGTAAATTAAATAATCTGTATAAAGATACCAAACATTATGGTCTAAAAGAGGCGCATAAAACACCATCTATAAACTGGATAAAACAATGGCGTGAACTAATGAGAGAACACCCACATATTACATTTTATAAGGTAAACCCACACGGTAATACTGGTAAAGACCCGGTCAGTATAACCATTGAAGACTGGAAGATGTGTGAGAACATCAAATATATTGATTTTGTCAAGTTTGAGAAAATGATTGGTAACTGGAAAGAAGCTGCAAAGGAGGCTTGACTTTATCAGCGATATATGGTATATTGTAAATATGCGTAAACAAAATATATTTGCAAGTGTATTTTCCTTTCTGGCTGAATATTGCTTAAGAGGGCAAAAGGCATATGTATGGAGGGTTATGGCCGAATGGCTGAAGACACCATATGTAGTTTTGAGTAGGGACTATCTTTCACATAGATGGACTCTTCCTGGAAGATTGTGGGTGCGTTCCAACTAATCCCACGAAAGACGCATATTAATTTAATTTTAACTAGAGAGATTTATTATGAAAAGAGATTTAAAAATACCAAAGGTAACTTTTAGAGTTAGAGTAGGTGATGAGGTAGAAACAGATGGTGGTTGCGCTATCGGTGGCGAGTGGAAAAATATTACAACAGATGATTATTTTTTAGGTAAAAGAATAGTATTGTTCAGTTTACCTGGTGCATTTACGCCAACTTGTTCTAGTCAACAATTGCCTGGTTTTGAAGGTAACTATGATAAAATTAAATCAATGGGCATAGATGAAGTTTATTGTGTTAGTGTAAATGACTCGTATGTTATGAATGCTTGGGCACAACAAATGAATATCAAAAATGTTAAGATGATACCTGATGGTTCTGGTAACTTTACTAGATTTATGGGTATGCTAATAGGAAAAAATCATCTTGGTTTTGGTATGAGAAGCTGGAGATATATGGCAGTTATTAATGATGGCGTTATAGAGAAATGGTTTCAAGAACCTGGTATCAATAACGAAGGAACAGATGATGACCCTTATATCGAATCAACACCAGAAAAAATGTTGAAATACCTAGATAAAACTAGTATAAATAATAATGATGGCGATAATACAGCCAACACAAATACAACGAATATGTTTAAAATATAGGAGAATACAATTATGGATTTTGAAACATTAAAATCATCATCAAGCAATTTTGATAAACTAACAAAGGCGCTTGAACAAAACCTCAATCCTGAGGATCAATCAAACAAAAACAAATATCAAGACGACAGATTTTGGAAACCTGAACTAGATAAAACTGGTAATGGTTATGCAGTAATTAGATTTTTACCTGCTGTTCAAGGCGAAGACTTACCTTGGCAAAGGGTTTGGTCTCACGCTTTCCAAGATAAAGGCGGCTGGTATATTGAGAACTCATTAACAACTTTAAATCAAAAAGATCCTGTTAGTGAAGAAAATACTAGACTTTGGAATACAGGCGTTGATAGTGATAAAGAGATTGCTAGAAAACGAAAAAGAAAGTTATCATACTACAGCAATATTTTTGTTGTAAGTGATCCTAAACATCCTGAAAACGAAGGTAAAGTATTTTTATTTAAGTTTGGTAAAAAAATATTTGATAAGATTACTGAATCAATGCAACCAGCATTTGAAGATGAACAACCAATTAACCCATTTGATTTCTGGAAAGGTGCAAACTTTAAATTAAA